>OLGD01003911.1_pt1 | contig 13113 bp, 11 predicted proteins | sample 1605311 | NCBI WGS metagenome assembly OLGD01 (sample SAMEA3888917, study PRJEB22519) | human gut metagenome | biome: human gut; feature: human-associated habitat; material: faeces | place: Denmark | collected 2010 | reverse complement strand
TCCGGAAGGAGAGGAGATTTCCTTCTACCGCATGGGCGAATTTGTAGACCTTTGCGCAGGTCCGCATCTCTTTTCTACCGGAGCGGTAAAGGCTTTCAAGCTGATTCAGTGTACGGGAGCATACTGGGAGGGCGACAGTAAAAACAAAATGCTTCAGCGTATCTATGGTGTGGCATTTCCGGCAAAGGAGGAGCTTGACGCCTACCTTGAGAGGATGGAGGAAGCTAAAAAGCGTGATCACCGAAAGCTCGGAAGGGAGCTTGATCTGTTTGATATTTATGAGGAGGGACCGGGATTTCCGTTCTTCCTGCCGAAGGGAATGGTTCTGCGTAATATTCTTGAGGATTTCTGGCGTGAGGAGCACCGTAAAAACGGATATCAGGAGATCAAAACCCCGATTATACTGAATCAGGACTTGTGGCATCGGTCGGGTCACTGGGATCATTATAAGGACAATATGTATACAACCGTTATTGACGGCAATGACTATGCGATTAAGCCGATGAACTGTCCCGGCGGAATGCTTGTATATAAGCGCCGTATTCATTCGTATCGTGATCTTCCGCAGCGCATGGCGGAGCTTGGACTTGTTCACCGCCATGAGCTTTCCGGAGCTCTTCACGGACTTATGCGTGTGCGCTGTTTTACTCAGGATGACGCTCATATTTTCATGACGCCGGATCAGATAGAGAGCGAAATTCTGGGCGTTATGCGTATGATAGACAGCTTTTACAGCGTATTTGGCTTTAAGTATTCGCTTGAGCTTTCGACGCGTCCCGATGATTCCATGGGAACGGACGAGCAGTGGGAGACTGCGACGGAGGCTCTTCGCCGCGCGCTTGAGGACAACGGAAAGCCGTATACGGTAAACGAGGGCGACGGAGCATTTTACGGTCCGAAAATTGATTTTCATCTTGAAGATTCCATCGGAAGAACATGGCAGTGCGGAACGATTCAGCTGGATTTTCAGATGCCGGAGCGTTTTGATTTGTCTTATGTCGGTCAGGACAATGAGCGTCACAGGCCGGTAATGATTCACCGTGTTATTTTTGGAAGTATAGAGCGTTTTATAGCGATACTGACGGAGCATTATGCAGGAGCATTTCCGCTTTGGCTGAATCCCGTACAGATAAAGATTCTTTCAATTAACGAGCGCAATATTGAATGGTGCAATGAAATTGAACGAAACCCATCCTCCTTTCCGTCCCTGCCCGCATATACTGCCCTGAGGTGAGGCAAATGCTGGAAGGATTATTGATGTTCTTCATTCAGGACGCGCTTTTTCTGTTGGGGTATCTGGCGCGGGGAAATGCGTTTCCCAAGCCGCTGAGCCGCGAGGAGGAAGCCGAGATGATCGAGCGGATGCAGCGGGGGGACAGGAGTGCACGGGAAAAGCTCATCGAGCACAACCTGCGGCTGGCGGCGCACATCGCCAGAAAATACACCGTGCCGGGCTATGACGCGGACGACCTGATTTCAATCGGAACGGTGGGGCTGATTAAGGGCGTGGGGACGTTTAAGCTGGGGACGGGGACGCAGCTCAGCACCTACTGTGCCCGATGCATCGAAAACGAAATCCTGATGTGCCTGCGGGCGAGCCAGAAGCGGAAGGGGGACGTTTCCTTGCAGGAGCCCATCGGAACGGATGGGGAGGGCAACGAAATCACGCTGATCGACGTGCTGGGGACGGATCCGGAGGCGGTGCACGGCGAGGTGGAGCGGCGCGTCAGCCTGCAGAGCATCCGCGAGCTGGCGGAGCACGGCCTCAAGGGGCGAGAGGCGACGGTGATCCGCATGCGCTACGGGCTGATGGACGGCAAAGCCTATGCGCAGCAGGAGGTCGCGGAACGGCTGGGCATTTCCCGCTCCTATATTTCCCGTATCGAAAAGAAAGCGCTGGAGCGGCTGAAGGAAGCCTTTGAGACGGGAAAAATGTCGAGGAAATCATAAAAAAAGGGGACGAGAGAACGGGTTTTGCATGAAAATGCTTGATCTTTTGAAAAAGACGTGATAAAATTGAAAACACGAGTGCACATTGCTGATTACGACGCCGCCTGACGCGGCGGTGTTTGGCAGGCATCAGAATTTATCAGATAAACGTATTTGGAGGGATTCCACATGATTACCGCAGGCGATTTCCGTAAGGGCGTGACCATCGAGTGGGAAGGCGGCGTCTGGACCATCGTTGATTTCCAGCACGTGAAGCCGGGCAAGGGCGCGGCGTTTGTTCGCACCAAGCTCAAGAACGTGATGACCGGCGCCGTGGTTGAGCGCTCCTTCAACCCGACCGATAAGCAGCCGCGCGCGACCATCGAGACCAAGGAGATGCAGTACGTCTACAACGACGGCGAATTCTACTACTTCATGGATCAGGATACCTTCGAGCAGATCCCGCTGACCTTCGATCAGGTTGAGGACGCGATCCGCTTTATGAAGGAAGAGACCATGGCGACCGTGCGCTTCTTCAAGGGCAAGGCCTTCTCGGTTGAGGCGCCGAACTTCGTCGTGCTCGAAGTCACCGACACCGAGCCGGCCTTCAAGGGCGACACCACCAGCAACACCACCAAGCCGGCGACGCTGGAGACGGGCTACCAGATTTCCGTGCCGCTGTTCATCAACATCGGCGACAAGATCCGCGTGGATACCCGCGACGGCTCCTACATGTCCCGCGCGTAAGCGACTGCAAAGCGTGAGAAAGGCGGCGTGACCATGAGCAAGGTTGGCGAAAAGGTTGCATATCTCAAGGGCTTGGCTGAGGGTCTGGGTGTAAACGGCGAGACCGAGCAGGGCAAGCTCATGCTGGCGATGATCGACACGCTGGAAGCGCTCGCGAAAAACAGCGAGGAAATCGACGAGCGGGTCGAGGAGCTCTCCGAGTATGTCGAGGAGATCGACAGCGACGTCAGCGATCTCGAGGAAGCGCTCTTCCTTGACGACGAGGATGAAGAGGACGACGACGAAGCGTATGAGGACGAGGACGACGATGAGGACGGCGACGGCCTGATCGAGTACGAGTGCCCGCACTGCGGCACGGTCATCTTCTTTGACGAGAACGCCTTTGACATGGAAGAAGAACATCTCTGCCCGAACTGCCATCGCAAGGTCTTTGAGGACGACGGCGAAGACGGGGACGACGAGGAATAATTTTCCGAACCGATACAAAAGGGCTGATGCGGACAGCGCGCAGGAAGCGCATTGGCCGCGCAGCCCCTTTTTTAACGCATCGAAAGCGCGAGACGCACGGCGCGATGCGGGATGAGAAGACGGGGGAACAGCGGGCGTTCCCCTTACCCATTGCGCGGAGAAACCAGAATCGAGGACGAACGCATGAAAAGACGATTTTCAACCCTTCTGCTTGCGCTGCTGCTGGCCGTGTTTGCGTCGGCTTCGGCGGAAGAGATTCTCTACACGGGAACGGTCTCAAAGCCCATGACCATACGCGCGAAGAAATCCACGTCGGCAGCGAAGCTGGGCAGCGTGGAGACGGGCGAGCTGATTAACATCGTCGAATACGGCAGCGAGTGGACGAAGGTTGACCAAAACGGCGTGGTGGGCTATGTGCTGACCCGAAACGTCGAGGATCTGGCGGCGGCCGCGGGCTATAACGACGAGGCGGACGCGCAGTATCTGGGTGTGGCCGAGCGGAACCTGACCATACGCGCGGAGGAAAGCAAATCCGCGCAGAAGCTGCAGCAGCTCGAAGAGGGCGAAACGGTGTACATCACCGAGCTGGGCAAGGAGTGGCTCGCCGTGGTGAAGCAGGGCGTGAAGGGCTATGTGCTGGCCGACCGGGTCAACGACCTTCGCCCCGCACACGACGGCATTGAGCTGCCGGAGGATTATCAGATTTCGACCAGCTTCACGGCGGTGTACAGCGCGACGGCGGACGTGAATCTGTCCATCCGCAAGGAAAAGGACGAGGACACCAAGCTGATCGGCACGGTTTACGAAAACGAATCCGTCGATGTGATGGAGCTCGACGACCAGTGGGCGCGCGTGAAGAAGGGCGACGCGGACGGCTATGTGCTGCGCAGCCATCTGCGGTATTTCCGGAGATATGATCCCTACGGACCGTATGTGCCGGGCGTCGTCTTCTATCCCTACGCGGCGGTGACGACGGAAAACACTGAGATCGTGAACAGCGAGACGGGCGAAAGCCTGTGCACGGTGCCCAAGGGCGCGGTGATGGCCGTCAGCGCCATGCAGGAGGATCTGTCCGTCACCCTGCCGTATGACCGCATCACGGGGCGCATCCGCGCGACGGGCAAGCTGGAGCTGGAAGTGGTGCACCCGTGGAACGAGGCGCAGACGGGCGACCTGATCGCCGTGTTCTCGACGTATTACGACCCGGAGCAGACCACGCAGACGCAGATTGGCCGGCTGCACAACATCATGCAGGGCGTGGAGCGGCTCAACGACGTGATCGTGCCCTCCGGCGAGAAATTCTATTTCAACGATTACTGCGCGCCGTACACGAAATCCAACGGCTACGAGATGGGCCCGATCGTCAACTATGTTTCCAGCCAGAAGCTGGGCTACGGCGGCGGAATCTGCCAGGTTTCCACGACGCTGTATAACGCGATTCTGCAAATCCCGATCGGCGTGATTAAGGCGCAGGTTCATTCCTCCTACGGCATCAGCTATGTGCCGCTGGATATGGACGCAGCGGTGGGAAAGGGCAACATCGACCTGCGGCTGCAAAACACGCTGCCGTATGACGTGCGCTTCGCGCTGCAGGCGGTCGGCGGCGTGCTGACGGTGCGGGTGTATCGGGCGAGCTGATGAAGCGGGCATGGATTGCGGCATGGGCGCTCGGGCTCATGCTGCTTTTGCCGCTGTGCGCCGGTCTGGCGGAGGCGACGGACGGCGAGGCGGCGTATTACGGCACCATCGGCAAGCGGATGACCGTGTACCGCGAGGCGAGCGAGAGCGCCGCGTCGCTGGGAAAAATCGAGGCCGGTACAGTCGTGGATGTCTACAAAAAGGGGCGGACATGGACGCGGATCGGCTATGAAAGCGGACAGGGCTATGTGCTGACGAAGTTTGTGGAAATGGTGCAGCGCAAAAACCCGTTTGACGGGCCGATGCCCGGCACGAGCAAACACGTCGCGGTGGGCTATGTGCTGACGGACACGCTGTTCACGCCGGAGGGATACCGCTATCCGATTTCGGTGAGCGCGGGGAGCTGGATTTCCATTCATCGGATCAAGGATGGGCGGGCGTATTTCCCGTATCGCAGGCTGGAGGACGACGTGAGCCTCGGCGTGGACAAGCTGCGGATGTATGACTTTGTGGATTGGAGCGAGGCGAAGCCGGGCGATCTGCTCTATGCGTTCACGACGTTCTATTCCACCAGTACCAGCAAGGAGGGCAACGTCGGCCGCGTATACAACATTGCGCTGTCCAGCGAGCGCCTGACGGGAATCCGCGTCAAGGCGGGAGAGAGCTTCTCCTTCAACGCGGTCTGCGGCCCGTATACGAAGGAAAACGGCTATATGGCCGCGCCGATTCTTTCCGGCGAGAGCAAGATGGGCTATGGCGGCGGTGTCTGTCAGGTGTGCAGCACGATCTACAACATCGTTCTGCGCGTGCCCGCGGTGATCGAGGATATGAACTGGCATTCGCAGGGCGGCGTGAGCTATCTGCCCGCCGGGTTTGACGCGACCGTCAGCGACACAAAGGACATGGTGTTTCGGAATGTTCTGCCGTATGACGTTAGAATCGAGTTTGAAAGCCTCGACGGGGTGATGACGGCGTTCCTGTTCCGGGATTACGACGAATGAGCGGCATGCGAAAGGATAACGATATGCGGATTTTGATTTCCAACGACGACGGCATTTTTGCGCCGGGGCTTATGGCGCTGGTTCGCGCGTTCAGCGCGGCGGGGCACACGGTCTACGTCGCCGCGCCGGACAGCCAGTGCTCGGCGGCCAGCCACAGCATGACGCTGTTCCAGCCGCTGACGGCGCGGGCGCGCGCGGTTGAGGGCGCGGAAAAGGCGTGGGCGATTGACGGAACGCCGGTGGATTGCGTGAAGCTGGCGGTCAAGGCGCTCTGCCTGGAGGTCGAATTTGTGATTTCGGGCGTCAATCACGGCTACAACGCCGGTTCGGACGTGCTGTATTCCGGCACGGTCGGCGCGGCGATGGAGGGCGCGCTGAACGGCAGACCCGCGATGGCGGTTTCGCTCGGCCACGAGCGGGAGGACATCTACGACAAGGCGGCGGCGCTGGCGGTTCGGGTCTTTGACGGACTGCGGGCGCATCCCCTGCCGCCGTTCTCCGTGCTGAACCTGAATTACCCGGAGCGGGATGAAGCGCTGGGGCTGAAGGCCACGTCCCTGCGGACGCTGCGCTATCTGGACGATTACGAGCCGGAGATCGGCGAGGACGGCGAAACACGCTACACGCTCGTCGGCGGTCTGGACAAGAGCATGGCGGACGGCGAAGACGATTACACGTGGCTGAAGCGCGGCTACGCGACGATGACCGTTTTGACCTACGATCTCACGCACGACGCGGCGACGAAGGCGCTGGAGGGGCGAATCTGAAAATCCCGATATAAAAATGATGCAGGAAGCGCGAAACTTCTTGCATTTTTTTCGCAGTTTTGATACAATAAAGCCAAAGAATAAGCGGGCGTTTTGCCCCGGGAGGTCAAACGTTATGCAGGATATGCAGGACATGATGCGCAGACTCAATCAGTCCGGCAAAAGACTGAGCAAGGGTCATCGCAAGATTGCGGAATATATTGTGGAGCACTACGACAAGGCCGTTTTTATGACGGCCAGCAAGCTGGGCGAGAAGGTCGGCGTGAGCGAATCGACCGTCGTTCGCTTTGCCTCGGCGATGGGGTATGAGGGCTATCCGCAGCTGCAGCGGGCGCTTCAGGAGCTTGTGCGCCACTGGCTGACGGCGGTGCAGCGCTTTGAAATGGCGACGGATATCGACCAGAGCGAGGTGCTGCGCACGGTGCTGCATGCCGATATGCAGAATATCCGCACGACGACCGAGGAAATTGACACCGCCGCATTTGATGAGGTGGTTGATAAGATCATCGGCGCGCGCAACATCTATGTGATGGGTCTGCGCTCGGCCGCGCCGATTGCGCAGTTCCTCGCGTATTACCTCAACTTTATCTTTGACAACGTGCGCGTGGTTTCCGAGGCGAGCGGCGACGTGTTTGAACAGATCAGCCGCATCAACGAGAGCGATCTGCTCTTCGGCATCAGCTTTCCGCGCTATTCGACGCGCACGCTTGAGGCGATGAGCTTCGCGAAGGCGCGCGGCGCGCAGGTCATCGGCCTGACCGACGGCCCGATGTCCCCGGTTTACGCGACGAGCACCGTCTGCCTGACCGCGCGGACGGATATGGCCTCGTTCGTGGACTCGATGGCCGCGCCGCTGTCGGTCATCAACGCGCTGATCGTCGCCCTCGGTCTCAGAAGGAAGGACGAACTCAGCGAGCATTTCCGCTTGATGGAAGGAATTTGGGATGAATACAGGGTCTATGTCGGCAAAGACCGCGTGTAACGTTGCCGTGATCGGCGGCGGCGCGGCGGGCATGATGGCCGCGCTGCAAGCCGCTTGGGCGGGCGCGCGCGTGGCGCTGCTTGAAAAAAACGAAAAACTGGGCAAGAAGATTTACATTACGGGCAAGGGGCGCTGCAACGTGACCAACGTTGCAGATATCGACGATTTCTTTAAGCAGATTCCGAGAAATCCGCGTTTCCTGAACGCGGCGGCGCGCCAGTTTACGCACGAGGATGTGACCGGGCTGCTGGAGATGCTCGGCGCGCCGACCAAGGTTGAGCGCGGCGGCCGCGTCTTCCCGGAGAGCGACAAGGCGAGCGACGTGACGCGCGCGCTGGATCGCGGGATGCGGGATGCGGGCGTTGTGATTTCGCTGAACACGCAGGTCGCCCATGTGCGGCAGGCGGAGGGCGGCTTTGACGTGGAGCTGACGCAGGGCGGCACGCTGCGCGCCAAGAGCGTGATCGTCGCGACCGGCGGCGTGAGCTATCCCTCGACGGGCAGCACGGGCGACGGCTATCTGTTCGCCAAAGAAAACGGGCTGAATGTCACCAGGCTGAGCGCGTCGCTGGTCGGCCTGACGATGGATGAAAAATGGCCGACGCTCTTGCAGGGGCTGTCGCTCAAGAATGTGCGAATCACCGCGAAAGTGGGGAAGAAGACGATTTACAGCGAGCTGGGGGAGATGCTTTTCACGCATTTCGGCGTAAGCGGCCCGCTGATCATCGAGCTGAGCAGCCATGCGCCGGAGGATTTCTCGCAGATGGCCGTGACGCTGGATATGAAGCCCGGCCTGACGGAAGAACAGGTCGATTTGCGGTTGCAGCGCGATTTTGCCGAGAACATCCGCAAGCAGCTTTCCTCCGTGCTGACGGGGCTGATGCCCGCGCGCATGGCGCCGGTTTTCGCCAAGCTCTGCGGCGTGGACGCGGATACGCCGATCAATCAGGTGACGCGCGAGCAGCGGCTGGCGATTGGCCGCGCGCTCAAGGCGCTTCCGCTTCGCGTCGTCGGCACGAGGCCGATTGAGGAGGCCATCGTCACGCGGGGCGGCGTCGATGTGCTGGAAATTACGCCGGGCACGATGATGAGCAAGAAGACGCCGGGGCTGTTCTTCGCGGGCGAGGTGCTGGATGTGGATGCGCATACCGGCGGGTTCAACCTGCAAATTGCATTTTCAACCGGCGCGCTGGCAGGCAAGAGCGCCGCGGCGTGGTCGATGGAGCGATAAAGGGATATCAAAAAGGACAGCTGCGTGCTGTCCTTTCAGACTGTAGACAAAAAGCTATTCTTCCCCGAAGGGGGAGAATAGCCCTTTCCGCAAATGAAGGAATAGCTGAATTTCTTGATTTTGCCATTCAAGCCAAGTTTGCTTATGTCAACAAGCTGAAAGGATAGCCACTTGCTGTCCTTTTTTGGATGGAGAATGGCGTAGCGCCGTTGTTTGCGCGAGCAAAACCCTGTTTTCGGAATCAGTTTCCACATTCGATGCTGATCGCGTTGAATTTTTCCAGAATATCCTCGACCTTGAGGTCCTTTCGCGCTTCGCCGGAAACGTCCATCTCCGCGCGTCCCTGATGCATCATCAGCAGGCGGTCGCCGTATTCGACGGCATAGCGCAGGTTGTGCGTGACCATGATCGTTGTCAGCTGCTTTTCGCGGACGATCCTGCCCGTTAATTCCATGATGATTTCGGCCGTCTTGGGATCGAGCGCCGCCGTGTGTTCATCCAGAATCAGGAACTCGATGGGGGTCATGGTGCTCATCAGCAGCGCCATGGCCTGACGCTGGCCGCCGGAGAGATTGCCGACAGGAACGCCCATCTTATCCTCCAGACCGAGGCCGAGCTGGGCGAGCATGGCGCGGTATTCCTCCGTCTTTTTGCGGTTGACGCAGGGCATGAGGTTGAACGGCTTGCCCTTGTTGTCCGCCATGGACATATTCTCCAGAATGGTCATCGAGGGGCACGTGCCGCGCGCGGGATCCTGATAGACGCGGCCGATGCGGCGATGGCGCTTATGCTCCGGCATGTGGGTGATGTCCTCGTTGCCGATGAGGATTTTGCCCTCGTCGATCGGGATGGAGCCGCAGATGATGTTGAGCAGCGACGTTTTGCCCGAACCGTTGGAGCCGACGACGCAGACGAACTGCCGTTCCGGAATGGAGAGGGAGAAATCGTTGAACAGGCAGGTCTCGTTGACCGTGCCGCCCTGGTATACCTTGACGATATTGCGCAGCTCAAGCATGACGTTTCGCCTTCTTTCGATGACCGCCCGCGACGATGATGACGAACAGCAGCGCCGCCGTGACGAGTTTGAGATCAAACGGGGAGAGGCCGAAGCTCAGCGCGAGCGCCACGCAGCCCTTATAGAGGATGGAACCGAGCACGACGGCGGTTGTCGCGCGCAGAAAGCGCAGGCCGCGAAGCAGCTGCGTGCCGACGATGACGGAGGCGACGGCCAGAACCAGCGTGCCCGTGCCCATCGAGATATCAAAATACCGCTGATACTGGCACATGATGCAGCCGGAGAGTGCGACGAGCGCGTTGGCAATCGCCAGACCGAGGATTTTCACCTTGCCGCTGTCCTTGGCGAGGCTGGCGACGAGCGTGGGGTTATCGCCGGTCGCGCGGAGCAGGAAGCCCGAGCGCGTGGCGAGATACGCATCCATCAGCGCCTTGACCAGCAGGGCGACGAGCGCCATCAGAATTACGGGGGCGTAGGGCTGGATGCTTGCCGGCAGCGCGGAGACGAGCTCGTTTTTGAAGAGCGTGTTGAAGGAAAAGAGCTGCACGTTCGCGCGCCCGGCGATATGCAGATTGACGGAATATAGCCCCGTCATCATAATGATGCCCGACAGCAGGTCGCGCACATGAAACCGCACGTGGATCACGCCGGTGAGCGCGCCCGCCGCCGCGCCCGCCAGAAGTGAAGCGGGGAGCGTCAGCAGGGGGTTCACGCCGTTTGAAATCATCAGCGCCGTGACAGCCGCGCCCAAGGGGAAGGACGAATCCACCGTCATATCCGGAAAATCGAGAATTTTGAATGTGATGTACACGCCGAGAGCCAGAACCGCGTAGATCAGACCCTGTTCGAGCACGCCGAGAAGCTGTGCCATATTTGAACCTCCGTGATGACGCAAGCGAGCGCACAGGACGTATGCCCTGTGCGTCGCGATGCGTTTTCTTTATCTATGGGATATTGGATGCGGAAAGCGTTCAGAAAACATGTTTCTGAAGGGGGAGGGATTATTCCGCCTCGATGGCGCGGGCGGCCAGATCGTCGGAAAGGGTGATGCCAAAGCGAGCGAGCGCCTCAGCGTTGACGTACAGGCTCGGATCGGAGATGACTTCATAAGCCATGTCGCTGGCCTTCGCTTCGCCCTTGAGCACCTTCGCCGCCATCAGGCCGGTCTGGCGACCCAGCGCGATGTAATCCAGACCCTCCGCTGCGACGCAGCCGAGTTTCACCTGCTCGATTTCAGAGCCGAAAACCGGCTTGCCCGCGGCGTTGGCCTTATCCAGCACGAGCGCCAGCGCGGAAACGACGGTGTTATCGGTCAGGTTGGTCAGGCAATCGACCTTGCCCAGCAGCGCGTCGAGCGCAAGCGGGATATCCGCGGCGGTGCTGATGCCGGATTCGACGATTTCAAAGCCGTAATCGGGCGCGAGGGATTTGTAGGTTTCGATGGTCGAGAGGGAATTGACCTCGCTGGTCGTGTAGAGGATGCCGATCTTCTTCGCATCCGGCAGCAAGGCGCGGATGGTGGCCAACTGCGCGGCGACGGGCAGCGCGTCGGAAGTGCCGGTCACTTCGCCGACTGCCTTGCCGTCCGCATCGGCAAAACCGGCGGAAACGGGATCGGAAACGGCAGTGAAGATCGTCGGAATGTCACCCGCGGCATTGTAGCAGGCCTGCGCCATCGGCGTGGCAATACCTACCATTAAGTCAACCGGCTTGGCCGCAAACTGCGCCGCAATCTGCTGGGCGACGCCCATATCGGCCTGCGCGTTCTGGTAGATGACGGTCAGGTTATCGCCCTCGACCAGACCGGCTTCGGCCAATCCTTCGATAAAGCCGGTGCGGCAGTTATCCAGAGAACCGTGCTCGGCGAACTGGCCGATGCCGATGGTGTAGCTTTCCGCGGCGGCCATGGCAGCGGTGAGGGCGAGGGTGGCGGCGACAGCGATCATGCGCTTCAACATAGGAATACCTCCTGCTTTCTGGGCGTTTTGCCCGGTCGATTGGTTAGTAGAGGGAAAGCGGGGAAGGTGGGGAATAAGAAAACGCCCCATGTTCCCGAAAGAACATGAGGCGGAAAAAAACAATTTCCGTGGTGCCACTCACATTGGCCAAGCAGGCCCGCTCACCCCGTACCATCATACGGTGCAGCCTGATAACGGGTCTGCGTCCCGTCCTCGTCTAATAAGGCGCAAGCCCGTTGACGAGACCCTCGGAAAGCCCATTTTGAAAGACCGGCTATACCGCACTCCCAGCAACGGCGGCTCTCTGCAATAGCGAGGATGCTTTCTACTTCTCTTTCCTCAAGCGGTTTGTTTTTGTTTAACTGCATTATAGGATGATGAAGATGATTTGTCAATCCGTAATTTTCAAAAAAGCGAAAAAAGTTGGCGAAGATTTTGAGCAGGCAGGGATACGGGAAACGCGGATTTGAACGTGCGTGTGTGCCCCAATACGGCTTATATATGGAAGAAACAGATTCGTACACGGATTTGTCGGAAAAATGAAGGAGAAATGAAAGAGAAAAATCCAGCAATAATTAAGCTTTTTACGGAAGACTGCAAAAAGTTTCAAAAAGTGTCAAAAAAAGTTCGAAAAAAGGTATTGACAGAAGGACGGGACTGCGATATAATAACTGAGCTGTCAGCGCGAGCGAAACGCCGAGCGGACAGCGATGATCCTTGAAAACGATACAGAATCAAGAAGAACGCGAACTGCGATTTTCACGAGTCGCAGTTAAGAAAAGACAGTCAATTCGAGAATGAGTTTTGAACTTGGGAGCGATAGCTTCTAGGATTCAAAAGGATTAAACACGAGAGTTTGATCCTGGCTCAGGACGAACGCTGGCGGCGTGCCTAACACATGCAAGTCGAGCGAGGAATGTCGGATAGCTTGCTATCTGGTATTTCTAGCGGCGGACGGGTGAGTAACGCGTGAGCAACCTGCCTTTATCAGGGGGATAACGCATCGAAAGATGTGCTAATACCGCGTAAGACCACAGCCTCACATGGGGCAGGGGTCAAAGGAGCAATCCGGATAAAGATGGGCTCGCGTCCGATTAGCTAGTTGGTGAGATAACAGCCCACCAAGGCGACGATCGGTAGCCGACCTGAGAGGGTGATCGGCCACATTGGAACTGAGAGACGGTCCAGACTCCTACGGGAGGCAGCAGTGGGGAATATTGGGCAATGGGCGAAAGCCTGACCCAGCAACGCCGCGTGAGGGAAGAAGGGTTTCGGCTCGTAAACCTCTGTCCTATGGGACGAAGGAAGTGACGGTACCATAGGAGGAAGCCCCGGCTAACTACGTGCCAGCAGCCGCGGTAATACGTAGGGGGCGAG
>OLGD01003896.1_pt1 | contig 13189 bp, 9 predicted proteins | sample 1605311 | NCBI WGS metagenome assembly OLGD01 (sample SAMEA3888917, study PRJEB22519) | human gut metagenome | biome: human gut; feature: human-associated habitat; material: faeces | place: Denmark | collected 2010 | reverse complement strand
GCGTGACCTCCACCAACATCAACCTGCCCTATATCACCGCCGACGCCACCGGCCCCAAGCATCTGGACCTGACCCTGACCCGGGCCAAGTTTGACCAGCTCACTGCCCATCTGGTGGAGGCCACCGCCGGCCCCGTCAAGCAGGCCATGGGCGACGCCGGCCTCTCTTCCGGCGAGCTGTCCAAGGTCCTGCTGGTGGGCGGCTCCAGCCGTATCCCCGCTGTGCAGGACATGGTGAAGAAGCTCACCGGCAAAGAGGGCTTCAAGGGCATCAACCCCGACGAGTGCGTGGCTATGGGCGCGGCGCTGCAGGGCGGCGTGCTGGTGGGCGACGTGAAGGGCCTGCTGCTGCTGGACGTCACCCCCCTTTCCCTGGGCATCGAGACCATGGGCGGCGTGATGACCAAGCTCATCGAGCGCAACACCACCATCCCCGCCAAGAAGAGCCAGACCTTTACCACCGCTGCCGACAACCAGACTTCCGTAGAGGTCCATGTGCTCCAGGGCGAGCGTGAGATGGCCCAGTACAACAAGACCCTGGGACGGTTCAACCTGGACGGCATCGCCCCGGCCCGCCGCGGCGTGCCTCAGATCGAGGTGACCTTCGACATCGACGCCAACGGCATCGTCAATGTCTCCGCCAAGGATCTGGGCACCGGCAAGGAGCAGCACATCACCATCACCTCCTCCACCAACATGTCCAAGGAGGACATTGAGAAGGCCGTCAAGGAGGCCGAGCAGTATGCCGCCGAGGACGCCAAGATCAAGGAGAAGGTGGAGGTCCGCAACCAGGCCGACCAGATGGTCTATCAGGCCGAGAAGACCCTGAACGAGGTGGGCGACAAGGTGCCCGAGAGCGAGAAGGAGCCCATTAAGGCCGGTGTCGAGAAGCTGAAGGAGACCCTGAAGGGCGAGGACACCGACGCCATCAAGGCGGCCACCGAGGAGCTGACCCAGCTGTTCTACAAGATGAGCGAGAAGCTGTACCAGCAGCAGGCGCCTCAGGGTGATCCCAACATGGGCGGTCAGCAGCCCGGCGGCGACCCCAACGGCGGTCAGCAGTACTACGACGCCGACTATAAGGTAGTCGACGATGATGACCAGAACAACAAGTAAGGCAAATATATCCCGCAATAAGGGGCAGGAAGTACCTGTCCCTTGTTGTGGTGTTTAGGAAAAGCGCGCCTTTTGCGCCCTGCCATCGTCAGACCTCCTCGACGTACACGCGGTACGCCGTCGTCGGTCTGCCATCGGCAGGACGCAAAATCCATCGCTTTGCCGATGGAGTCGGCTCCGTAGGCAACAAGACTGGCAATAGGAGATTTATCCCATGGCACAGGAAAAACGAGATTATTATGAGGTCCTCGGCGTCAGCAAGGGCGCATCGGAGGACGAGATCAAAAAAGCATATAAAAAGCTGGCCCGCAAGTACCACCCGGACATGAACCCCGGCGACAAGGAGGCCGAGGAGAAATTCAAGGAGGTCAACGAGGCCAACGAGGTGCTGTCCGACCCGGAGAAAAAGGCCCGGTACGACCAGTTCGGCTTCGCGGGCGTGGATCCCAGCTACGGCGCGGGCGCAGGCGGCAGCGCGTATGGCGGTGCGGGCGGCTTCGACTTCGGCGATCTGGGCGATATCTTCGGCAGCTTTTTCGGCGGCGGCTTTGGCGGCCAGCGCCGTAACCCCAACGCGCCCCAGCGGGGCGAGAGCATCCGCGCCAGCGTGTCCGTGACGTTCAAGGAGGCGGCCTTCGGCTGCGAGAAGGACGTGACCGTGGAGCGCAGCGAGCAGTGCGCTACCTGCAAGGGCAGCGGCTGCCAGCCGGGGACCACGCCGGAGATCTGCCCCGACTGCCGCGGCAGCGGCCAGGTGCAGGTGCAGCAGCGGACGCCTATGGGCGTGTTTGCCACCAGCCGTCCCTGCCAGAAGTGTCACGGCACCGGCCGCATTATCCATCAGCCCTGTACCGACTGCGGCGGACAGGGTCGGGTGCGGAAACGCAAGACCATCAAGGTCAACATCCCCGCCGGCATCGACCACGGCCAGACCATCTCTCTGCGGGGCCAGGGCAACGCCGGCAAAAACGGCGGCAGCGCCGGCGACCTGCTGATCACCGTCATGGTGCAGCCGGACGAGACATTCCGCCGGGAGGGCGTGGACGTGTTCTGCGACGCGCCCATCACCTTCGCCCAGGCGGTGCTGGGCGCCACGCTGGAGATCCCCACCATTGACGGCAAGGTGAAATACGACCTGCCGGAGGGCACCCAGACGGGCACGGTGTTCCGGCTGCGGGGCAAGGGTATCCCGGTGCTGAACGGCAGAGGCCGCGGCGACCAGTATGTCACCGTGAACGTAGAGACGCCGCGAAATCTGACGAAGGAGCAGAAGGAGGCCCTGCGGAGCTTCAGCGATATGCTGGGCGAGAGCAACTACGAAAAGCGCAAGAGCTTCTTCAAGAAGAAATGAGCAGGTGAAGGATGTATCTGGCGGACTATCATACCCACTCGGCCACGTCGCCGGACGGACAGCTGACGGTCAGTGAGCTGGCGGAAGCGGCGGTGCGGGTCGGGCTGGATGAGATCTGCGTGACGGACCACGTGGACACGGTGCTGTGGGGCGACCACCGGCCCCGGGAGCATTTCGACTGGTCGCGGCTGCTGCGGGAGCTGCCGGAGGCGCGGGAGACATACACCGGGCGGCTGGCCATCCGGCTGGGGGCGGAGCTGGGCGAGGCGCCCATGGGCTTTGACCGGGCGGAGAAACTGCTGGGCGAGGCGCCAAAGCTGGACTTTGTTATAGGCTCCGTGCATATGGCAGGCGAAAAATTCAAACATTTTGACCTGTATTACATTGAAAAAAACAGCGAAACGTATTATCATAGAGTCATAGACAGCTACTTGGAGGACGTACTGCGTCTGGCGCGGTGGGGTAGGTTCAGTGTGCTGGGCCACCTGACGCTGCCGCTGCGGTACATGAATGAAAATCTGGGCGAGCAGATGACCTTCGACGGTCATTACGACCAGTGCCGGGAGATTTTCCGGGCACTGATCGAAAGCGGGTGCGGCATCGAGTGCAACACCAACCGGGGCAACGTGCCCCTGCCGGACGCGCCGCTGTTGAAGCTGTACCGGGAGACGGGCGGCGAGATCATCACCATCGGCTCGGACGCGCACTCCGCCGAATATGTAGGCTGCTGCGTCCGGGAAACGCAGGCGCTGCTGCGGACGTGCGGGTTCCGGTATTTCTGCACGTTTGAGGGCGGAAAGCCCACGTTCCGGAAGCTGTAAAAACACAAAGGAGACGACCACTATGAAAATTGCCATCGCCTGTGACCACGGCGGCTACCTGCTGAAGCAGGACATCCTCATCTGGCTGGAGGAGAACGACATCGACTATGAGGACTTCGGGTGCTATTCCACCGAGAGCGTGGACTACCCCGTATTCGCCGAGAAGGCCGCCCGGGCGGTGGCCGCCGGGGAATGCGACAAGGGCATCGTGATCTGCACCACCGGCATCGGCGTTTCCATCGCCGCCAACAAGGTGAAGGGTATACGCTGCGCGCTGTGCACCGACTCTCTCCAGGCGGAGATGACCCGGCGGCATAACGATGCCAACATGCTCGCATTGGGCGCGGGCATCACCGGCGGCAATCTGGCCAAGCGGATGGTGGAGATCTTCCTGCACACGGAGTTTGAAGGTGGACGTCACGCCCGGCGTGTGGCGCTGCTGGATGCCATCCAGTGAGCGCGTTCCGATAGAGAAACGTGACTTTGTGAGGTAACGTCTATGGCGACAAAGGGATACAACAGCTACCGTGGCCGAATGTCCGGCGGAAAGATCGTGCTGATCGTGGTGCTGGCGCTGGTGCTGGTGGGCGCGCTGGCCTATCTGGCATTGCAGAATTACGTGGTATACGACGAGGCGGGCAACGCCACCATCGACCTTCCCTTTTTCCACAGGAAGGACGACCGTGATGACAAAACGGATGACAGCACCGTCGACGGCACCGGAGACCGGGATGACATCGTGGACACGGTGGTGCCGGAGCATCCCCATGTGAAGGTGGCGGCGCTGCACGGCACGCGGCTGCCGGACGACTGCCTGTGGTGGGGCGCGGACTACATCATGAACACGCTGGCACCGGAGGACCTGGTGCTGGCGGTAAAGCGTACCACCGGCGGCATCACCTACGCCACGGACGTGGAGACGCCGCGGGGCGTGGTGGTGGAGACGGGACGGCCCATCGAATGTCTGCGTACACTACTGAGCAGCGGACGGTACACCGTGGGGCACATCGTGTGCTTCCGGGACAGCGCCTACGCCCGGAGCGTGCCGGAAACGGCGCTGGTCCGGGAGGACGGGCAGCTGTGGTACGACGCGGAGGGGCAGGCCTGGCTGGACCCCACCGACCCGCAGGTGCTGCAATACATCACCGCGCTGGTGAAGGAGTGCGGCGAGCTGGGCTTTAAGGAGGTCCTGCTGGACCAGTTCTGCTACCCGTCGGATACGACGGGCGTTGCCAACACGGCGGCGGACCCGGCGCAGGTGCTGGCCGACTTTGCCGAAAATCTGCGGTCGGCACTGCCGGAGGGCACAGCCCTGTCGGTGGTAGTGCGGAACACGGACAGTCTGTCCGTGGAGCAGATGGCTGAGCTGTTCGACCGGCTGTATGTGCCGTCGGCGGACACACTGGCCGCGGTGAAGGCCGCACTGCCGGAGGGCTATGACCCGGAGACGCGGGTGGTGGCCATGACGGCGGAGGCACCGCAAAGCGGAAGCTATGTGATCGTAAGCTGAACAAAAAAGAAGCACCCGGGCGGGTGCTTCTTTTTTTGCCTGATTTATTCCTGAGGCGGTGTGCTGTCGGCCGGGGCGCTGTCCTTGGGAGCGGAGCAGTGGGGGCAGACGCCATTTTCCAGCTTGGCACCGCACTGGCCGCAAAAGTTGGCGGGCTGGCTCTGTGCCGCCTGTGCCGCTTCACGGCGCTGGCGGAGAGCCTCCTTCATCTCCTGCATATTCGGGGCGGCGAACACATCGCCGCTGCCCTTGCCGGTCTGATCGGCCAGCTTGTGGTTGATGGAGATGACGTTCTTCAGCAGCAGGATGGCCATCATCATCAATTCATAGCTGAGGCGGATCGCAATGGGCCCCAGAATGATGATCAGCAGACCATAGCCGCCCATCCAGATGCGGTCGCCGGTCCAGTAGTTGTACTCGGTGCGGAAGAGCATGAGCACGCCGAAGATGATAACGGCGGCGGTGTTGAAGATGTACAGGGCCTGAAGGATCTTTTCCACCATCAGGTACTTGAAGTTGCAGGTATCGTGGAGGAACTTGCCAAAGGCGCCCAGCTTCTCCCGCCGCTTCTCCGGGACCACATAGATGAAGGCCAGGACAGTGGCGACGAGGGCCAGGACACCGGCGATAATGAGCATGGTGGTAGGCAGCATGATTTCTCTCTCCTTTTTATATGTGATATCCTCAATATATCGGGAAACCGGGCTATTGTCAAGGCAAAAACGTCCCGCGGCGAGAGCCGCGGGACGTTTCGGTTTCTCTGTTGATCAGTTGTTGTCCTCGGGACGGGGCCGGCGGTACTCCTGGGCCTTTTCCTCGCCCTTCAGGACGCGCAGGGCACCCTGGGCCAGGGCCAGCAGCTCATCTTCACCGGGATAGACGGTGATGGGAGCGATCCAGCCGACCATCTCGGAGATGGCGTCCACGGTCTCCTTGCCGTAGGCGATGCCGCCGGTGAGGATGATCTGGTCCACCTTGCCGTGCATGACGGCGGCCATGGCGCCGATCTCCTTGCCGATCTGGTAGTGGAAGGCATCCACCACGCCGGCGATCTTCTTATCGTGCTCGGCCTGCGCCAGCAGATAGCGCATATCGTTGGAGCCGGTGTAGGCCACCAGACCGCCGCGGCCGGAGAGCATGCGGTGCATCTCCCCCTCGGTGTACTTGCCGGAGAAGCACTGCTTCACCAGCTGACCGGTGGGCAGGCTGCCGGAGCGCTCGGGAGAGAAGGGACCCTCGCCGTCCAGCGCGTTCTGGGTGTCCACTACGCTGCCCTTCATGTGCGCGCCGATGGAAACGCCGCCGCCCATGTGGCAGACGATGAGGTTCAGATCCTCATACTTCTTGCCCTGCTCCTTGGCGAAGCGCTTGGCCACGGCCTTCTGGTTCAGAGCGTGGAAAATGCTGACGCGCTGGAACAGGGGGTGGCCGGCATAGCGGGCCACGTCTGCCATTTCATCGATGACCACAGGGTCGACGATGTAGGAGGGGATGCCCAGCTCGTCGCCGATCTCGCGGGCGATCAGGCCGCCCAGATTGGAGGCGTGCTGTCCCTGCACGCCGATGGTGCAGTCCTTGACCATGTTGTCATTGACAGCGTATGTACCGCCGCGAATGGGGCGCAGCAGACCGCCGCGGCCGGAGACGGCGGAGAGGGTGCGGGCGTCGAAGCCCTGCTCGCGCAGCGCCTTCATTACCAGGTCGCGGCGCCAGTCCTTCTGGGCGGGGATAGTGTTGAACTGGGCGATCTCCTCCGCGCTGTGGCGCAGGGTCTTGTCGAAGAGAAGCTGCTCATCCTCATAGACACCGATCTTGGTGGAGGTGGAGCCGGGATTGACTACAAGAATTCTGTAAGACACGTTTGTTTTCCTCCTATGCTCTTTTGTTCCGCGGCACAGCGGGTAAAATCAACATTCCTTATTATACAGAATATGATGCCGTCTGTAAATGGGTTTTTACGCAAAAATACGGTATTTTACATACGGGTCTGATTGACAAAGCGCATAGTGTGGGCTAAAATGATATATGTGAGTTTATACCGTTCTTCCATTCGGAACGGGGAAAAGGAGAACTATCCTATGGAGAAGAAGACGTTTTATATCACCACGCCCATCTATTACCCCTCGGACAAGCTGCACATCGGCCACAGCTACTGCACCGTGGCTACCGACGCCATCGCGCGGTACAAGCGTTTGCAGGGCTATGACGTCATGTTCCTGACCGGCACCGACGAGCACGGCCAGAAGATCGAGACGAAGGCCAAGGAGGCCGGCATGACGCCTCAGGCGTTCGTGGATCACATCGTGGAGGGCGAGAAGGGCATTCTGGACCTGTGGAAGCTGATGAACATCAGCAACGACCGGTTTATCCGCACCACCGACGACTATCACTGCGCCGCCGTGCAAAAGATCTTCAAGACTATGTACGAAAAGGGCGACATCTATAAGGGCACCTACAAGGGCAAGTACTGCACCCCCTGCGAGAGCTTCTGGACCGAGAGCCAGCTGGTGGACGGCAAGTGCCCCGACTGCGGCCGGGAGGTCATGGACGCCGAGGAGGAGGCCTATTTCTTCCGCCTGAGCAAGTACGCCGACCGGGTCCGCCACCTGCTGGAGGACACCGACTTCCTGCAGCCCCGCTCCCGGGTCAACGAGATGGTCAACAACTTCATCAAGCCCGGCCTGGAGGACCTGTGCGTCAGCCGCACCAGCTTCAGCTGGGGTATTCCCGTGGACTTTGATCCCGGCCACGTGGTGTATGTGTGGGTGGACGCGCTGTTCAACTACTGCACCGCCCTGGGCTTTGACAACGATAAATATGACGACTACGACAAGTACTGGCCCGCCGATTACCACATCGTGGGCAAGGAGATCGTGCGCTTCCACAGCATCATCTGGCCCGCCATGCTGATGAGCATGGGTATGCCTCTGCCCAAGCATGTGTACGGCCACGGATGGCTGGTCATCGACGGCGGCAAAATGTCCAAGTCCAAGGGCAACGTCGTCGATCCCTACGCCCTGTCCGAGATGTTCGGCGTGGACGCCCTGCGGTTCTTCCTGCTGCGGACGTTCCCCTTCGGCAGCGACGGCAACTTCAGCAACGAGCTGCTGATCGGCACGATCAACACCGACCTGGCCAACAAGCTGGGCAACCTGGTCAGCCGCACCACCGGCATGGCGGAAAAGTACTTCGGCGGCAAGCTGCCCGTACAGCGGGAGGACGCCCCGGAGGACTGCGAGCTGAAGAAGATGGCCTGCGCGCTGCGTGACCGCTATCAGGCGGAGATGGACAAGCTGCAGCTGCAGAACGGACTGGACGAGGTGTTCAAGGTCATCGACCGGGCCAACAAGTATATCGACGAGACGGCCCCCTGGGCGCTGGGCAAGGACGAGAACAAGCGCGAGCGCCTGGCCGCCGTGCTGTACAACCTGCTGGAGACCATCCGCATCTGCACGACCCTGCTGCTGCCGGTCATGCCCGACACCTGCGATAAGATATTCGCCAAGCTGGGCGCGGACGAGGCCTGCCGCAGCTGGGACAACGCCAACGTGTGGGGCGTGCTGCCTGCGGGCGCGCAGATCAGCAAGGGTGAGAACCTGTTTCCCCGTATCGATGTGGATGAAGCCCTGGCCAAGCTGGACGAGCTGCAGGAGCAGCAGAAGAAGGCCGCCCTGCCGGCCGTGGAGCTGGAGCCCTATGTGGAGGACGAGGTAGACTTCGATACGTTTCTGAAGTCCGATTTCCGCGCCGTGAAGATCAAGAACTGCGAGGCGGTGAAGAAGAGCGACAAGCTGCTGAAGTTCACTCTGGACGACGGCAGCGGCACGGACCGCATCATCCTCTCCGGCATCCACCAGTACTATGAGCCGGAGCAGCTGATCGGCAAGACGGCCATCGCCATCCTGAACCTGCCGCCGCGGAAGATGATGGGAATTCCCTCCTGCGGCATGCTGATCTCCGCCGTGCACAAGGAGAAGGGTGAGGAGAAGCTGCACCTGATGCTGATCGACGACAGCGTCCCCGCCGGCGCCAAGCTGTGCTGACAAAAAGTGACCGAAGGAGCACCCCGCCAGGGGTGTTCCTTTTTTCGCATCTCAAAATCCGCGCGTTCGAACGGGAGACGGTCGTGCCGGAGAAACTAAGAACTGCCGCCTCCGATGTGAACGCTTTATCCTGCTTGTTGGCGGCGATCTGACCATCGCTGGAACAATTGATTGCAGCGGCGGTGCTGGCGGCGGTCGTATCTTTGTTTGCTGCCAAGGAACGATCAGCAATACCGGCACATTAAAAGCTTGTGGCGGCGCAGGGTGCCTCCCTGCTGTGCAACGGGCGTGTGGCCGGCATGGTGACGGCGGGCAAAATACTATGTGGCGTACGACCACACAAAAACGTTTATGAACGACGGCTGCACGGAGCAGCACTTCTACTTGACGCAGGATGCGAAAACCGGGAAATGGGAGATCATCGACAACACCTCGCCGAACATACGGCCATAAAAGCAATGCGCGGCCGACCCTTTTCCGCGGCATATTCGCGCCCGTTTCCGTGGGATATATCGGGTGCAGACACAAAAAGAGCGCTTAGGCGCTCTTTTTACTATATAATATACTTCGTAAGGATTTTGAAAGGAAGCGTCATATCCTGCTTCAAAAGGGTAGTTAATGTGTGAAGAAGGCGAAAGGAGGTACGTCGCCCCATGGAGGACCAACAGATCATACGCCTGTTTTTTGAGCGCTCGGAGCAGGCGATCACCGAGCTGTCACGGAAGTACGGCGCGCTGTGCTTCCAAATCGCCGACAACATTCTGGATGACCCGCAGGACGCGGAGGAATGCGTCAACGACGCCTGGCTCGGCGCGTGGAACAGCATTCCCCCGCAGCGCCCCGACCCGCTGAGAGCCTATATCTGCCGTATCGTCCGCAACCTCTCTTTGAAAAAGCTGCGGGCCAATTCCGCGCTGAAGCGGAGCAGCCGGTTTGAGGTCTCGCTATCCGAACTGGAGGACTGTATTTCCGCCCATTCCCTCGACGAGCAGCTTGCCGCAGGTGAGCTGTCCGCGCAGATCAATGCGTTTCTCGCTGCCCTGCGCCGGGATGACCGGGTCATGTTCGTCAGGCGGTACTGGTTCGCGCAGCCGTTGTCCGAGATCGCGGATGCCTTCGGTACCACTGAAAACAACGTATCTGTCCGGCTGGGCAGAATTCGCAGGAAATTACATATGTACCTGGAACGTAAGGAGGTAATCCTATGATGGAGCACAACACTGAAAAGCTGCTCTCCGCCATCGGAGACGTGGATGCGGCGTATCTGGAGGAGGCCCTTGATTTTGATGCCGCGAACGCGGGCCGGAAACGGGCAGCCCGCTTCCCTAAATTATCCGCCGCGTGCGTGGCGGTGCTGGTCATACTGGGCGTATCCGTGACCGCCTTTGCCGTCAGCAGACTGCCGCTGTCATGGCGTGACATCTTTTCTCCTGAACAGACCGTCATCGGCGATGGGGACGAGACGCCGGTGGTCTCCCAACAGCAACCCACGGCAGCTGCGGAGGAGCTGCACATCCGTGTGGAAAAGGTGATCTCGGACGAGCGCACCCTGTATCTTCTCTATTCTGTGAAGGCCAACGAGGGGGCTGTGCTGGATCAGAGCGGCCAATTCGCCGACTTTGAGCTGTACTTCCCCGGCAAGATGATGTCCGGCGCGTATGTGTCGTCCTTCCTCCCGCGGAAGGAGGGCGTGCCGGAGAACGAGCTGGAGGGCGTCGTATACGCCAACTGGCAGCCGGGCAGCAGTGCCAACGGTCTGGTGATGACCTTCGCCAACTGGCAGGAGAAACGGTGGTTTGACGACGAGACGATCGACTTCAACGTGGCGGAGATGGTGGAAAACGCCGGAGAGAACGCAAAGCTGCCCCAGTGCCAGCAGCGATTCCGCAACGGAACGGTGCGGTATTACTGGCAGCCGGGGGACGCGGACGTGCAGCTGCCCTGCGGCGCGTCCATCTGCAACGCCGGATGGGAGGACGGCACTCTCCATCTGGTGATGAAAGAACCGCTGGGCTCGGATGAATGGTCCGCGTCCTGGGAGAAGAACTGGTATTTCCTGGACACGCGAACGGACACGGTCATCTACCCGGAGTCCCACTGTCATTTCGGACAGCCCGACGAGTTTGACCCGGATGCCACGGATGCCGACTGGCGGTACTTTTGGCGGGATGTGGCCGTTGACAAGGAAGCGCTCCCCTATTTGGAACTGCACTGGGGCGGAAAGGAGATCACCACCACTGTGCTTCCGGGGGACTGGCGGGTCACGCTGGAGGAAACGCCTGTTACCGTGCAGAGTGAGGTGCTGGCGGAGAGCGTTTCCCTCTCCTATGGCGGGGAGGTGCTCACGGCGGAGAAAATCGAATGCTCCAAGCTGTCCATGGCGGTGTACTTCGCCGATTATGTGGACTCCACCACCGGCATCCTCAGCGCGTTCAAAGCGTTTGACGAGGACGGCAAGTCTATCCCCTGCGATTGGAGCTTTATCGCGGATCAAACCGACGATAGCTGCATGATCTGGACGCGGTTCGATGAGCCCATGGAGCCGGAGCGCATCTGCAGGCTGACGTTCAACGGAGAGACTGTGTTTGCGCGCTGACGGTTCCGCGCAGTCCGCTTCGGAAACGGCAGAACAAAAGAGGGGTGGTCACACCCCTCTTTTGTCGTCTGCTATCGTCCGGGACGGCGCGGAGGCCGCCGCATCGGCGGAACGCCGAATTCTCCCGCGCCGGCTTGCAAGGCGCCGCCCGGTTTGCTATAATGGTGCCATCATGGATCGGCGAGGAGGGACAGGCTGTGGGCGACGGCTATTTTCTGCTGACAAATCTGCTTTCTGAGGACGAGAAACGGGTGATCACCAGCATCACGGCACATATCGAGCGCGGCGAGAAGCGCGTGGGTATCCAGCAGATCGCCAACGAGAACTTTCTCTCCACCACCACCATCGTCAAGATGTGCAAGCGGCTGGGCTTTGACGGATACAGCGAGCTGTACTACTACCTCAGCCGCCAGTTCAACTCCCACGGCCAGGACCGCAGCGCGGAGAATATCAAGAGCCTGATCGACAATTATTCCGACGAGCTGCTGGACCGGTTCTGCGGCCTGCTGGACCAGTCGCGCCGGGCCAAGCTGTTCACCACCGGCGAGGGCTTTTCCAACATTGTGGGCGCCTATATCGCCCAGCGGCTGTCCATCTGCGGCTTTATGGTGTTCAACAACGTCCATTTCTATGACTATATGCTGTTCCGCGACGCGCACCACCTGTCCGACGCGGCGGAGGCCCCGCCGGTGATGTTCGCCGTCAGCCAGAGCGGCGAGACGGAGCCGGTGCTGAACGACGTGCGTCACGCCCGCAGAACGGCCACAAGATCGTCACGTTCACCAAGCGGAGCGACTCTACCCTGGCGCAGATGTCGGACATCGTGTTTGTGGTGGACGGCTCGCGGCAGACGCTGGCCGGCAGCCTGCCCAACAGCTTTTTCGGCCATGTGATACTGGCGTTCGAGGAGCTGGTGGCGTTCTACTTCGGGCGGGAGCGGGACGCCTGAGATATTACTTTTTTTACCAAATCGGAAAATTTTTCTCTATAAAGGTGTGCTATACTGTGAGACGGTATGGTGCGCCTTTTGCTGTGCCATGCCGCTGTACACGTCCCGGAGAACTACTCCGGGCAAGGGAACAACACTTTATGGAGGAAAAAAGAATGAAAAAGTTTTTTGCTCTGCTGCTGGCGCTGGTCATGGCGCTCGGCCTGCTGGCCGGCTGCGGTGACAAGACCGATGGCGACAATACCGGCGACACCGACGGCGCGAAGAAGATCGAGACCCTGAAGGTCGCGTTCGTGCCCTCCCGCGAGCCGGAGGAGATCATTACCGTTACCGAACCCCTGAAGCAGATGCTGAAGGACGAGCTGGCCAAGCAGGGCTACGAGGTGGGCGACGTGGAGATCACTGTCGGCACCACCTATGAGGCCGTGGGCGAGGGCCTTGAGGCCGGCACCATCGACGTGGGTCTGATCCCCGGCGGCACCTATGTGCTGTATGACGACGGCGCCGAGGTCATTCTGACCGCTACCCGCGACGGCTTGAGCAAGGACTCCGACAACGCCAAGGACTGGAATGACGGCCAGCCCACCGAGGCTTCCGACAAGCAGGCCGTTTCCTACCGCGCCCTGTTCATCGCCGGCCCCTCTGACAAGGGCCAGGAGCTGGTAAAGAAGGTCAACGCCGGCGAAGAGCTGACCTGGGAGGACCTGGACAGCGCCAACTGGAGCGTCATGGGCACCTCTTCCCCCGCCGGCTACATCTATCCCGCCCTGTGGCTGCAGGATCACTACGGCAAGGGCATCTCTG
>OLGD01003895.1_pt1 | contig 13189 bp, 13 predicted proteins | sample 1605311 | NCBI WGS metagenome assembly OLGD01 (sample SAMEA3888917, study PRJEB22519) | human gut metagenome | biome: human gut; feature: human-associated habitat; material: faeces | place: Denmark | collected 2010 | reverse complement strand
GTTCAGCGCCGCGCCTGCCCGGGGCGTGTGCCGCCCTCACGCCTGCCGGCGGTTACCTGCGGCCTCCCGTGCATGGCGCGCGGCACAAAACAGGACGGCGGAGCATTGCTCCGCCGTCCGAAAGGGGTCGCTCAGTCCATTCGCGTCATGGCACAGGCGTGCCGGTGGGCACGGACGATTCCGCGGTGATGTATTCGGCAAAGGTATAGGCCTTGGCCCCGGTGCGGGCGACCTCGATGTAGTAGAACGTGTCGCCGCTGGCGTTGGTGTATTTGAAGTAGATGTACACCGGTTCGCCCTGCTCGATCTGGCCGACCTTATTGCCGTCGTCTTCGAGATCCGGGGCGCTGCGCAGCGCGACGATGCTCGCGCGCACCGTGCCGCCCACGGCACCGGAGGGGACGCTGGTCGTGATCGGCTCCGGCGTGGCCGTGTTCACCTCGATGAACTTTTTGGCCATATAGCCGTACACGCCCTCTTTGACGATCTGGACGAAGTAATAGTCGCCAGACTCGCCGTACACCTCGAGGTTGGTCCCCGAAATGTATTTGCCGAGGATTGCGCCGTCGGTATTCGGCGCAGCGCGCAGTACGACGCCGCCCGTCGTGAGCTTGCCCTCTTTGGCGTTCGCCTTTTCATCGGGCGAGGGCGTGCGCACCGTCGCGGGCGTGTTGGTCGGCACGGCCGTGGTGGGCACCTGGGTCGGCGGGTTGGTTGGGACGAGCGACGGCATGGGAGAGCCCGAGGCCGGGTTCTGCGTGGACAGCCCCGGGGAGGTGCTCGTGGAGAGGTCGGGCGAGACGCTGGGGGAAGCGCTTGCGGTATTGGCCAGCGGCGGCGTCGGCGTGGCTCCGGCCGATCCGTCGCCGCCAATGCCGCGGATAATCAGGTACAGCCCGCCCAGGATGAGCAGGATCAGCACTGCGGCGACAACATACCCCAACGGGGTCAGACGGACACGTCTGTGCATGGCGACCTCCAAAATCTCTTGATGAGCGTATCATATCACAAATTCCCGGCGCTGGATAGTGGGGAAGATTGGGAAATGGGCAAATTTCACTGATTTTTCAAATAAAAATGAATTGTAAATTTCTGCCCTGCCGCAGCGGCAGCCTGCGGCAAAAACGGGCGGCAAATTGCCGCCCGCCGTCCGTATCTGCCGGGTTCAAAACAGCTTGCGGTCCGGATACAGCCCCTGCCGGGTCAGCTCGCGCATGGCCGCGGCGACGGCCGGCTTGTCTTCGCGATAGGTCACGCCATGCCAGCGGTCGGGCGAGGAGAGCACGTCCACCGTGCAGCGCCCTTCGCGCAGCAGCGCGCCCACCTCCATGGGGATGTACATTTCAGCTTTTTCGGGGTTTTGCGGCACATCCTGCGCCAAAAAGCGCGGGAAACGCACGGCAAGCTCGTCAAACAGCGCGGGGGTGAAGCCCCACATGTTCATGGAAACGAGGTTATCCGCCGGCACATGCGTCCAGGTTTCGCCGTCCTCGGTGAAGGCCGGCGAACCGTCTTGCAGCGCCACGCGCGTGCGTTCCACGATGTTGATGAGCCGTCCCGTAGCGTCCGTCTCGCAGATGCCGCGGGCGACGGACCCGTGCTCGGTCAGCGTGTTGGCCAGCCGGAAGCCGACCATGCTGAAGTCGCATTTGCCATCCCGGTCGCAGCTGCGGCACAGGCGGTCGTAGAGCAGCTGGAAGGCATGGCTGCCGTAGTAGTCGTCCGCATTGATGACGGCGAACGGCCCGTCGATGTGTTCGCGGCAGCAGAGAATGGCGTGGGCGGTGCCCCAGGGCTTTTGCCGCCCGGCCGGGATGGCAAAGCCGGCCGGCAGGTGCGCGTCCAGCTCCTGGAACACGTATTCCACCTGCAGGTGCTCGGCTACGCGGTCGCCGACGACCTCCTTGAAATCCGCTTCAATGCGCCGGCTGATGATGAACACGACCTTTTCAAAGCCGGCGCGCATCGCGTCGAACAGCGAATAGTCGATGATGATTTCGCCGTGCGGGCCAATGGGATCGATCTGTTTGAGCCCGCCGTAGCGCGAGCCCATGCCTGCTGCCATGACGACGAGGACAGGATGTTGCATAACGTTGTTCCTCCTAAGCGGTTGCGTGGAAACGGCGACGCCGTGTGCGGCCCGCCACAGGAGAGGGCCGCGGTGCGCCCGGGCGACGGATGCGCACGGCTGGGGGACGGGTCAGTCGTCGTACCCGTTCGGGTTCTGCGACTGCCAGCGCCAGGAGTCGGCGCACATGCGTGCGAGGTCGTAGCGGGCGGACCAGCCCAGCAGCGTGCGGGCCAGCGTCGGGTCGGCGTAGCAGGCGGCCGCGTCCCCACTGCGGCGCGCCTCGATGCGATATGGCAGGGATTTGCCGCAGGCGGCTTCATAGGCGTGCAACACGTCGAGTACCGAGTAGCCGGTGCCGGTGCCCAGGTTGACTGCGCGCACGCCCGGACCGTTGCGTTCCAGTTCCCGGAGCGCCGCCACATGCCCCTCAGCCAGGTCGCAGACGTGGATGTAGTCGCGCACGCCGGTGCCGTCGGGCGTGGGGTAGTCGTTGCCGAATACGCGCAGGTACGGCAGCTTGCCGGCGGCCACCTGCGCAATGTACGGGACGAGGTTGTTCGGGATGCCGTTCGGGTCCTCGCCGATCCGGCCGCTTTCGTGTGCGCCGATCGGGTTGAAGTAGCGCAGCAGCGATACCCTGAAGGCCGGGTCGGCAGCCGCCACATCGCGCAGGATCTGCTCGATCATGTATTTGGTCCAGCCATACGGATTGGTGGCCGTGCGCGGGAAATCTTCCCGGATCGGCACGCTGGCCGGGTCCCCATAGACCGTGGCGCTTGAGCTGAATACAAAGCGCGTCACGCCATGCCGGCGCATGGAATGGAGGATGTTCAGCGTACAGGTGAGGTTGTTTTCATAGTAGCGGAGCGGCTGCTCGACCGATTCGCCCACGGCCTTCAGCCCGGCAAAGTGGATCACCGCGCCGATCTCATGCGTGGAAAACAGGCGCTCGGCTGCTTCGGCGTCGCACAGGTCGCACCGCTCAAACAGGAACGGCCGGCAGGCGAGCTCGCGCAGCCGGTCCAGTACCTGCGGCTTGCTGTTGACAAAGCTGTCGGCGATGAGCACGTCATATCCCGCTTCCAGCAGCGAAAGGACGGTGTGGGAACCGATGTATCCGGCGCCGCCGGTGACGAGAATTTGCATGGGAAATGCCTCCTCGACGTTGGATTGTTCAGATATTATAGCCTGTCGGGTGCGAAAAGGCAAGTGCTGACAGGGGGAACAGAAAAATCGCTATTTTTTTATTGAAATGACGGCGCGTTTATGTTATCATTTAGAAAAAGTTATATCGATATATATAGAAAGGTATGCCCTCTCAGCTCAGCGCTGGCTGCCTGTGAGGGTTGCATTTCGCCGGGAAGTCCGGACAAGAGCCGGGACTTTCGATCAGGGAGCAAATCGTTCTTAGGAGGTAACGTATGGCAAAGCAGAAGACCGTGGTACCGTTCCAGGGCACGCCGGAGCAGGAGGCCAAGCTCAAGGAGATCATTGCGGAGTACCGGGAGGTGCGCGGCGCGCTGATGCCGGTGCTGCAGAAGGCGCAGGAGCTGTATGGCTACCTGCCGATCGAGGTACAGATCATGATCGCCGAGGGCCTGGGCCTGTCGCTGGAGGAAGTGTACGCGGTGGTCACGTTCTATTCGCAGTTTGCACTCAATCCGACGGGCAAATACCGCGTGTCGGTGTGCCTGGGCACGGCGTGCTACGTCAAGGGCGCGCAGACGATCCTCGACGAGCTGGAGAAGCAGCTGGGCATCAAGGCCGGCGGCACCACGCCGGACGGCCTGTTTACGCTGGAAGCCACGCGTTGCCTGGGGTGCTGCGGGCTGGCGCCGGTCATGACGGTGGGCGAGGAGGTCTACGGCCGCCTGGTGCCTGCGGATGTAAAGGATATTCTGGCCAAATACCGCGCCTAAGCGCGCGGCAAAAGGGGGAAGCGCATGAAGATCCGGCAAATCGCGGCGCTGCTCGGCGCCGAGGTGCTTGCAGGGGAGGAACACCTGGCAGAGGAGGTGCTCTCCGCCTGTGGCAGCGACATGATGAGCGACGTGCTGGCCTATGTCAAGGATCAGGCGGTGTTGCTGACGGGCCTGGTGAACCCGCAGGTGATCCGCACGGCGATGATGATGGACATGCGGTGCGTGGTGTTCGTGCGCAGCAAGCGCCCGAGCCCGGAAATGCTGGAGCTGGCGCGGGAGAGCGGCATCGCCGTATTGACCACCGCCATGCGCATGTACGAGTCGTGCGGCAGGCTGTACAGCGGCGGCCTGGGCCGCGTGGAGGCCTGAGCCGTGGGCGCGCTGCAACTCCACTTCGACGTGGACGGCGACAACTTCACGTCCGCCGGCGAGGCGTCGGTCGAGGTCAAGCGCAAGCTGCGCCTGCTCGGCTTTTCGCCGGAGGTCATCCGCTGCGTGTCGATCGCGATGTACGAGGGCGAGATCAACATGGTCATCCATGCTCGCGGCGGCGCGGCGGATGTGACGATCTACCGCGACCGGATCGAGATCGTGCTGACCGACCACGGCCCGGGCATTGCGGACATCGGACTGGCGATGCAGGAGGGCTATTCCACCGCGCCGGACAACATCCGCACGCTGGGGTTTGGCGCGGGCATGGGCCTGCCCAACATGAAGCGCTATACCGATGAAATGGAGATCACGTCCAAGGTCGGCGAGGGGACGACGGTGCGCATGACCGTGCTGGTCAAATGAGGAGCGGACGATGGAATACAAACATTCGGTTTCGCTGGATTTAGAAAAGTGCAAGGGCTGTACCAACTGCCTCAAGCGCTGCCCCACGCAGGCGATCCGCATCCGCGACGGTCACGCCGTCATCGACGCGAGCATGTGCATCGACTGCGGGGAATGTATCCGCGTCTGCCCCTACAAGGCCAAGAAGGCGCTGTTCGACCGGCTGGAGGACCTCCCCGCCGGCAAGAAGTGGCGCATCGCGCTGCCGGCGCCGTCGCTGTATGGCCAGTTCGACCATCTCGACGACGTGGACTATGTGCTGCAGGGCCTGCTCGACATCGGCTTTGACGACGTGTTCGAGGTCGCGCGCGCGGCGGAGCTGGTGTCCGAATACACGCGCAACTATATGCGCCGCATGGACGTGCCGCGCCCGGTGATCAACTCGGCCTGTCCGGCCATCGTGCGGCTGATCAGCCTGCGGTTCCCGTATCTTTGCGACCACGTGATGCCGCTGCTGCCGCCCATCGAGATCGCCAGCCGCATGGCCAAGGCCGAGGCGCGGCAGAAGCACCCCGAATTGCGGGACGACGAGATCTGCACCGTGTTCATCTCGCCGTGCCCCGCAAAGGCAAGTTTTGTGAAGAACGGGTTCCAGACGGGCAGCGACGGCGTGGACTACGTCGTCTCCATGAGCGACATCTATTTTCGCCTGCTGCCGGCCATGAAGCGGAGCAAGGCGCCGGAGGCGGCGAGCCAGACCGGCATGATCGGCATCAGCTGGGCGAGCACCGGCGGCGAGGCGTCCGCGCTGCTCAACGACCGATACCTGGCGGCGGACGGCATTGAAAACGTGATCCGCGTGCTCGACCAGATCGAGACGGGCAGCTTCCCGATGCTGGAGTTCGTCGAGCTCAACGCGTGCAACGGCGGCTGCGTCGGCGGCGCGGCGACCGTGGAAAACCCGTACATCGCGCGCGTGCGGCTGCAGTCGCTGCGGCGGTATCTGCCGGTGTCGGAAAACCGGATCCCGCCGTGCGACGACGCGACGTTCGTGCCGGACGACTATGTGACCAACACGTCCGTCAAATACCGCCCGGCCGCGCAGCTGGACGAGGACATGGAGCGGGCGCTTGAAAAGATGTCGGCAATCGAGCAGATTTACGAGACGCTGCCGGCGCTCGACTGCGGGTTCTGCGGCGCGCCGACGTGCCGCGCGTTTGCCGAGGACGTGGTGCGCGGGGCGTGCCACGTGGACGAGTGTATCGTGCGCATGCGCGAGCGGATGCAGGACTATCTGCGCAAGACGCGCGGGGAGGAGGCGGAGCCATGACGGTCGGCGAACTGGTGGAGGCGCTGCACCTCACGGCCTATGCGCTGCCGGAGCCGGAGCGGGCGGTCACGGGCGCCTATGCAGGCGACCTGCTGAGCTGGGTCATGCGCCGCGCGCAGGCGGACGGCGCGTGGCTCACGATCATGTCGAACCGCAACATCGTGGCCGTGGCCACGCTGACGGACGTGTCGGCCATCGTGCTGACCGAGGGCGTGCCGCCGGACGAGGGCGTCGCGGAGCTGGCCGAGGCGCGCGGCGTCAACCTGCTGGGCAGCGCGGCGGACACGCTGGAGACGGGCGCGGCGCTGCTGGGGCGGCTGGGCACATGAGCGTGCTGCGCGCCCAGCTGCACCTGCATTCCTGCCTGTCGCCCTGCGCGGACGACGACATGACGCCCGCCAACATCGCCGGCATGGCGATGCTCGCCGGGCTGGACGTGGCGGCGCTGACCGACCACAACGCTACCGACAACTGCCCCGCGTTTTTTGCCGCGTGCGAGGCATACGGCGTGGTGCCGGTGGGCGGGATGGAGCTGACCACGGCGGAGGAGATCCACCTGGTCTGCCTGTTTGAAAGTTTGGAAGCGGCCATGGCGTTTGGCGCGGCGGTGCGGCCGCACCGCGGCCGGGTGCCGAACCGGCCCGCGTACTTTGGCCGCCAGCTCGTGATGGACGCGGAGGACCGCGTCGCCGGGGAGGAGCCGTGCCTGCTGCTGCAGGCGACCGACCTGGCGCTCGAGGCGGCCGTGGCGCTCGCGGGGGCGCATGGCGGCGTGGCATATCCGGCGCACCTGGACCGGGAGGCGGGCGGCCTGCTCGCGATATTAGGAACCATGCCCGAGACGCCGCGCTTTCAGGCGGCGGAGGTGCGCGACCCGGCAAACGCGGCGCTGTACCGCGCGCGGCCGGACATGGCGGGGCTGCTGCTCGTGTCCGCCTCGGATGCGCACCGGCTCCAGGACGTGGAGGACGCGGCGTACGAGTTTGACGCCGGCCCGATCGACGATACGCGCACGCGGGCGCGCGCCCGCCAGGTGCGCGCGGCGCTCCTGTCGCTGCTGCGGCACGGGACGCCGGGGAGGGGCATTTGAGATGAAGGAACTCTCGCTCAACATTCTCGACATCGCCCAGAACTCCATCCGCGCCGGTGCGCGGCACGTGGAGATCGCGCTCACGGACGGCGGCGGATGGCGCACGCTGACCGTCACGGACGACGGCAGCGGAATGGACGAGGCACTGCTCCGGCGGGTGACGGACCCGTTTGCGACCACGCGTACGACGCGGCCGGTGGGGCTGGGGCTGCCGCTGCTCAAGCTGGCGGCCGAGCAGACGGGCGGCACGCTTTCCATCGACTCGCGCACGGCGCAGGCCGGGGACGCGGGGGCGGCGTTTGCGGCGGGCAGCGCGCACGGCACGCGCGTGACGGCCACGTTTGACCCGGGGCACATCGACTGCGTGCCGCTGGGCGACCTGGCGGCGACCGTGGTCACGCTGCTGCAGGGCAGCCCGGAGATCGACTTCCGCTTTACGCTCGCGCTTGCCGGCATGGCGGAGCCGTTCGTGCTGGACACGGCACAGATGCGCGCGGCGCTCGGCGGCGAGGTGCCGCTCAGCGAGCCGGAGGTGCTTGCCTGGGCGCGGGAAAGCGTCGAGGAGGCGCTCTCGACGGCGCCGGCGCAGGAAGCGGCCTGGATGGAAACACCCTGACAGGTTTTCATAGATGACATTCAGAAAGGAAGAACAAGGCATGAAATCGCTAGCTGAACTGCAGGCAATCCGGGACAAGATGAAGGGCAAAGTGGCCCTGCGCGAGGGTGTCCAGTCCATCCGCATCGTGGTGGGCATGGCCACGTGCGGCATTGCCGCCGGCGCGCGCCCCGTGCTGAACACGCTGGTCGAGGAGATCGAGCGCCAGGGCCTGGGCGACACCGCGACCGTGACGCAGACCGGTTGCATCGGGATCTGCCGGCTGGAGCCGATCGTCGAGGTGTACGAAAACGGCAAGGACGAGAAGGTCACCTATGTGAAGATGACGCCGGAGAAGGCCCGCCGCGTCGTGGAAGAGCACATCAAGGGCGGCAAACCCGTCTATGAATACACCATCGGCGAAGCCCAGAAGTGACAGTGTTGGGAGGTAAACCATGATTCGTTCACACGTACTGATCTGCGGCGGCACGGGCTGCACCTCGTCGGGCAGCCCCGCGATCCGCGCGCATCTGGAAAAGGAGCTGGCCGCGCACGGCCTGTCCGACGAGATCAAGGTCGTGCAGACGGGCTGTTTTGGCCTGTGCGCGCTCGGCCCGATCATGATCGTCTATCCCGAGGGCACGTTCTACAGCCGCGTGACCGAGGCGGACGTGACGGAGATCGTCGAGGAGCACCTGCTCAAGGGGCGCGTCGTCGACCGCCTGGTCTACAACGAGCCGGCGCCCGGCAACGAGAAGCACGAGGTGGCGTCGCTGTCCGACACTGGCTTTTACAAGACGCAGCTGCGCGTCGCGCTGCGCAACTGCGGCGTCATCAACCCGGAGGACATCGAGGAGTACATCGGCGTGGACGGGTACCAGGCGCTCGGCAAGGTGCTCACCGAAATGACGCCTGCGGAGGTCATCGACCTCATGAAGCGCTCCGGCCTGCGCGGCCGCGGCGGCGCGGGCTTCCCGACCGGGCTCAAGTGGGAGTTTGCGGCCAAGAACGTCTGCGACGAGAAGTACGTCATCTGCAACGCCGACGAGGGCGACCCGGGCGCGTTCATGGACCGCTCGGTGCTCGAGGGCGACCCGCACGCGGTGCTCGAGGCCATGGCCATCGCGGGCTATGCCATCGGCGCGCACCACGGCTACATCTACGTGCGCGCGGAGTACCCCATCGCGGTCAAGCGGCTGGAGATCGCCATCGGCCAGGCGCGGGAATACGGCCTGCTGGGGGAGAACATCTTTGACAGCGGGTTCGACTTTGACATCGACATCCGCCTGGGCGCGGGCGCGTTCGTGTGCGGCGAGGAGACGGCGCTGATCACCTCCATCGAGGGCAACCGCGGCGAACCGAAGAACAAGCCGCCGTTCCCCGCGAACAAGGGCCTGTTCGGGCAGCCGACGATCATCAACAACGTCGAGACGTTGGCCAACATCCCGCAGATCATCGTCAAGGGGCCGGAATGGTTCGCGTCGATGGGCACGGAGACGTCCAAGGGCACCAAGGTGTTTGCGCTCGGCGGCAAGATCATGAACACTGGCCTCGTCGAGATCCCCATGGGCACCACGTTGCGCGAGATCATCTACGACATCGGCGGCGGCATCCCGGGCGGCAAGGCGTTCAAGGCGGCGCAGACCGGCGGCCCGTCCGGCGGCTGCATCCCGGCCAAGCACCTCGATACGCCGATCGACTACGAGAACCTGAAGGCCATCGGCTCGATGATGGGCTCCGGCGGGCTCATCGTCATGGACGAGGGCAACTGCATGGTGGACGTGGCGCGCTTCTTCCTGGAGTTCACCGTGGACGAGAGCTGCGGCAAGTGCGTCCCGTGCCGCATCGGCACGCGCCGGCTGCTGGAGCTGCTCAACAAGATCACCGAGGGCAACGGCACGCTCGAGGACATCGACAAGATGGAGGAGCTGTGCTACTACATCCAGAAGAACGCGCTGTGCGCGCTCGGCCAGACGGCGCCGAACCCGGTGCTGTCCACGCTCAAGTACTTCCGCGAGGAGTATGAGGCGCACGTGGTGGAGAAGCGCTGCCCGGCGGGCGTGTGCAAAAAGCTCCTGCACTATGAGATCGACCCGGAGAAGTGCCGTGGCTGCACCGCGTGCGCGCGCAAGTGCCCGGTGGGTGCGATCCAGGGCAAGGTGCGCGAGGTGCATACGATCGACAAGGCCAAGTGTATCAAGTGCGGCGCGTGCATGGAGACGTGCAAGTTTGGCGCCATTTCGAAACAGTAACGGAGGGCTGCATCAATGGAAACTGTGAAAGTCAAGATCAACGGCATCCAGGTCGAGGTGCCAGCGGATGCGACCATCCTGGAGGCCGCCCACAAGGCGGGCGTGCGGATCCCAACGCTCTGCTACCTCAAGAAGATCAACGCCATCGCCGCCTGCCGCATCTGCCTTGTGGAGGCGACCGGGGTGCGCGGCCTGGCCGCGGCCTGCGTGCAGCAGGTGGCGGACGGCATGGAGGTGCAGACCAACACCCCCGCGCTGCGCAAGGCGCGGAAGACCACGCTCGAGCTGATCCTCTCCAACCACCGCATGGACTGCCTGTCCTGCGTGCGCAGCGACGACTGCGAGCTGAGGCGACTGGCGCATGAATACGGCGTGGACCAGTACAAATACGGCCGCGGCGAGCAGACGGCGCAGGCCGAGGCGCCCGCGGCGAAGCCGGGCGCGCGCAAAATGCGCTGCCGCGTGTGCGGCGCCGTGTTCGACGAGGGGATGGTCGCCTGCCCGGTGTGCGGCGTGGGGCCGGAGAACTTTGAACCGGTCGACGAGGCGCCGGCCGTGGACCTGTCGCCGCGCATCCTGCGGGACAACAGCAAGTGCATCCTGTGCCGCCGCTGCGTGGCCGTTTGCAAGTACAACCAGGGCGTGTCCGTGATCGGCGCGAACGAGCGCGGGTTCGACACGCGCATCTCCTGCGCGTTCGACATGCCGCTCAGCGACACTTCCTGTGTCAACTGCGGCCAGTGCGTCGCGGTGTGCCCGACCGGCGCGCTGACCGAGCGGGACGACACCGACAAGGTCTGGAAGGCGCTGGCCGACCCGTCGAAGGTCGTGATCGTCGGCCCGGCGCCGAGCGTGCGCGCGCAGATCGGCGAGTGCTTCGGCTATCCGATCGGCACCAACGTGGAGGGCAAGCTCGTGGCGGCGCTGCGCCGGCTGGGCTTTGACCACGTGTTCGACGTGGACACCGCCGCGGACGTGACGATCATGGAGGAGGGCACCGAGCTGCTCGAACGGCTGCAAAACGGGGGCGTGCTGCCGCTGATGACGTCCTGCTCGCCCGGCTGGATCAAGTTCTGCGAGCACTACTATCCCGACATGATCCCGAACCTGTCCAGCTGCAAGAGCCCGCAGCAGATGTTCGGCGCGCTCATCAAGACGTACTGGGCGGAGAAGAACGGCGTGGACCCGAAGGACATCGTCGTCGTGTCGGCCATGCCGTGCACCGCCAAGAAGTTCGAGATCACGCGCGACCATCAGGCGGCGGCCGGCGTGCCGGACGTGGACATCTCTCTGACGACGCGCGAGCTGGCGGGCATGATCAAGCGCGCAGGCATCCGCTTCAACGATCTCGAGGACGAAGCGTTTGAGCCGGCGTTCGGCATCGCCTCCGGCGCGGGCCACATCTTCGGCGCCACCGGCGGCGTCATGGAGGCGGCGCTGCGCACCGTGGCGGAGATCGTAACGGGCAAGCCGCTCGAGAGCGTGGACTTCCAGGCTGTGCGTGGCACGGAGGCCATCAAGGAGGCCGAGTATGACCTGGCGGGCACGAAGGTGCGCGTGGCGGTCACCTCCGGCCTGGCCAACGCGAGGAAGCTGCTCGACATGGTCAGGCGCGGCGAGAAGGACTATCACTTCATCGAGGTCATGGCGTGCCCCGGCGGGTGTGTCAACGGCGGCGGCCAGCCGCACCAGAGCGGCGAGGTGATGAACTTCACCGACCTGCGCGCCGAGCGCGCCAAGGCGCTCTACAGCGAGGATGCGGGCATGGCGCTGCGCAAGAGCCACGAGAACCCGGTGGTCAAGGAGCTGTATGAGACGTATCTCGAAAAGCCCGGCAGCCACAAGGCGCACGAGATCCTGCACACGAGCTACGTGCGGCGGAGCGTGTACTGAGCCATAAAAAAGCGGCCTCCCGATCGGGAGGCCGCTTTTTTGCGTTTCCTGCGCCCAGCGCGCGGCGTGTAAGGGCTATCCCTGGAACTCGTCGCTGCCGCCGGGCTGCAGCGGCGTGGCGGTGGCGGGCGGCGGGGTGACCGTCAGCCCGGGGTCGGGCGTCTGCGGCGTCAGGCCGCCCGTGGTGGTCGGGTCGCCCAGGTTCGGGTCGGCAATATTCGGGTCATTTGTACCCGGATCGGTGTTTTCCGGATCGGGGCTGGCCAGCGCGCCCGCGCCTGCGGGCGAGTAGACCGTGCCGCCGCGCGCGGACAGGTACAGCGTGCCCGTGCTGATGCCGGCGCTCAGGAACTGCGGCAGGTTTTCGTGCAGCGAGAGCATCTTTTCGTCCAGGTCGGTCGGCTGCCCCACGTGAATTTTCAGCCCGTTTTTCGCATACATCACGATGGCGAGCGGCGTCGTCAGGTCGAGCGAGGCGATGTCGTCGAGCAGCATGTATTCCTCCAGCTTGTTGATCATCGTGATCAACGTGGCGGTGCTGAAGTCGTCCGACTGGCCAAGCCGCTGGCCCACCTGGAAGCCCGTCATGCTCACGCCGGTCACCTGCAGCAGGTCGGTGAGGTCGGTTCCGCCGCCCATGGACAGCACATAGCCGTTGTGGTCGATGATGACGTTGTAGTCGAGACCCAGGATGCCCGCGACCTCCTTGCGCTCCGTCACCTGGATGCGCACGCGCGCGGGGAAGATGTAGTCCACGGCGTCCACCTGCAGGTACGGGTCCTCCTCGATGCCGGCGCGCGCCGCGTCGAGGTCGCACAGCAGCATGTGGCGGCCATATTGCAGGCCGGAGAGGCCGATGATATACTCGTCCGAATACGTCTCGTTCCCGCTCACGACGATGTCCTTGAGCAGGAAGGTGAAGTACAGCGCCGCGAGTACCGCGATCACGATGAACGACACGAACGCGATGTTGGCGGCCATGCGTTTCATGGCGCGTTTGCGCCGCCGCTGCCGCTTCTGGCGCTGCACGTACGCCTCGTGCTGGCGCTGCGCCTCCTTTTCCCGCTGGCGGCGCTTGGCCTCGTCGATGCTGCGCAGCGTCTCCGTCTCGTTCATGTTGATGCGCGCCGCAGTGCCGCTGCCGGTGCGGAACATGCGCGTCCGGCTGCCCCGGCGCGCGGGCGGCGTGTCGTCGTCAAACAGCCGAATGGGCGGCTCGCCCTCGCGGCTGCCAGGCCCGTCCGCCGGCGCTGCCGGCGGCG
>OLGD01003894.1_pt1 | contig 13191 bp, 8 predicted proteins | sample 1605311 | NCBI WGS metagenome assembly OLGD01 (sample SAMEA3888917, study PRJEB22519) | human gut metagenome | biome: human gut; feature: human-associated habitat; material: faeces | place: Denmark | collected 2010 | reverse complement strand
AAATGACGATCGGCGACATGAACGGCTATGTAAACGGCGTTGCCAAAGCGCTGGATGCCGCTCCGATTATCCGTCAGGACCGCACGATGCTCCCCGTCCGCTTTGTGGCCGAAAACCTGGGCGCTGATGTTGCCTGGGACGGCAATACCAGCACGGCGACGCTCACCTGCGGCGACATTGAAATCAAAATCACCATAGGCGCGACAACCGCAACGATCAACGGCGAAGAAAAGCCGCTGGACGCGCCTGCGTTCATCGAGAACTCAAGAACGTATTTGCCTGTCCGTTTTGTAGCGGAGGCGCTCGGCGGCACGGTTGCCTGGGACGGCAATACCAGCACCGCGACCATTACAAAATAAAGCGGCCGCTTATTCAGCGCATCGGAGCAGATCCTTATTGCGGGACCTGCTCCGACGCTTTCTTGCGGGACGGATGCGCGTCCCTTTTGTTTTGCCGCGCTTTCCTTTGCGGAAAAAAAATACAATGGATTCGTTTGATTTCTACATTGTCGGACATTTGTATTCCATTGTATAATAAAGCATCCTTAAAAAATCCAAATGTGAAAGGTTTCTGCCATGAAGAAAATACGGTCTGTTCTTTTAATTGCGCTGCTTGCGGCGCTCATTTTGCCCGCGGTATGCGCGGCGGATATTCCCGTGATTACATCCGAGGATGTTGCGTATATCGCCTTTCATTCCGGCGCGGGCGGAGATGACAGCGCCGCGGGCGTGACGCCGGACGCGCCGCGCAAATCTCTGAGTCAGACGATTTCGCTTTTGCCAAACGGCGGCACGCTTGTCATAAAAAACAAGCTCTATATCGGAACCGATTATACGGTTCCGGCGCTGAACGGTCCTTTGCGGATTACGTCAAATTATCAGGGCGTCGATTATACGGCCTCAGCCGGAAAAGCCGGCAACGGCATATCCAACAACGTGTTCAAGATGAAAGCGGGCGCGTACCTCGCGTTTCAGAGCGACGTGATTTTGGACGATCTGATCCTCTACAACGAGTATCGCGAACACAACACCATCAAGGTGACCAACAATTCCACACTCGTTGTCGGCGAGGGCGTGAACTGCGTGCCAAACCCGGCCTATGATACCGATATTTATATGGCGATAGAGGTGCAGAAGGGATCGACGCTGATTCTCAACGGCGGCCGGTTCAAAGAGATTACGGGGGAGGGAACGGTTATAGACAACCGAACGGAAAAAATAGGCCAGGTTGTAAATCCCGGCTCCGAGACCTCTCCGGGAGAAAATCCGGTCATGGAGGGAAAACCGGCGCCCGACGTCGGAACCGACCTCTTTTGTAAGGGCGTGTCTCCGGAAATTCCAAACGGCGCGAGCGTCGTTTACCTTGCGGACAACGGCGGCGGAGACGGCAAAAGCGCCGCCTCGCCGCTCGGCAGCCTGGAGGCGGCCGCCGCCGCACTGCCAAACGGCGGCGTCGCCGTCGTTTGCGGCGAACTGCATGTGGACGAGGCCGAGCTTTCACAATGGGAGGGCTGGATCAAAATCACCAGCGTCTGGGACGGCGCGGACTATCGCGCGCAGGGCGCGAAACTGAATTTTTCGAGCGACGCGGTCAACTGCATCTCGCTTGGCGGCGACACTTTCTTTGACCAGATCAAGTTTGACATCACAAGCAAAGGCTCGCGCGTGATCACCGCAAACGGAAATGCGCTGGTCATGGGTGCGGGCGTTGAATGTACGAGAAGCAGCACGGCTTATGAGTGGCTGGGGATTACCGGCGGCTCGTACGACAATGCATACGCCGTCTGCGACGATACCCGCCCGTGCAGCATCACGATAAACGGGGGCTGCTGGCAGCTGATCCGCCTCGGCAACCGCGGCGTCAGGACGACTACGGTGGGCGATGTAAGCCTCGTTGTCAACGGCGGAACGATAGACGGCAACATCATTGCCTGCGACGCGGCGCCGATCAACGGCAGCGTATATATGATTTTTAACGGCGGCGAGATCAACAGCCGCACGGTAAATCCCGGCCTTGCGTCGAACCGGTCCGACATCAGCGGAAATGTTTACCTCACCGTAAACGGCGGAACGTTTAACGGATCCACGATTTATGTTTCGCAGTACGAGGGCGCGCTGATCGGTACCGAGTCAACGCCTGAGACCGATCCGGCGCACAGCCGTCAGCCGGGCAAGCTGTGGGGCGACGCGACCTTTACGATAAACGGCGGTACTTTCGCAAACGGCGCAAAATTCAGTCTCGGCGCTTATTCGGGCAGCGCGTTTCTCAACATCGACACGTCGGCATTTACCGATACCGCCTTTCTCCGTGAAACAGGATTCACCGTTTCGGTTGCGGGGCATGTCAGCGCGCCGACCGTGCGTCCCGACATCGACAGCGATTACGGATACGCCGTTGGACTGTTCAGCCTCGGACTTGCCAAGGGCTACGACACGACGGGAACCAACTTCGGCCTGAAAGATAAAATGACCCGCGTGCAGACGGTCGTTCAGGTCATCCGTCTGCTCGGCAAGGAGCAGGAGGCGCTCGACAAAAACGCTTCGCATCCGTTTCGGGATGTGCCCGCGTGGGCGTCCCCCTATGTGGGCTACGCCTATGCGGCCGGCATCACCGAGGGACGCTCTGCGACCGAGTTTGACCCGGACGGCGAAACAAGCGCGGCGCAGTTCGTCACCTTTTTGCTCCGTGCTATCGGCTACAGCGAGCGCGCCGACGGCTTTGAATGGAATAACCCGTTCGCTTTCGCGAAGGGGATCGGTATGCTGAGCGTGGACAGCGCATGTCCCGCCTTTGACCGGGGAGATGCGCTTGAAATCACGTGGAACACGCTCTATGCCATCGCGAAAAACGGCAATCAGGTGTATCAGAACCTGATCCTTTCAAAGGCGTTTACCGCCGAAGCGCTTGCAGACGCGGCAAAAAAGGCGCTTGCCGCAAAGGAGGCCGATACCAAAACGCCGATAAAGGACATTTTTACCGAAGAGGACGGCTACTATGTAATTTCCGCGGCGGAGTACCGAGACAAGACCACCGCGGGCTACCTCTCGCAGATCATCGGCTTTTTGTCCGACTATAAATATGTCTGGAACAAGGACGGCTCTCCGAGAATCGCCATGCCGGACGGCTGGTGGCTCGGCATCTGTCACGGAAACGACGCGCAGGCCAACCCGTTCCATGCAAAAATCGTCAAGTCCTTTTACAATTCGTCCACGCAGATGTGGGATCTTTGGATTGCGGATGCGTTCAGCATCGACACGCTGAGTCAGCATATCCTCTCGGATATGTACGCCGAGTACGGCACGGTCGTGACCAAGGTTATCACCGACGGCTGGGCAGACAAGTATAAGCCCTGGGATATGGGCGGCGGTCAGCGCTTTGCGGGCGCGTATTATTTGGCGAGCACATACCGCTATGTCGCCCCGTTCCTCGGCAACGGCGAGTACGGCAACAAGTACCCGTGGGCGCAGGAACCCTGGATCGGCAACGACGGCCTCGGCATGTCGGCCGCCGGTATGCCCAATGTCGCGCTCGATCTTAGCAAAACCTTTGCCCGCGTAACGGGCAACTCCGACAATGTGCTTTGGACCGATTTTGTTGTAACCATGTCCTCAATGGCCTATTTTGAAAAGGACATTCCCTCGCTGATCCGCAAGGCGGCTGAGATTTTCCCGGCGGATTCGTATGAGCGATACGTCGTCGATACGGTGTTTGAAATCTACGAGCAAGTTCCGAACAGTTTCCGGCGCGCGCTGATCCTTGCCGAAAAGCAATGCGCCCGCGATTTCTATTATCTGAACATCGGCGCGTCCACAAACGAGCAGGGACGGGTCGAGGTGAACTTTGCCTTTATGCTGGTCGCGCTGCTCTACGGCGAGGGCGACTATACCGAAACCGCAAAGATTCTCTCGCTTTGTGGTTATGACACGCGCGGAACGATTATGCTGCCGATCCTCGGCATCATCGGCGGGCTCGACGCGATCCCCGAATACGCGCTCGCGCTCACCTGGCAGGACGGCAAGGGCGAGATCATCAACAAGGCGATCCCGAACACGACAAACGGCGTCTGGATGTTTGCCGAGGGACTGCCGGAGCGCTACAAGATCTCGGACGTGATCGACCTTTACTGTGAAAACTACGAAAAGATTCTCATCGAGGCGGGCGGCAAGGTCGAAAACGGCATGTACTATATTCCGAAGCAGAAGCTCCGGGTAGGCGACAGCGTCGCCATCCGCAACTACGACTTTGAAAGCGGCCTTGACGGCTATACAGCCTTCGGGGAGCGCGGCGCGGTAAAAGCGTCCTCCACGGTTATGTACGGCAAGGGCGCGGTTGAAATCAATACCTCCGCGACGGCGCAGAACGGGATCTATACGACGATAAGCGGCCTTGCGGTCGGCCAAACTTACCGCCTTAGCGGGTGGATTCTGGCCAATATGAAGACGACCGCCCATCTCTTTGCAAGAGAGGTCGGCGGCAAAGAATACGCCAATGCATCCGTGTTCAATCAGAGCGGTTATGTCAATCGAGAATTGGTATTTACGGCGACGGCCGATACGATGGAGATCGGTATGCTGCTCCCCGCGCAGGCGGATCCGGGCACGGCGTATCTTGACCAGCTTTCGCTTGTCCGCATCGAGGAGAAAAAGCTCGGCGCGGTCGAGATTACCTCGGACGGCGACGGTACGGGAACCTATACCGGAAAAATCAATCTGACCGTGAGCGGCAAGCAGAAAAAAGAGGTATACCTCAAGGTCACGTTTGCCAACACGACGGGCGGCGTCGTCAATGCGGCGATTACGGTCAACGGCGACAGCTTCAACACGGTGCCCTTCTGCAAGACCGGTCTTGCAGACTACGGGAAACCGAACGACTGCGTATATATTCCCGTTTATCTCGGCGAAACGCAGAATCAGGTCACAATTGATATAGGCCGAAAGCTTTTGCGGATCGATTCGGTGGAATGCGTCGATGTAAACGACCGCGCTTTGACCAAATGACAGTCTGCAAAGCAGAGATAGGGGCAAAAATGGAAAATTTTAAAGTGACCGCGACAGCCCGCGGCGGCGAGATCCGTGTGCTGAAGCATACGGTCGAGGATTACGGCAATATTTTGAAGGTGAGCGTACCGAAACGGCTTTTTGAGGGCTTTGCCTGCGAAACGGTCGTGCTGGAAACCGAGCTTTTGCGGGCAAAAGTCGGGGAAGCGGGCTATTTCGTCTTTCCGACCAATTTCGGCAACGGTTTCATGCTCTGCCATTTTGACGAAAAGGCCGAGAGCGAGTTTCTCTCCTGGCTTTCGGCGATGCCCGTGTGCGGCCTCGGCGGAAGCGAGCGGGGCGTGTTCGTTCGGGTCGAGGGGCAGGCGGCGGACGCGCATTTCCGCGTCCGGCTGAAAGACGGCGTATACAGCATTTGCCCGCAGTTTGAGCTTCAGGGGGATATGCCGGAGGAGGATATTTCGGTATTCTTTTATAAAATGCCAAACGCCGGCTACCCCGAAATGGCAAAACTGTACCGCAAATATCAGATGGACATTAAAGGGTGTGTTCCGCTTCGCGACCGCGCCGAGGCGCGCGAGCCGCTCCGCCGCGCGGCGGAAGCTATAGAGATTCGCGTTCGCATGGGATGGAAGCCGATTCCGACGCCCGTGCGCCATCAGACGCTTGAAAACGAGCCGCCGCTGCACGTCACCTGCACGGTAGCGCAGCTGCATAAAATCGTGGACGAAATGCAGGCGGCGGGCATCGAAAGGGCCGAGATCTGTCTTGTCGGCTGGGCGGTCGGCGGGCATGACGGGCGCTTCCCGCAGCAGTATCCGAGCGATCCGCGCTACGGGGGCGACGATGAACTGCGCAAATTTATCGCAAGGGCGCAGAGACTTGGGTATCAGGTGGTCTGCCATACCGTCAGCTGCGGCGCATACGAGATTGCAAACAATTTTGACATTTGCGACCTCGCAAAGCGCAGGAACGAAAAGGGCGAGTATTATCCCTTTGTGCGCGATATTTACAAGGCGAACGGACTGAACGGCGGCGAGCCGTACGCCGTCTGTCCGAGACGCGCCTATGAGCGGTATGCGAAAGAGGATCTGCCGGTCGTGCGCGGCTACGGCTTTGAGGGGCTGCACTATGTAGACGAATTGACCGCCTATATTCCCGAAAAGTGCGCGGACCCCGCGCATCCCGTGTCGAGAAAGCAGGCGCAGGAATATTACCGCAAGATCGTGCAGCTGTCGAGAAACCTGTTCGGCGGCTACCAGTCGGAGGGCTTCATGGATTACATGATCGCCGACATGGACGCGATTTTGTACATCGGGATGCGAACCAAGGATATGTCCCGGTGGATCAATCCTTTGTTTGAGGAGGGAATTCCGTTTTGGCAGCTGGTTTATCACGGAATTGTCCTTTCCAATCCCACCGCTTCCACGGTCAATTATCCGATTAAGGACGCAAAGCAGAACCTGATTTTCATCGAGTACGGCGGACGGCCGCTGTTCTACTTCAACAGCAAATTCGGCCCCGGCCGCGACTGGATGGGCGTCGAGGATTTGTACAATAGTTCAGAAGCGGAAATTACGCGCAGTGTCGCGGCGCTGAGAGCCGGATATGACGAATATCAGCCGCTTCAGTATCTCCAGTATGAATTTATGGACAATCACGAGAAGCTTTCGGACACCCTGTACCGCACGACCTATTCGGACGGCACCAAGGTGACGGTAGACTATGAAAAATACTGCTATACGGTTGAAAAACCGGACGGCAGCGCTTTTACAAAGTGTGTGAAGTCAAACGCTTGTCCGGAAAACGGCTGAAAATGACAAAAGTGCGGTTTGCCAAAGCGCGCTGAAACGACAAAACCGCGTCGGAAAATGGAAAATTTCCCGACGCGGTTTTTTGCACCCTGCAAACAAAAATACGTTTACAAGGCGGACATGCGCCGCCTTGTAAACACCTTGCGGGCGCGCGAGTGCCGCCGAAGGCGGCGCGACGACGCGAGTGAACGCGTCCCCATCGTCGCAAAACCAAGGTTTGCGGCGTTCATAAAAAAAGGATTCCCTTCGGAATCCTTTTTTCAAATCGGCAAACTTATTTCACTTCGACTTCGGCGCCGGCAGCGGTGAGATCCGCTTTGATCTTCTCCGCCTCATCCTTGGAAACGCCCTCTTTGATCGTCTTCGGAGCAGCCTCAACAAGGTCCTTCGCGTCCTTCAGACCGAGACCGGTCAGCTCGCGGACAACCTTGATAACGCCCAGCTTCTGCGCACCGGCAGCCTTGAGGATAACGTCGAACTCGGTCTTTTCCTCAGCAGCGGGAGCGGCAGCGCCGGCAGCGGCAACCGCAACAGGCGCTGCGGATACGCCGAATTCCTCTTCGAGCGCTTTAACAAGGTCTTTCATTTCCAGAATGGTCAGAGTCTTTATCTCTTCCATAATGTTTGCAATTTTTTCAGTAGCCATTTTTCAATCCTCCTATGTGAATCCATATTTTGTAAAAATCATCCGTAAAGCCGGTGATGATCGCCGGATTACGCCTCTGCGGGTGCCTCGGCGGCCTCAGCCGCTTCGGGCGCGGCCTCGCCGCTCTTGTCGATAATCGCCTGCAGCGCATAGCAAAGGCCATACAGCGGCGACTGGAGACTGCCCATGATCTTGCCGACCATGACTTCCTTCGAGGGGGTATCCGCCAGTTCTTCGATGGTCGCTACGTCAATAACCTCGCCGTCAACGAAACCGACTTTGAACTGGAACGGTTCAACTTTCTCGACATACTCTTTGAGAATCTTGGCGGGTGCAACCGGATCGTTTTCGCTGATCGCAAGGGCGGTCATGCCCTCCAGATGCGCTTTCATCGCGCCGTAACCGATCTCATCGCACGCTCTGCCGGTAATGGTGTTTTTCAGAACTCTGTATTCCACGCCTGCCGCACGGAGCGCCGCGCGGAGCTTCGTATCGTCCTCCACCGTGATTCCCTGATACTGAACGACGATTCCCGCGGCCGCGTTTTTCATCTTTTCGGCCAGCGCGGCGACCGCCGCCTGCTTCTCTTCCAGAATCTTCTTGCTTGGCATTGTATTTTCACCTCCGTCGTACCAAAAAAATAAATCTTTCTACGGTAAGACGCAGGCATACCGACAGAAAGATTATAAAAACAGTTTTATAATGCATCCCTCGGCAGGAAAGCCATAGGCTTTTACCGTAACCTGCTGTCTTAGGTAACATGAGCATTATAACAGGCCGTCTTTAAAAAGTCAAGCCTGTTTTTGAAATTTTCGGAAAATTTTTTCTGCGCGCATGTGCGCGGGTCGAACGCCTCCGCGCCCGAAACAAAATATTGCGGCACTTCTTATAACATTCACAAAAGGACGGTTGATTTTTGGGGGAATTTGTGCTATAATCCTATGTTAGATTTGTATGCAATTCCACAGAAAAGGAGCGCATCCATGCTAAAGGTCGAAAATCTTGTAAAAAAATACGGCCGTGCGACGGCGCTCGACGGCGTCAGCTTCTCGGTTGAAGCGGGCGAGGTCGTCGGGTTTCTCGGTCCGAACGGCGCGGGAAAATCCACCACGATGAACATCGTGACCGGGTACATATCCTCCAATTTCGGCGAGGTCTATGTTGACGGCGAGGAGATCCTGCAAAATCCAACCGCGGCGAAGAAGAAAATAGGCTATCTGCCCGAACAGCCGCCGCTGTACCCCGAAATGACGGTGGACGAATATCTCCGCTTTGTCTATGAACTGCGGGGCTGTACGCTGCCGCGCCGCGCGCATCTCGATGAAATCTGCGAGGCCGTGCGCATCTCGGACGTGCGCCGGCGCGTGATCCGCAACCTGTCCAAGGGCTACAAGCAGCGCGTGGGCATCGGCGCGGCGCTGATCGGCAATCCGCCGCTGATTATCCTCGACGAACCCACAATCGGGCTTGACCCGAAACAGATCATCGAAGTGCGGAACCTGATCCGCACGCTCGGACGGTCGCACACCGTGATTTTGAGCACGCATATTCTCTCCGAGGCGCAGGCGGTCTGCGACCGGATGATTATCATCAACCACGGCCGCGTCGTCGCGGACGGCAAAACCGAGGAGATCAATAAATTTATTGAGGACAACCGCCGCTACAAGGCCACGATCTGCGGCCCGCAGTCCGAAGTGCTGCCGGTGCTGAAAAAGCTGCCCGGCGTCATGCTCTGCGAGGCGCTGGCCGAGCGGGACGGCGACGCCGTCGCCTACCTTATCGAGACCAAGAGCGGCATCGACGTGCGCAAGGCGCTCTTCTACGCGCTGGCCGAGAAGAACTGGCCGCTTTTCGGCCTTGAGCCGGTCGGCATGAGTCTTGAGGACGTGTTCCTCAAAATTGTGGATAAGGAGGAAGCGTGATGTTTGCGATTTATAAGCGGGAACTCCGCTCGTATTTTTCCAGCGCGGTCGGCTATGTGTTTCTGGCCGTGATCGTCGCGCTCAGCGCCGCCGCCTTTTCGGTGACGACCCTGCTTTCGGCGACCAATGATGTGTCGCTGTATTTCACCATTATGCTGTTTATCCTGATGATCGCGCTGCCCGTGCTGACCATGAAGCTGTTTTCGGAGGAACGCAAGCTGAAAACCGAGCAGCTGCTTCTGACCGCGCCGGTTTCAATCGGCGGGATGGTCGCGGCCAAGTTTTTCGCCGCCTTTACCGTTTTCGCGGGCGCCAATCTGCTCTGTTCGCTCTCCTATATCACGCTGTTTCTGTACAGCGATCCTGAGGGCGGCATTATCCTCGGCAACATCCTTGCGCTGACGCTGGTCGGCGCCGCGTTTATCGCCATCGGCATGTTTGTCTCCGCCCTGACCGAAAACCAGCTGGCCGCGGCGATCGGCACGTTCGGCATTCTGCTGTTTTTGCTCTGCATCGGCTTTTTGAATTCGCTGATCCCGTGGTATCCGCTGCGTTTCGTGCTTTCCTGGTTCTCGATTTACAGCCGCTATGCGAACTTTACCAACGGATTTTTCGATTTTTCCGCGCTGCTCTATTACGCCTCGGTCTGCTTTATTTTCCTGTTTTTGACCGCGCGCATCTATGAGCGCCGCCGGTACGGCGCATAAAGGAGGTGCCCGCATGAACGTACTGAAAAAAAGAAGCTTCAAATACACCTCGCTCTCCACGGTATTCACCGCGGCGGTGCTGGGCATTGTCGTGATGCTCAACGTAATTTTTACGGTGCTTGCCGCGCGCTATACGCTGTACGCCGACCTGACCGATACCGAACTCTGGACGCTCTCAGACGCGGCCAAGGAGATCATCTCCGAGGCCGAGGAGGAGATTACGATTACGTTCTGCCATGAGCGCGACTATATCGAGTCCTCCGCCACGATGCGCTATATCAGCAACACCGCGCTCGAAATCGAAAAGGAGTTTCCCAACGTCACGGTGCGCTATATCAACTCGATTTTGGAGCCGCAATTGGTATCCAAATATAAATATACCGACGTTTCCACGATTAAGACGACCAACGTGATTGTGGAAAGCGGCAGTGAATTTCGCGTGTATGCGGCGGATGCGTTTTTCGTGACCGACCCGACCACCGGTTCGACCTGGGCGTACAACGGCGAGGAGATCTTTGCCGCCGCGTTTCTCGCGGTCACGGCCGACGAGACGCCTACCGCTTATTTCACTACCGGTCACGGCGAGTCCGCGCCCGCAGCCTTTATCAATACGATCGTCAAGGCCGGCTTTGATGTCAAGACGATCGACCTCACCAAAGAGGAAATCGCCGACGACTGCCGCCTGATCATCATCAACGCGCCGAAATACGATCTTTCGGGCTACAACATCCACGACAAGGACGCGGTGTCCGAGATTGCCAAGATCGACCGCTTCCTGGAGGATGACGGCACGCTGATGGTATTCAAGGATTCCGATACCGGATACCTCAAAAATTTAGAGGAATTTCTCTATGAGTGGGGGATCGTGTTCGGGGACGGCGTCGTTGTGGACACCGCGAACTCGCTCACGGCCGACGGCCGCTCGCTGGTGGCCGCCTATCCGTCGGGCACGCTCGCCGCGAGCGTGCATTCAGACATCAGCAGCCTGCCCTCCGCGCCCAAAACCATTGTGAAAAACGCGGGGCCTGTCAATGTTTCGCCCCTCTATGTCGCCGGAATAGACGACGAGGGAAATGCGACCAACACCTATATCTACGGCGGCAACAATGCCTACCGCGAGCTTTCGGCCGTGCTGACCGCCTACCCCTCGGCGCACCTGAGCGAAAACGGCAAGACCATCGACACCGCGGGCAGCTACAATCTGATGACCATCACGCGCGATATGAACACGCGGGACAACGATACCTATTATTCCTATGTGATGGCGGCGAACACGAGCTATTTCACCTCGGCGGACTACCTTGAGTCCAACGCCTACGCCAACGAGAATATCCTCTACTACGCGCTGCGCGTCATGGGACGCGAAAAGGTGCCCTGCGATATTCCGTTCAAGGAGTTTGCGAACACGAAGATCGAAGATATGACCAACGCCGAAGCTGTGCGCGCCGCGGTGCTGCTGATTACGGTCATTCCGCTCTGCGCCGCGGTCTGCGGCGTGGTCGTGACCACAAGGAGAAAGTACAGATGAAAAACCGCAAAACCCTGATTTTCGTATTTTTGGGCGTGTTTGTGCTTTTGCTCTGCGCATACTTTTTCGCGGTGGTCCCGCTGACGAAGACGCCCGAACCGGCCGAAACCACCCCGGAGACTTCGCTGGTTCCGGGCGAGGTCTCCGGACACGGCGGCCGGGTGCAGATGTTTGACCAGATCACCTCCGAGTATGTCAAGACGCTCTATGTCAAAAACGAGCACGGTTCCTATAAATTCGTGCGCGGCGACAACGGCCTTGTTCTTGAGGGACATGAAAACCTGCTGGTCGATCCCGAACGCTTTGCGCAGATGGTCGTCAACGCGGGCTACACGCTGTCCACGTTCAACGCCGCGGTGACCGAGGAGGATTTTTATAAATACGGTCTGACGCCCGAAGAGAGCGAGACCTATTTTGTGCTCGAATCCACGACGGGGCGGCGGCATATCGTCTACATCGGGGACAAAACCCCGGCGGGCGACGGCTATTATGCGCGCTATGAGGGGCGAAACGCGATCTATGTGCTCGACGACAGCATCGAAAACGATCTGCTCGCGCCCTCCTCAAACCTGATCCGTCCGCTGCTCGCGTATCCGTCCGCGATAAACACCTATTATCTGATGCAGACCTTCCTGCTCGGCCGCGGCGAGGATGTTTTCATCGGCGCCGAGTATCTGGATCCGGATAAGCGCAGCGATCTCGCCGCGATGAGCGTGCATCGGCTGACCTATCCGGCCGAGTATCCGGCGGGCACGAATTACGATGACGTGCTGACCCGCTTCTGCGATTTTTCGGGTTCCAAGACGGTCGCCATAGACCTTGACGACGCAACGCTTGAGAAGTTCGGGCTTTTGAAACCGGCGTACACGCTGTACGCGGTCAATGCCGAGACGGACGACGACGGGAACCCCGTGGGGCTGATTGAAAACTACATCACGTTCAGCGAAAAACAGCAGGACGAGTCGGGCAGTTACTTCTACTATGCCGCTTCCTACACGTTCGGCATCATCGCGCGCGTCGAGCAGATCACGGTTGATTTTCTGGAATGGGAACTGGAAAAATGGGTCAGCCCGAATATTTTCCAGATCAACATTCAAAAAGTGAAATCGCTGGCCTTTGAATCGGCTGACGTTTCGGTTACTTTTGAGCTTTCGGGCGCGGACAACGACAGTCTGCGCGTGGTCGAAAAGGAGACCGGTCACGCGCCGGAAATGAAGAACTTCAGGCAGCTTTGGAAAGTGCTGCTCTCGGTGACGCAGGAGGGACCGGCCGAACTGTATGGCCAGTCGATTGGAGATTTGACGGCGGACGAATCGAATCTGCTCTTTACGATGACGGTCGTGACCCGCGCGGGTGTGGAGCAGGTATACAAGTTCTATCCGTATACCGACCGCCGCGTGTATTATACGGTCAACGGAGAGGGCGCGTTCTATGTGAACCGCACGATGCTCAATAAGGTGCTTTCGGACGTGCAGCGCGTCATGCGCGACGAAACCGTCGATTCCGAAGCGCGGTATTGAGGGGAAAAATAGGAATAGAATCAAATGGGTTGATAACAAATCAGCCTGCAAATAATA
>OLGD01003888.1_pt1 | contig 13211 bp, 11 predicted proteins | sample 1605311 | NCBI WGS metagenome assembly OLGD01 (sample SAMEA3888917, study PRJEB22519) | human gut metagenome | biome: human gut; feature: human-associated habitat; material: faeces | place: Denmark | collected 2010 | reverse complement strand
CGGCTCGTGTCAGTAGCAGTTCCGCAAGCGGAACTGCGGTTCTCGGTCTCCCCCGAAGACCGATTCATTGCCGCGCCCCTGCTTCGCAGCCCTCGAGGGGAAGCCAAATTTGGTGCAGTTTTCCACGGGAAAAACAGGGGACGACAAATGAAAAAATGTGTGATACAATTATTTTACCGACGGAAAAAGCCCCTTGCGGTGACGCTTACGGACACTGTCCGACAGCCCTCTCACACCTCTTCAAAATATGTATCCGGATGCATTGGGTCGAAATTCTCATTCGCCCACATCACGGTCACAAGGTCGTCGGTATCGGAAAGATTGACAATGCTGTGAGTATACCCCGGAAGCATATGGACAGCCTCTGTTCTGTCTCCGGAAACTTCAAATTCCATGACCTCGTCGCTGCCTATCCTCCGCTCGCGGATAAGCCCGTGACCCGACACGACGATGAAAAACTCCCACTTTGAATTATGCCAGTGCTGACCCTTTGTTATTCCGGGCTTTGAGATATTTACGCTAATCTGACCGCATTTTGCTGTTTTGATAAGCTCGGTAAAGCTCCCACGGGAATCTGTGTTCATTTTCAGCGGGAAAGCCGCACGCTCCTTCGGAAGGTACGACAGATAGGTGCTGTACAGCTTCTTTTCAAAGCTCCCCTCCGGTATCTCCGGCATGACAAGCGTCTCCGGCTGGGCGGCAAAGGTATGAAGCAGCGATGCTATTTTACCGAGAGTCACTCTGTGCGTCACCGGGACGTAACAGTATTTCCCGTTTTCGTCCGGGACGGGGGCAGTGCCGTCGTAACCGCATCTGTGCACCCTGCCCTCAAGCGCGTCAAGCATCGCCGAAACAAGGTCATCGATGTACAGAAGCTCAAGCTCCGCGTTTTCGTCGTTCACGGTTATCGGAAGCCGGTTCGCTATATTGTGGCAGAAGGTCGCCACCACCGAGTTGTAGTTCGGTCGGCACCATTTTCCGAAAAGGTTCGGAAAACGGTAGACAAGCACCGGCGCGCCGGTCCTCTCACCGTACTCAAAAAACAGCTTCTCCCCGGCGAGCTTCGATTTTCCGTACCCGCCCGAAGCATATCTGCCGACAAGCGACGCCTGAACCGAGCCGGAAAGCATCACCGGACACCGGCTGCCGCAGGCTTCAAGCTCTGAAAGCAGGTCGGAAGCGAACCCGGAATTGCCGGTCATGAACTCGCTCTCGTCCTTCGGGCGGTTCACCCCGGCAAGGTTGAATACGAAATCCGCACGCCGGCAGTACTCCGCAAGCTCATCCCGCGTGCCGTTTATGTCGTACTCAAAAATCTCCTCAACAATAAGCTGCGGCCTTGTCCTGTCCTTGCCGTCGCGGAGGTTCTTAAGCGCCTCAACAAGGTTCCGCCCGACAAATCCCGCGGAACCGGTCACAAGTATCTTCATTTCGCCGCCCCGTTCTTCGCAAGCTCGTCCTTTATGTACTGAAGCGACGCGATCTTTTTCTTTGTCTCCTCAACGCCGAGTATCCTTGTGTTGTTGGAATTGAACTCGGTAAGCGTGTTGCGCTGCCCGTCGCCCTCTTTGAAATATTTGTCGTAATTCAGCCCGCGGTTGTCGGCGGGAACGCGGTAAAAGTTGCCCATATCGACAGCCTTGGCGCACTCCTCGTTGGTAAGGAGCGTTTCGTACATCTTTTCGCCGTGGCGGATGCCGATGACCCTGATGTCGTCCTTTCTCCCGCCGAAAAGCTCGCATACCGCTTCCGCCTGAGTACCGATGGTGCAGGCAGGCGCCTTCTGGATAAGCAGGTCGCCGTTCTCGCCGTGCTCAAATGCGAACAGCACAAGATCGACCGCCTCGTCAAGCGACATGATGAACCTCGTCATTCCGGGGTCGGTGACGGTCACGGGGCTGCCGCTCCGTATCTGCTCTATCCACAGCGGGATGACCGAGCCGCGGCTGCACATTACGTTTCCGTACCGGGTGCAGCAGATCCTTGTTTTCCCGGAGCTTCTCGACTTGGCAACGGCGACCTTTTCCTCGATAGCCTTGGTTATCCCCATCGCGTTTATCGGGTACGCCGCCTTGTCGGTGGAAAGGCAGATGACGCACTCCACCCCCGCCTCTATCGCGGCGGTAAGCACATTGTCGGTGCCGATGACGTTCGTCCGCACCGCCTCCATCGGGAAAAACTCGCAGGAAGGCACCTGCTTCAGCGCCGCCGCGTGGAAAATGTAGTCTACCCCGCGCACGGCCTCACGCACCGACTGGATGTCGCGCACGTCTCCGATGTAGAATTTAATCTTCTCCGCGACCTCCGGCATTTTTGCCTGAAACTCGTGACGCATATCGTCCTGCTTCTTCTCGTCGCGGGAAAACACCCGTATCTCACCGATGTCGGTGGAAAGGAACCGGTTGAGCACCGCATTCCCGAAAGAACCGGTCCCGCCGGTTATCATAAGGGTCTTGTTTCCGAATAAGCTCATACTGTTTTCCCCTCGTTGATATCAAGAAATCTTTCAAGGCAGTACAGCTGCCACTTCTGGTTGCCGCTGAACGCCTGAATGTCAATATCGTCCCTGAACTCCGGCCGTACCGGACCCTTCCAGCCGGCAAAGTAGCTGTCCACCGGCCTCGGCATAGGAACCTTTTCCGGCACCGGTATCTCCGGGTACTTCTTTTTCATCAGTTCCCTTATCAGATATTTCGGCTCTCCGTGTCTGACACGGTAAAGGTCAAGAGGAACCGACATTTTCAGCCGCGCATACGGGTCATAATAATCCATTCCCGCACAGGCAAAAGCATTCATGTACGACCCGGACGATTCGACCGAGAAAATATCGTCCATGAACGACAGAAAATCTATCCCGTCACCGTCCCTGCGGTATCTTTCAAATACGTCCCGCACCGGCACCGGATCAACAAGCACCTTTTCCGGATCGGTGAATATGTATCTCTTCATGAACCCGTCAAAATCCCAGTCGCGCGACAGAAGCCGGTCCATCCCGCCGAAAACAAGGTCGCTGCTCTCGCCTACAAGCATAATCCCGATCCCGTCAGCCTTCGCCTGCATCGCAGCCTGATATATCTGCGGCTCGATCGAATGCACCGGCGCGCACTTTGCCCTCATGCAGATGTCAAGCCCGCGTTCGACCGTGTCCCATGTAATGTCAACATAGTGCAGCTCAAGACCGTAATATCCGGCATAATATTCCGCCCTCGCAAGCTCTTCCCTGCCGTATTCCCCGCCGAGGAATCGGAAGGTATAGGCATCACACCCGCGCATATACGAGGCAACGATTGCCGAATCCATCCCGCCGGAAAGCATTATCCCGGCTTTTCTGCCCCGGAGCCTCTCAAGCTGCGCGGAAATCGCCCTGTCGATCTCGTCCGCCGAGGCAACCGGGATCCTTTCGCTGTCGGGAACCGGGACAAAGTTCCGGTGATGCATTCCGGGATAAAAATCCGCGTCCGGTCTTTCTATGTATCTGAACGCAAGATATGAGCTCATGCAGTAATTCTTGTCGGTCATAAATATTCCTCCGTCATTTCAGGTCGGAAAGATCGTCACGGCGCACGCTGTTCAGCGCCTCGGTGATCTTTGTCGATGATATTCCCTTTGTGTACGGGAAATAGATTATCCTTATCCCGTATTCCGCAAATTCGCGCTCGTATTTCTTCCACTTTTCGGTGCCGTACCAGTCGTCGCCGACAAAAAGCACCGTTGCGCCGAGCTTTCTTGCCGCGGTCAGCTTATCCATGTCATACTGAGGCACGGCGGCATCGACATACCGGCAGGAGCGGACGATCTCGATACTGTCCTCAAACGGGATCATCGCCTTCTTGCCCTTGTACTCGACAAGCTCGTCAACCGTCACGCCGACAATAAGCCGGTCGCACATTCCCTTGGCATTCTTGAAAAGATTGAGATGCCCGATGTGAAAAAGGTCGTACACGCCCGTCGTATATCCGATAACCGGCTGTTTCTCATTCATCACGGTAATCCTCCCTGACCCTTCCGGGGTTGTCTTTGTAATAACCGTACGGAACATCCGTGCGGACAAGCGCATAATGGTGCGCCTCCCTGTCCTTCTCCGGCGGGTACTCCATGTAATTCCCGAACTGCGCCGTCAGGTACCCGTCATATCCCGCGGGACATTTCATGACCGTATCCTCAAACGGAAGCTCAACCGTTTCCGCGAAAAACCTTTTCGGAAATGTCAGCTTCTCCGGCTCCGACCACCAGACATACCCGGTGTACTCCGCGCCCTCAAAAGGGTGTTCCGCAAGGAAAGCCATATATCTGTCCGAGAAGAAGGAATACCTCACCGGGAGATGCGCCGCCGCCCATCTTGCGGCACGTCTGACAAATGAGCTTCCGCTTTCGCCTTTCTCAAACCTCCGGCGCACGTTCATTGAAAAATATCTTTTTATCCGGGAATAGAACCGTTTGTCCGGCAAAACCCCGGATATCGGCATGATATCGATAAAAACACCCTTATACGCGTCGGGATATCCGATCTCCGTCTTTTCGATGAATGTCGTGCGGTTGTCTGTCACCTTGACGAAAATATACCGGTAATGCTTTCTCTCCGCGCCGGTGTAAAGCTCAAGATGCGGCGGAAGCTCCGCTTTCAGCAGATCAAGCATCCTGCCGAACTGTTCGATCGGCACGGCAATATCAAGGTCATCGTCCCACGGGATGAAGCCCCCGTGCCGCACCGCCCCGATGCAGGTGCCCCCGATGGCGAAATATGTTATGCCGTTCCTGTCAAGAATGTCCCTGACCTCACGGAAGATATCAAGTATTCGTTTTTGCAGATCAGTCATAGTCAGTACCGTTGCCGGCGCTTTTTAAGCACCACCTCAAATGTTTTTCCGCACACCCCGAAAAATATTCCCGGAGACAGGCTTTCAATCATAAGCCGGTTGTTTTCCCGTATCGCCGGGATCATGAATCCCGTAACCACGTTCGTGAAGAACTGCGTCACAAGCGAGGCAAGCGCCGCTCCGTTTATCCCCAACACCGGGATAAGCAGACTGTTGAGGACAATATTCGCCAAAGCTCCCGCGGCATTTATCGGAAGCAGGTATTTCTGTTTCTTTTCGGCAAGGAGCCAGATGTTCCTGACCGACCCGAGATACGAAAACGTTGTGTACCACACGACTATCCGGAGCGTCCCCGCCGCCGGCGCATATGCGGCGCCGTAAAGTATCCGCACGATAAGCCCCGAAAAAACGGTGATGAACACGCTCTGAAGCAATGACAGCCAGATGACAACGCTGTACAGCCGCCTCATGTTCGTCCGGAACGCCGTGCCGTCCTCAAGCCGGTTGCCGAATATCAGCGGACGGAAGGAATCGATGACTGCGGTAAAGACGAACCCGGTCATCATTGCGCAGCTCATTGCCGCGGAATAGAAGCCCGTTTCGGCGTCGCCGATCATCAGGTGTATCATGATCCTGTCGGTCTGGGCAAACACCGTTACCATAAGGTCGGAGATTATATAATACCGGCTTTTCGCGAACATCCGGGAAAACGCTTCCCGCGAAAATGTCAGCCGCCGCCCTCCGAGCTTACGGTAAAAGACAAGCGACATAACCGCTATCAGCAGGTAATCAAGCGAGTTCGACACCGCAAACCAGTATATGCTCTTCTGCGATGCCAGAAGATATATCCTGTACGCCGAAACCGTGACATACGCGGCAAGCGATATCAGCGAGGTGTACTTCGACAGAAGCCTTGCCTGAAACCAGTATATTATCATCTCCATGCCCTGGAACAGCAGTATCGTGCTGTAAAGCGCGCAGACGATAAGCGCCTCCCGCGTCCGGTTTGCGGCAGCGACGAACGCACAGGCTCCCCCGATGCAGAGCACCCCCGATATCAGCCCGGAAAAAATCGCGGTTCCGAGCGTTTCACCCTCTTTTTCCGGGTGAGCAATCAGCTCCTGAACCAGAACCGACGTAAATCCGAGATACATAAGCGGCGCCGCAAAGGCAACCACCGATGCCGTATAGGTTATAAGCCCGTATCCGGACGGTCCGAGGAATCTTGCCGAGAGCATTGTGACAACAAGTCCGAGAACCGCCTGTATGACCTTGCAGACAACTATCCATGCGGCATTGTGAACCGCTTTTCCGCTCTCCGTATTCCCCGCCTCCTTTTTTCCGGATCTCTCCGATTATTTTCCGGCAATGCCGTCATAAAGCGCGGTGTAGCCGTCAAAACAGCCTGCCGCGTCAAATATCTCCGCCCGTGCAGAGACCGCATCCCTTATATCCTCATTCCTGCCGCAGATCATGCGTATCGCGGCTTCGGTTCCGTCGGTATCGCCGCAGTCAACAACGGCGCCGTAACCGGTAAAAACATTTTCCGGACTTCCGCCGGTTCTGAAGGTCACGACGGGCGTTCCGCACGCCTCGGCTTCCATGTTGACGGTCGGATAATTGTCCTCTCTTGTCGGGTTGACAAAAACGTCAGCCGCCGTGTATATCGCGGCAAGCTCCTCCCGGCTGTGCGTCCTTCTTACCGGAATTATGCCGTCAGGAAGCTCCTTTTCGACATTTTCGTCGGTGCCGACGAGGACTATCTTAAACTTATCCGGCTCAAGCCGTGAGGCAAGCGAGACGAAAACGTCAAGCCCCTTGCGCTCCTCCCAGCCGAAAGCCACTCCGAGTACGATCTTCACATTCTCCGGTATCCCGTGCTTTTCCCTGAAATCAGACGGCGTCGGTCGGAAAACCGAAAGATCGATCCCGTTGTGTATCACCCTGACCGGATAACCGCGCAGAAACGACCGCCCGACAAGTCCCGCCAGCCACTCCGACGGGGTAACGACAGTCAGATTCTTAACGCCGGTGAACCATTTTTTCTTCAGACGGAACATGGTTTTCGTCCTGTCGCAGTACGCTTCGGGATATTCACGGATCCGTTTGCATTCCGAGCAGGCAGTCTCCCATTTTGTACACCCCGCCTCGGAAAAATACGCGCACTGCCCGGTAAATGCCCAGCAGTCGTGAAGCGTCCAGACCACAGGGATCCCGCGCTTCTTCACGTACCGGAACAGCATCGGCAGGTTTATGTAGCAGTTGTGAAGGTTGTGAAAATGCATCACATCCGGAGAGAGCGCATCGAGCTTACGCAGGAACCTCCGCGTTGCGATCACCGAAAAACAGCCGTTGTACCCGGTAATGCGGGCAAGGGTCAGGTGAATATTCCTTGAAATGCGGCCGCCGATCACGATCTTTTCCCCGGAATAATCGCGCTTTGCGTTATCCCGGCTCGCCGGCCAGCAGACGGTGACACAGTGCCCCGCCCTCCCGGCATTTGCCGCAATATCGGTCATGATCTTTCCGGTGCTTCCGAAATTGCAGGAGTTTATCTCAACTATCTTCATAATCCGTTCTCCTCACACTCCGCCGCCGCATCGGCAAACGCGGCGGGAGTGTTGAGCCGGAACACTTTTTCAAGCTCCGCAAGCTCTTCTCCGCCGACAGGACGCGCCGAGGCCATGAATCCGGCAAGTGCCGCCGCATCGGCGTCCCTGTCCCCGGCATATTCCCGTATCACCAGCTTCACCGGGTATTTTTCAAGATAAACAAGCCCCGGCTCGTTCTCGATCGGAGCCGTCGATATGACCGGCTTACCTGAGGACATATATTCAAAGATCTTGCACGGCGTCATCGCGGGATTGCTGTTCCCGAAATTCACAAGAAGATCAGCTTCCCGTATCATTTCAAGCGCCGTATCGTGGCTGACCGGACGGTGAAGGATTATCCTTTTGTCCGCGCGCGCCGCTTTTTCAAGGAATTCCCCGTCGGTGCAGGTGCCGACGATATGCAGACGTATATTCTCCCCCGCGACCTGCCTGAAAACCGACAGAAAATATTCCGGATTGCGTATTCCGAGCGGGATGGAACCGGTGTAAAGCAGGTTTATGACCCCGTCCGGCAGGATCCCGCTTTTCCCGCTCCCCGGCTTCTCCGGTCTGAACAGCGGGAGATCAAGAAACATGATCCTCCCGTAATAGTCCCTTCCGGCGGAATATCTGCGGTAATGCTCCTCCGCCGATTTCATCATGACAATGCGGTCGGCGTGCGGAAGGAGCCTGTCCTCCCACTCAAGCCCGCGCTTCACCGTCCATTCGGGCGAAAAGCACCTCGGACCGTACCCGCCGGACAGGGAATCGAGAAAATACGGTATGACCCGCACCCCCGGCAGCTTTTTCTTTATCTTCACCGCCGCAATGACGGTGTCTATCTGCGTGTAAACCGGAATCACCGTGTCGATGTTTTCGTCTATGCAGAGCCGGTATGCCGCCCGGAAGATCCTCCGGCAGTACCCGCGCGATACAAGCGGCCACGTCGGAATGCCGAAAAACAGCGCCGCCCTGTTCGACAGTGCCGAAAGAAGCGAAAGCAGCTTTTTCGCCGCCCCCGTCGCCCTCTCAGCCCGCGCGGCAAGCCGGTAATAAAGCCGCGGTCTGTACGTCACGACCGGGATACCGTCCGAAAACGACACCCCGCCGGTCTCGCGGTTTGTCGCGGCAAACACACCGTAACCGCGTTTTTTAAGTTCTTCTGCCGCCGCCGCGGCACATATCCCGTTAGCCGAGCGGCTTTCGGTCACGATGAAAAGGCAGTTTTTCATAGTCGGTCTTCTCCAGCCCGTAGAACACAAGGACGTAAATGAACGGGTTCCCCATAAAATTTTCGGTAACGATCAGCATACAGCAGAATATCACCGTCACAATACCGGCGATCACTCCGCGCTTTCTTTCAAAGAAAAGCCGGATGAATCCGTAAATACAGGCTCCGCCGAAGAAAATCCCGTACGCGGCAAGCCAGTTCGCCATTGTCGCCGTTGCCATTCCGCGGCAGTACTCGTCCTGTACCTGAACGAACCTCTCCACCCCGATTCCGAGCCCGAACGAGCCTATGAACTCCCTCAGCATATAGTAAACCGCGTCGATGCGCACCGTCAGAGAATGCGACAGCTCGCCGGTCTCGGCATTCGGGAACAGCTTGCTGAACACACCGTGATAGAACGATTCCGGCAGGAAGGCAAGCGCGGCTATCCCGATCATCAGGACGGCGAAAAGCACCTTCCGCCTGAGCTTCGCTTCGGGTTCGCTTTTCTCAACAGGCTTTTCGGTGAAATATATCAGCCACACGAGTGCCGCCGTAAAAATTCCGAGCGTCGATTTCGTGGTAATTATCGCAAGCGTCAGCACCGCGACCTTAATAAGCCCGTTCCTGTCGGTTTTCCCGTCCCGCAGCAGCTCAAATGCAAGCGCAACGGTCAGAAACACCGCAAACGCGCCGGGCTCCCAGAACATTCCGTAATTCCGCGTGTTGAAGGTGTTGCGGCAGATAATACTGAACCCGATGTCGTAATACGTGCAGTTGCTGCGCTCAAGAACGACGGGAAGGATCCCGCAGTTGTGCGGGATGAAAAGGCTGACCGCAAACGTCACCGTCGAATATACCGACAGAAAAAGCATTATGTCCACATACCTGCGTACAAATATCTCTCTGCCGAAATGGAGTGCAAACAGCATTCCGGTCATGAAAAAGACGAACATTATGACCGTCTGCCTGTACCCGTCGGAAACATGAATAAGTCCGACAGCCAATATCCACGCGGCAAGCGCGGAGCCGGAATACAAAAGCTTCCGGTCTATCCTTTTCTTTGTGTTGACAAGCACGACCGCCAGCGCAAGAAACGCGCTTATCAGCAGCCGCGCCGTCCCGGGGAGGAAATTCACCGCAAAAAACGACGATTCCACCCAGAGAAGCACAAAAACAAAAATATACTCAAGCGCCGCGATAAGATCAGCCCTGCGCAAAAAATTCCGAACAGCACCTTTTGCCGTCATTGTATTCCTCCGTAACGCGCATCACTTCCCTGTCGCACGCCGGGCAAAAAGAACTGATATCGATACCGTGATAATAGTCATAAACCCTGTCGGTGAAATCCGGGTCGGCGGGACGGCATTCAAGCCCGACGCCCGCCTCCGTGCATCTTTCACCCATGAAGGACCCCTTCATGCAGATCTGCGGGATCCCGAAAATAATCCCGTCGTAGTATTTGTTGCCCATTGCCGACATCGTGTTCTTATCCATGTAGACGTTGTGGATGATATCGGTGTTCCGCGCGAAGCCGTAGCGCTCCTCCGGACGGTATTCTCCGTGAAAAAACACGTTTTCCGCTCCGATGCGCGCCGCGTATGCCTTAAGCTCCTCCGCGATCTCCTGCTCCCTGCCGTAGTAGTGGAGCTCGAACCGCGGATCGGCTGAAAATTTCTTTATGATCTGTATATTGACATCCCTGTGCCGTATGAAGCCCCAGAATGCCACGCGTATTTTATCCGACTCCGTCCCGTGAAGGATCCGTTCGTTCCTGTGCCGCAGAGAGTCCTCAAGCAGATTGTGCGAGGTGAATATCTTCCCCGCGCAGTCGGACGGCAGATACTTTCTGAATCCGTCGCTGCTGACGAACGTGCAGTGAGAGCGCCGCACAAGCCCGTGGATCATCCGTCTGTACGGCGGAAAGCCCTCATAGGTATAGTCCCGGTAGTCGAAAATGTACCTGCCGGAATACTCACGCATCAGCCTGCCGTAAAGAAGTATTCCGGGGAGAGAGTGAAGTATGACCACCCTGTCCGGCTTCACCTCATCAAGCACCGAAAGCGCGTATTTCCGGTACTCCCGGAAGCTCTTCAGCTTGGACAGCTTCGGTGCGTCGTCCGGCTGACTTTTCCGGAATTCGTGAAGCGTTACCCCGGCAAGCGCCGAAAGGTCCTCGTCCGCAAGGTCGCGGTTCCAGTATATCACATGAACCTCGCTGCTCTCCCGGTCAGCCGCGGAAAGGTAAAAATTCATGTACGGCATATACTTTATCTTGGAAAACCCGGCAAAGAGTATCTTCATGTGTCTTTCCCCTCAAGCACGGAGATAAGCCTGTCCATAAACCCGCCGCGCGGGAAGTTAACGCGGCAGTATTCCGCTCCGCGTTCTCCCATCTCCGGGTCGGCACCTCCTGCGGCAAGCCTGCGCGCAAGGCCGGCAAGCGCGGCATGATCGCCAGCCGGAACGCTGTAGCCGCATCCGGATTCTGCGATAACCCGCGCGACCTCTCCGCCGGCAGCCCCGATTACCGGCTTCCCCGCCGCCATGTAGGTCTGCATTTTTCCGGGAAGAGTTGACGAAAGCACCGTTCCGGGCTTCATCGTGACAAGCATCGCGTCCGCCATCGAATAGAATTCCGGCATTTTCCCGACCGGCTGCCTGCCGTGGAATATCACGTTTACGGCACCGAGCCGTTCGGCGAGCTTTTTCAGCTTCCCGCACTCGCTCCCGTCGCCGACAATGTGCCAGCGCAGATTTTTTACATCCGCCGTCTCTGCCGCCGCGCGGATCACCGTGTCAAGTCCCTGAACGCTTCCGAGGTTCCCGGCAAACATAAGGTCAAGATTCCCGTCGGGCTTTTTGCGGCAGACCTCCGGGTCGAAAAGCGCCTCGGCATACTGAGGCAGATATTCCGCGTCATTTATTCCGAACTCGTCGGCGAAATATCCCGGAAACGCCTTTGAGGTCGCAAGTATCCTGTCGGCGCTGCGGTATATCCTCTCCGACACCCGCCGGTAGAGCGCGAACAGCGGCGTGCCTCTTTTTATCCCTCCCGCCGTCAGGCTTTCCGGCCAGAGATCGAGGCAGTACAGCACGAAACGCTTTCCGTGCTTCTTTGCGTACCTCACCCCCGCCTCCGCCATCATGACCGGCGAGAGCTGGTTGGCAAACACAACGTCAAAATCGTCCCCGAGCCGCGAAACATACCGCTTCGATGCCATGACGTAGCCGTAATAATTGACCACCCTCATAAAAGCATCGTGATGACGCCCGACCGTCCGGCACCTGTGGACGCTGACGCCGTTTACCGTCTCGTCACACCGTCTGCCGCGGCTGTATTCCGGATAATTCTTCCCATCCGGATAGTTCGGAGTCCCGGCAACAACGTGCACCTCGTGCCCGCGCGCCGCAAGCTCTTCGCAAATGTCGGTTATCCTGAAAGGTTCGGGGTAGTAAAACTGACAAATGACAAGTATTTTCATTAAAGTGTAAAAGCTCCGTGACGGAGCCGGTTCTCCTGTTTGCTGCTCATGAAAAAGAAATCCCCGCACCCGCCGCACCTCCGCACTTGCGGATCTGCCGGCATCGGTTGGCAGGGAACAGAGCGTCTTACCGAAATATGACACAGTCGACCGTTTGCCCGGTTCTTGTTTCGTTCATAAATCATCAAATGCCGTTAATATTGATAAAATTTCGTTCATATTCAAGACAAATTCAGACAGTCAAACTATACTTTTCATATTTACGACATTATAATATCACAGAGCGCCGCTTTTGTCAAGTGCTTTCGCTCCACCGCCCCTTCCCCGCCACGTATGTACCCCTCCGCAGCACTTTTTGCCCTGAATAAAAATTTTTTTGATTTTGCTCTTGCATATCCCGGAGTTTTGTGATATAATAATCCCGTTGTCCAACCGGAGCCGCGGAAATACCGCGGTTTTGAGGAAAAGCGTAACAGCAGTTTTTGGAGAGGTATCGAAGTGGTCATAACGGGGCTGACTCGAAATCATTAGCGTCGTGTGGAACACTCGATCTCGTAAAACCGTGAAAACGCTTGAAAAAGCGAGGAAATCGGAGCTTTTCGGCGATTTCGCTTTTCACGGAAACACCCCGGTTCTAAGATGAGTTCTAAGATTTTTTTCGGGGTTCCGGAAGGCACAATTTAATATGGAGAGGTATCGAAGTGGTCATAACGGGGCTGACTCGAAATCATCTCGGTTTCGTCCCTCGGGGTTTCCCGAAATCTCGTTTTTCCTTCGTTTTCCTCGCATTTCCTGCATTTTTCTCGAACTTTGTGTGCAGTGAAATTTGAACCTGCCTTGCAATTTGCTATCAAAGTTCCGAACAACTCAACACGGAGACGTATCGAAGCGGTCATAACGGGGCGCACTCGAAATGCGTTTGCCCTAACGGGCACGTGAGTTCGAATCTCACCGTCTCCGCCAAAAAAAGAACGAACAATTCGCTTTTTGTGATTTGTTCGTTCTTTTTCTGTAATAATAAGTAACGTAAAACACAGCTCTGCAAATGAGATTATGATGTGCCCCCTGTCAAGTAGACAGACGAAATAATAAAAAAGTTTACAAATCG
>OLGD01003884.1_pt1 | contig 13229 bp, 8 predicted proteins | sample 1605311 | NCBI WGS metagenome assembly OLGD01 (sample SAMEA3888917, study PRJEB22519) | human gut metagenome | biome: human gut; feature: human-associated habitat; material: faeces | place: Denmark | collected 2010 | reverse complement strand
TAAACCTTTCAATGACCTTCTTAAAGATTGTTCTGCCTTATGGCATTGTTTATTTGTTACACCTGGAGTATATAGGATCGTCCATGCATTATTGCGCTGCTTGACCATATTATTCCATGATTTGTCTGTGTATTGTTTTTTATTTTTATATGTAGCTGCTTCTTGAAACGTTGCATAAAGAGCATTAGTGTTTTGTCTAAACTGCTTATTCAACATTGGAATCTGTCGATTCGCCTGAAGATCTACTGCAATGATACGTGCTAAAACTCTCGCACCATCCCTTTGAAAATGCGTATCATCATTGATTCCCTGCTCCCATGCTGGATATTGTCCTGGATTCAATTTCATATACAATGTATTAACATAGTTTTTACCGCGAAAATTAAAATAATCCGTTGACAACTTGCTTAAATCAATATAGTTACATTTAAAATCTTTTGCAACCTGCAGCATTGTATTACGATACTCTGGCACATATATTTTAAATGTCTTCCTGTCTGCATAATTCTTCGGTGGTGTTGTCATGAAGATAACTTTTCCGCCTTTTCTTTGAATATGCTGTGTAAAATAAGTCAGGTAATGTTTATAATCTGCCACTTTCTCACCTACGTCAGGTTTTTTATCATTATGCTGAAGTGCTATGATGACATAATCATTTTTCCTAATCCGTTTTAATATTCCCGCAAAACGTCCTGTCTCATAAAACGTCTTACACGATATCCCACCTTTCGACCAATTCTCAATGCTGTATTTATGAAAATCATATCTTACAACCTTTTCATAATCTTTACATTCTTCTGGATGATATGGCTTAACTTTTCCTTTGCTCTTAAGCATCGGAATAAACTGCTGTACCCATCCCTGTCTTGGATATCTCTTTCGTGGATAAAAACTGCTTTTAGAATCACCCATGACAAAAAGTGTCTGCTTCGCAGATACATCTGTTTCTTTATTCGACAATTTGATTCCAAACACAACTGATATTACAATTATGCATAATGCCGCCCTCTTTATTTTATTCATTGTTTCTTTCCTTACCTTATTGTTTTTTATTTCTATAAAAAATCATCCCATTTTTTCATTCGAAATTCTTCAAATGATCTTTCATCTTTAAATTGTTTCTTTTCATCCTTTTTTATGATTCCATCTTCCATTACAAAAATGTCTTTTCCCAGAAGTTCCATTCCAGCTCGGATCGGACAATACGAACTTTCATTGCCCACATACAAATATCCATCAAAAGAATCCAGATATTTTTCCATTTGATCAGAAAAATCTAATCTTTCTTTTTCGATCAATAGCATCTGATCTTCTACACCAAATTGTTTTGCTGTTTCGCGGATCTTTGCAGCCGTTTCTCCATAAAGTACTAACTGACTGTCTTTTTCCTGCATTTTTGTAAACATCTCAAGCAATTCATTTTCATCACATATCTCAGCATTCGCAATATATTTTACTTTTCCTTCTTCTGGTATTGGAAATAAATCTAATCGAATCCCTCCATACTCATATTCAAATCTAGAACCAATAAAATATTGATTTCCTAAGTAAGAAATATTTTCATATTTTTTATCATTTTCCAGATTGATTTTTGTTGGAAATTCAAAATAGCATGCTTTCTCTGCTTTTACATATTCTCGTTCAATGGCTTGCTCTTTGTATCTAAGATTTGGGAACACTATTTTGTCAAATGCTAGTTGATACAATTCCATTCTATTTGAAAATGCTCTCTTCTTGGCCTCCGTGATTGCCTCCTGATCGTCAATCACAAGATCCGTATATTGAATACGTAATCTGTTCTTTGCTTCTACACATCCTGCTAAAATCGTCCATAATGCACTATGTGCTCCAATATATATCACATCATGAAATAATCTATCACCGAACAATCTCTTTGTTTCCCTCTGAATCACCTGAGTATTCAAATGCCCGTATGCTTTCTCTACATCCTCAAATGAATCAAAATTTTTCAGCAGATATTGTACATCAATGTATTCTGCCGCAGAACATGGAAATGTTCCCTGACGATATATAATTCGTACATGTTCATTTAAATGCTGTACAATATCTTCTTTATAACCGTCCTCTGGACGCTTCATTACTAATATAACATCCTTCTGATCATAATTCATATTATCTGTAATCAAACGCAGATATCTTTCTTCCAGTTCTTCATCTTTCCATGCACTGACAAAAATTAAAATATGTTCTTTATCAGATTTCACATCTTCTATTTTTCGATTCAATATATGATCTATGATTTCTTCTTTCGACCGTATAATATTCTCAGAAAATTGCTCAACTTTACCTTGTAGTTCCATAAAATATGGATTATCCGATAAATACTCGGCACTCTTTGCATCCTCTGTAAATACAAAAGTACTATTAATAAGCCATGATAATTTATTTTGTGCTAGCTCAAGTCGATTATTTTCCTCTTTATGAAATTCATCAAAAAATCTTATAACATTCTGACCTTCTTTACGCACAAAATATTTCGGCAAAGATTCCCCTGATAAAAGATACTTTGCTGTAGCTAAATCTTCCTGTGCTTCCGCATCTGATGGATGCTCTATATATTTCTGGAATGCCTTTGGAATCAGATTTTTATCAAGCTTTGCTCCAAAAATCACTTTTATGGTATATTCCTGATCCAGATTAAATTTAACAAACGCTTCCATCACTTTCAATAAGCATTCCATTCTCTGGTCATTATTGCTCAGATAAAATACGACTTTTTTTTCATCTAATGGCAGACGATAATTTTCTCCATATCGAATCCCATATTTCAACTGTCCTTTTGCATGTTCTAACTGTACTTGATATGACTGTTTAAAATCACTATATGAATTTTTGTAAGAAATTAATGTTTCCATCTTTCACTCCTATTGTATTGCCTTTTTGAATTCTTCGTAGGCTTCCTGATTATAATCACTTAATTTAAAGTCACATGTTGGTACTTTTCCATTTACAAATGCTTCTAATCCGTGGTATATACTTTCCTCATCGTTTCCGATCACCAGCTGTCCTTTTGGATATAAACTATCTTTGACTGTCGAGAATTTTGATACAATGATCGGAAGTCCACATTCTCTGGCTTCTAGTAATACCATTGGCTGTCCCTCATGGAGCGATGGCAGAATAAAGCAATCACATCGTTTCATGATTGCAAACGGGTTTTTAACATTCCCTGTTAAAATCACATAGGAACGTAATCCAAGTTCATCTATCTGTTTTTTTATCTTACGTTCTAATGGACCGCTTCCAAGCAAATAAAGTTTTGCTCTTGGATTATTCTTTACTAATCTTGAAAATGCATCGATCAATGCCATATGATTTTTCTCTACAGACATTCTTCCCATTGTTACAAAATTGATATTCTCTTTCTTTGGTAATGCCACCAAATCAATCAATTTTGCATTCTTATCATCACCAAGCTCATCTTTCACTAAATATTCATCTCCTGCGATATCCATCACAGTTTCAGAATTTAAGTATTTCCCGATCCGCACTTCATTTGCAGTATTCTTTGCTGCTTTAAATTTATCATAAGTCGCTGGCGTTGATAATTTCTTTCGATTTACCTTCATAACTTCCTTACTGCAGGATACCAGATTATCAAAGTATGGATATAAAGAAATATTATAATTCAAACATTCAAAATTCTTCATTACGCCATTTACTTTTTTATTCATATCTGCATGCATATCATTATGAAGCCAGATAGACTTCTTTTTCGCCTTGCACTGCGAAAGGACAGATGTCAGCACTGTGTCATATCCCTGAAAATCTACTACATAATCAAACTCTGCTTCTCCAAATAACCTTCTGGTTTCTCTTTGCAACATCTCCCATGGACATACCTTTTTCCAAATAGATTTATACAATCCTCTTTTTACTACAAACTCTCTTCTTTGCTCTTCATCAAGTGTTGCTACTCGGAATCCACATAATACCAATGTCCTAACATTCGAATTCATATGATTTACCTTATAATGTCTATCTGGATCATTGATATCATCTCCAACTAAAGCTGTTACATCCCACTCATTATAGTCAATCTTCTCTAAGAGACTCAAGAAAGAATGCGTGATTCCATTTTCCAGCAATCCTCCACACGAAATCAATAAACGTTTTTTATTATGCTTTCCACTATAAGTAAAATTGCTTTTTGCACCTTTGAATACAATGTCTACGATTCTCTTTGATACATTACCATCATCATGTTTGCATATGCGGTCTTTCATCTCTTGATATGCATCTTTATACTTTACTTTTATCTCATCAATATGATTGATATAATCCGCAACGTCCACAAGATTGTTACTGTATGGTCCTGGCAAATCCTCTGGTTTAACATCTAATCCTCGTTTTTCTTTGTAACTGTCAAGATCTGGGATATAGAATAAAACCGGTCTGTCCAAGGCCATATAATCCAGAAAAATACTAGAATAATCTGAAATTAAAATATCAACTGCAGACATGATCTGATTTGCATCCAATGTAGCTGGAACTAGTAATCCCTTGTATTCCTCGAGATCCTTCAACTGTTTATAAACAAACTGGTGTGGCTTGATCAGAATCTGATATTTATTTGTATCAATCTTCTCTTCTAATAATTTTTTAACGTCTAATAATTCTTCTGGATTGACCTGTGCTGCACCATTTTCACTTTCGCGCCATGTTGGTGCAAATAAAATGATTTCTTTATCATCTTCTACAGAAATACCATAAGATCTCAGTAACCCAATTTCCTCTTCTCTCTTTGTATTTAATAAGAAGTCATTTCTTGGATATCCTTCTTCAATTACCTTTCCTGGCAGGATTCCTTCTAATTTATAACTTTTTAAATACATTTTTGTCATAACTTCATTTGCTGAAAGCAGATAATCTGCATGTAAAAAGTTACGGACTGTATTGGCAGATCCGCTATTCCCCTCTACCATGTCATAACCCATGCTCTTTAATGGAGTTCCATGCCATGTATTGATATAGATTTGTCCTTCTCTTTTAATAAAATACTGTGGAAATGTCACATTATTGATCAGATACTTACAACTTGCCAATGCTTCTACATATTCATCACTGCCAAATAATACAAATCGTACCCTTTTATCATTCTGATACTGATCCAACACTGCCTGATTATTTTCAAAATCATCCAATACCCATATATGCGTGAAATCTTTGAATTCGTCTCTTCCATATAGTTCAACAAATAACGCATATGGATTATCAATCATTCCTCGTCCCCAATAGCTTTCATACAAAACAGCTTTTTCATTTATTTTCTTTGTTTTATACATCTGTGCGTACTTCATACTAAGACGACGGTTTTCTGTCTGATTCATGAAAATGTAGCGTTCCTGCTTAACTTCTTTCCAGCTGCTTCTTACATCTTTTATTTTATTTAATATATTCATCTTGTTTTCCTCTTTAATCTGATACTTCTTTTATACACAAGTTTAACATATTTTCTAAAAAAAGACTATCAATCCCGAATAATCTGCCCTTTATATCTGCATTCTTAAGTTAATTTTAATATTTGACAAGCTCTGTCTTTTACAAATGTTGTGATCTTTTGAAATCTTATCAGTTTTTTCACAATTTCTATTGCAACTGAAACAAGTACTGATACAATGATCAGCGCAATATAATCCAGCCACATACTATAAAATGAATACATAAAATCATGAAAATAAACTGCTCGAAACATCGTATGTGTTAAAAACATATTCATAGAGTGTTTTCCAAGGAAATGCAGTACTGCCGCTAATGGTTTAATCCATACTACAAATAAATAAGCATAAACGATCACATATGCAGGTGCAATCCCTTCCCATAAATATAAAAACTTTATTCCAAATCCCTCACTCTGCCGGAGCATAATGATCACAGGAATTCCGATTGTCAAAATTCCAAAAATCAGACATCTCTTTAACATTCCAAACGATGTGAATTTTTCTTTTATCTTTGCAAGCAGATCATGTTCTGCCATATACATTCCCAGTGTATAGCAAAATAACCATCTCCAAAGATCTGCATACGGAAGATTGAATGCTTTTGGAAGAAAAATCGTTAAAATCAATAAAATTCCCTGATATCTTTCCAATAATTTTTTAAACATTGGAAAGAGCAGGATCAACATAGTTGCTAAGCTCATATACCACCAAGTTGCACAAAATGTCGGTGTATCAAATAATTTTGCCAGTCCTATTCCATCAATCAGAAAGTAAATAACAGAGTATGTGCCGGTCCCATAAACCTCTGTGAATCGATCTGTAAATATTCCTGATAAAATGTGTACCAGTAAAAAGATCAACCAGAATCCCATCATCATAGTTAAATACCGATTGACCGTATATTTTCTCATTGCCTTATCATCTAAACTTTTCGTCTTCACAGATGCTAACATACCATATCCAGTTAAAAATACAAACATACCAACACAAATCTTTAAAAATTTAGCAATATACATGATCTGCGACTGTGAAAATGGATAAAAACTGATTGGTGAATTCAGCCAGCGATCTGGTCCAAGATAATTATGATGAAAAAAAAGGATTAAGATTGCAATTCCTTTCATACATAACGTGTCGTCTTTTGAGAACTTCATCTATCTGTCTCCTTCAATATTTTTAATGCGTTCATCTGTACCATTTGCAATTTATATTCAAACAACTGACGATCTTTCTGTACAATCGTTGATAATACAAGTCCTGCAAAAAATGATTGTAGTGCAGCCATTGCTATAAATCCACTAACTATCAAAGTTGGGAAGTTTGGTACTAAACCTGTTTTTAAGTAAACCACAAATACCGGCATAAACATTGCAAGTGCAATGATCATTAAGATTGCTGCCAGTAATCCAAAGAACTGCATTGGTTTATAATTTTTATATAATCCCATGATCGTTTTCAAAACTTTTGCACCATCAGAATATGTATTTAACTTGGATTCGCTTCCATCTGGTCTGTCTCTGTAATCAATGATCACATTTTCAACTAGCATATTCTTATCAACTGCATGGATACTCATCTCTGTTTCAATCTCAAATCCTTTTGATAAAACTGGAAATGTCTTTACAAACTGGTAACTAAATGCTCTGTACCCAGTCATGATATCACGAATATTACTTCGGAACAGACGATTGATCGTTCCTCTTACCAGACTATTTCCAAAATTATGGAATGGTCGTTTATTTTCTTCAAAATACGTGGATGATAATCTATCACCTACTACCATATCTACTTTGCGTTCAAGAACTTTATCTACCATTTCTCGCCCAAATTCTGCTGGATAAGTATCATCTCCATCAATCATAACATAGCACTGAGCATCAATCTCACGAAACATTCTTCTAATAACATTTCCTTTTCCTTGCTGATATTCATCTCGCACAACAGCTCCTGCCTCTTTTGCAATTTCAGCCGTACGGTCTGTTGAATTATTGTTATATACATAGATCGTAGCTTCTGGCAATTCCTTTTTCCAATCTCTTACTACTTTTTTTATTGTTTTTTCCTCATTATAACAAGGAATTAATACTGCAATCTTTTCCATAGGTTCTACTCCTCCTTTATATCCTTTGTATTGCATTCATCTTCAATTCTATTTATTGCAAATGCATAATATAAAATGCATGTTGACATTATTGGAAGCATATATCTTAAATCCCCATTGACAGGAGATGCGATGCATATCAAGAATGATATCATAAATGGTAAAAATGCGACCCAATATTTTCTTAACTTTTCATTTTGCAAAAAATATCCTAATAAAAGGATCATCGCCCAGTTATAGAGCATTGGCTGTGTCAGGATTTTTAATGGTCCCTTTATAAAGAGTTTATCAACTGTACCTTCATATGCCATACGACCTATACTAAACTGATTTTTAAAATGAACTTGGTATTTCTTCTGGTACTTCCAAAAATTTTCTGGCTGTCCATAATAACCACATGGATTTTTAATCTGATCTTTATATGCATAATATCCATAAGTTCCATTGAATGTAGCATTCACATATGTTTGTGGATGTTTTAAAAATTGCTTCCACCAAACTCTAAAATATTCTGAGATATACTCATCTTTTCTTTTGTATGTATTTTTTACTGGATCAGATAAATTTGGATCATAATTTTTTCCTATTGTATCATAATTTAATACTTTGTTGATCGTCATTTTTTCTTCTTTGGTCACTTCTTTTCCATGTTCTTTCACATAACGTGCTGTCTGCTGAAAAGGAATCGATAACATCTCCTGCTTTCCTCCAGGAATGATTCCAACCCTTGGAAGTACTGCATTGTATATCTGCCAAAAAGCAACCAGTCCAATCAACAGTACTGTACACTTTTTGCGATTTCCCTTACAGAAAATAATCAATCCAACCATCGTTACTACTACCACATAAAAGCCATTATGTCTTACCAGACAAAGCAGTATGCTCAATACAATAAATTGCACTAATTTTCGTTTTTGACTCAATAATCTTTTATGATCAATCAATAAATCAAAAAAGAATAAAATATACAGATAAAACACCGGATAAAACAATGTATCCTTTACTAAGGTTCTTGCATATGCAGACCAAATAGGATAAATGCAAAAATAAACCAGCATGATCGTCCGGATCGCATACGGTGTATGGTGCTTACTCATCCATGCAAATCCTCTTGATATAATATAAGATGATAGTATAAATATCAAGAGCAGATAAATTGCCAATCCGATTCCAAGATATCCCATATGTTTACCCAGCAGCACAATTGGGGCTTCTATGAATGTCGTTAAAATTGGATGATGATTTGTCAGGTTATGACTTGCAAATTGTTCAATCTGATTGATCGCATCTACTGTAAAAACTCCTGGTAAATAAGATATATAATTCGGTATCCATACCAACATAATGATCAGCCATGCGATTTTCCCATTCTTCTGATCAAATAATGCTTTACCAGCTATGTGATCTTTCATTCCTTTTGAAAAGTAAATATCAAATCCCTTGTAAAACACTGCAAATATCATACAAGTAATAACAAATACAAGTAATACTTTTGGTATAAACCAATGATCCCTCATAAGATGATAATTTCTATCGAACACTCTCCCAACAAAAAAACATATTGTAAATAATATTGAAATTAATATAATGATGATTCTTCGTAATCTGACTTTCAACCCTGTTCTTCCTTTCCTTTTGTCTTTTTGGTTATTATTGTTGTTATCTTTTTTCCCTCTCTTTTTTCATAAAACCAATCAATAATGGAATACTTACAATGAAGAAAAATGCATACCTCATATAAACTTTAGGCCCTATAAAATTAATCCCAATATTTAATATGATCAGGCTGAACGCCCCAACCGTTGCATATTTCTTTCTCTGCAGACCATACACGATCAAAATAATAAATAGATTCATATAAAATCCAATATTTAAAATCCAACCTATATATGGATTTTCTTTGATTAAAAATAGTGTATCTCTTAATTTTAATCTCCATTCCTCGCTTGAACTTGTATTATCAACTCCTAAGAACAATTCCTTGTCTACAGTTATTCCATTATAATACATCGTTCCTTCTCCATACCGTTCATAATAAAGATATTCATAGCTATTATTGATCGCTGCTTGAATATACACAGATGGATATCGGAACAAATATTTTGCCCACACTTTTAAATATGCTTTTCTCTGCCCTGATGTCTGTTTTATATTATATAAAGCTTTTACAGGATCTGATGATCTTGGGTCATATCGTTCAATCAGTATATGATAATCGCTACCTGGACACATTGTCGTTTCTATGATTTTTTTATCTTTTTGCGTCACATCATTTTCATGCTCTTTTAGTAATCTTGCCGTTTGCTGTAATGGTACACTTAGCATCTCCTTTTCACTTCCAGGTGCGATCTGTGTAATATTGAAAACAACCTTTGGCATAAAGACACCAAGAAAAAGGATTGGAATCAAGAAGCTGATGAAAATTCTTTTTCTGAAGCCTTTTCCAAGAAGTAAAATAAATGGAAATGCCACAAGTAACAAATAAAGCCCATTATTTCGAAACAAGCCTTGCAAGATAAAAATTACGATCAATCCAACCATGTTTCGTTTTTTCTTCCAAAACATTTCTGGCTCTTTTAATAAGTGAAACAACATGATCGTCGCGATCAATATGCAGATTGTAAATAATGTATCCTTACACAATGACATCGTAGTTAACGGTGCTAACGGCCAAAATGCATAAAATACAAATACGACTCCCAAAACAACATTATTAAAATTCATCTTCTTTAAATAAAGCAAAATATAGGCAAAAATTCCAGCCATAAGAATCATCTGAATCAGTGTTAACAGAAAAATTCCAACAGATATATGTCCAATCTGTTTTCCAAATTGAGCAAAGATTCCCAGGACCAGAGTATGGAATACTGGATGATGGTTATTCCAATAAGAATGCTGAGGATTTACAAGATTTACATACTTTCTTGTCCAACACATTGTCTCATTATGGAAAAATTGTCCCAACTGATCTTGTACATCTGGATTTGCACAGCCAGGATAGAATAAGATCATGTACGGCAGCCAACATAACAAAATGACCAATGCCAGTAATACCAGCTGTTTATATGTAATCTTGCCATCTTCTTTGATATCTCTTGTATCCATCATACGGTCCAATATCAAATATATATAAGAAATACAGGCATAAACCAAAATACTTCCAATTGCCCATATTACAATTGCCTTTCCTGAAATCCTTCCATCTTTTATTACCAGATTCCAGTTATTTTGTTTTGAGAAACTGTATCCCACAATCTGGATTGCAGCCAATAACATTGCGCATAATATTTTGACTATTTTCTCAAACTTACTCTTTGTTTTTTTCATTCCTAAGTTTAACTCCCATTGTTTCCTGTTTTATCTTTTTCCATCTGATACACTAAAAAATAAATCGGCATTTTTCTTTTTTCTTCCCTGAATACAGACATAACCGTTCGGATAGACATCATAATTTGCTGTATCATAAATCGGCAGATTAACATTGTCCTGAGGGCTTTCGAACATGATCTCAACAAAATATTTTCCTGGTTTCAGGCTTTCTTTCAAATTCCAGCAGAGCGTATTTCCATCATAATCTGCTTTCCTTAAAATATCACTTTTCACAATCTGCCCTTTTTTATTTTTCAAGTTTAATCTTATGTCCGTTGTTTCCTTTAAATTTCTTATGTTGATCATAATTTCTTTAAATTTTATATACGAATAAAAGCTCTGATCGATCGTATCGCCTTTTTTTACAGATAACGATAACACCTGACTTTCCGTATATTGATTGACTGCATAAGATTTATCATATGCCTGAGGATTATAAACCAGATAATCATACATCGGCTGCAAACATAAAATTCCTCCTGCAATGATCAGATAAACTGGTATATTTTTTTTCTGAAGTAACCCTGATTCTTTGAAATCAAACTGTCTTATTGATTCAATTCCGAACAGCATCACAAATGTCATCATTCCCATAAAACAAATGCTGTACTTTGGGTTTGCTTCCCAAAATATATGGAATACCATACCACCAAGAATACTAAGCATCGCAACATATACCCATTTATCTTTTTGTCTGATCAGCTTCACTGCACTGATCAGGCAACAGCATAATAATGTAAATCTTGCAAGATAGCTGTACATTAAGATCCATCCATTATATTTTCCATTCAAATATTCATTTACATGACGATAATCTGACGATACATACGTCATCTTCGTAAAATCATCATCTCCAACAAGCCATACTGATCTGAGTTTTGTTCCAAATAATCGCAGGCTTCCTTTCACTCCCAGTTCTTTATAATTTTCTTTCATCCTTTGAACGGTCATCTCTTTTTTAGCTTCCTGCGTCGGAAGCTCTGTAGTAAATCTTACATCTTCACTATCATATCGCCCAACTCCATGAGATGCCATCATCAACCAGTGTGTTGCTGGAAATTCCTGTTGATTTTCTTTTGGAAACATATTCTTCGCTTTATATTGATATCCTACCGCTGATAAGATCACTCCACAAAGGACTGCAAAAATCAAGCTGAACTGTTTTATCTTTACTTTTTCTTTCTTCCAAAAGAAAAACACAGTGATCAATACTGCCATACATAAGATCAGATTTGTAATTCTGATCTTCATTCCTGCATAAATAACGATACCTAGTAAAATGCCATATATCATTCCTTTATAATTATCTCGTTCTTTCCATGTAAACACAAACAATAGAAATAAAGCCATCATGATTCCAAAGGAAACTGTATGGGTGTAATAGTAAAAAATCCAAAAGTATGTCCACGGATTTAATAAAAATAGAATCATCCACAAATTTGATAATCTGATATTTTTCAAATAGCGTAATGTTACATAACCACAGACAATTCCAAGATCTATCATGCACAGATTCAAAACATTCCCAGCTATCACAAAATACTTCGTAGATATTCCAAAAAATGATAATGTCTTATAGTAACAATACAATAACATCAGATGTCCATAATTATTTGGATATTTTCCAAAATATCCATGAAACCTCTGTAATGATACATGAGGTGAACGAAGCATTCGAATTGCTTCATCATGCAAGTATAGTAAATCATTGACCGGCTGTATCTTAAATACAAAGATTGTAGACAACTGTAACAATACGATCAGAGCTAACATGATCACAAATAAGCTTTTCTTGTCAAATATTTTTCCTATCTGTTCCTTACATTTGATGATAAAAAAGCATATCAAAAAAAATAACAACGCTCCCAGCCATCGCACTGGCTGAGAAACGTTATTCATTTTATCCTGAGTATATTGAAATGGAAAACTTACGATCAAAAATGACACAAAACCGATAAATAAAATGATCGAATATTTATAAAGAAAGTTTTTTATTTTCATTTCATACTCCTAATCGTTTAATATTTTTTCTATAATAAATTTGGGTCTAGACTTTGTCTCCAGATATACTTTACCAATATATTCTCCGATCAGACCGATCGCGACCAACTGCAATCCACCCAGAAACCATATGGATGTGATCAAACTTGTCCAACCACTCACTGTATTGTTCGTAAAATGCCTGAACAGAAAATAAATGATCGCTATCACACTCATTGTGCATATCAATATTCCCAAATTAAAGATCAACTGTATTGGCTTTACACTCAATGATGTGATTCCTTCAAATGCAAAGG
>OLGD01003866.1_pt1 | contig 13303 bp, 11 predicted proteins | sample 1605311 | NCBI WGS metagenome assembly OLGD01 (sample SAMEA3888917, study PRJEB22519) | human gut metagenome | biome: human gut; feature: human-associated habitat; material: faeces | place: Denmark | collected 2010 | reverse complement strand
CACAAATGGGTCACAATTGCGGGATTTTGGGACCTGAAAACAGGAAAAACAGCCGGTGAAAAGCGTTTTTTGAGGGGAAAGCAGTTGGCCGTGGGTTCGATTCCTGGCGGGGTTGCCATTTTTCCGGGTTTTGCGGCAGCCGCCGCCGCAATTTTTCTCCACCTTTCTGCAAATTCCATTCCCCGCCCCATCGAACGGAGAACAGCGGACAAGATTCGAAAAAACCGGGATTTTTGTATATTTCCGCTGTTTTCAATATTAGGTTTCCGGCAAAGTTGCAGTATAATTAATACAAACCTGGAACCCTTTTACAAGGAGCTGAATGGAAGATGAAAATCAAGCCGTGCTTTCCCTGCCTGTTTCCATACCGGAACAAAGCCAGATGGTCTTTTTTTACCCTTATCGAACTCCTCGTCGTAATTGCCATCATCGCGATTCTGGCGGCGATGCTGCTTCCGGCGCTGAACAAGGCGCGGGATCGTGCGCAAAGTATCAGCTGTACCAACCTTCTGAAACAGCAGGGACTAGCAGGGGGGCTCTATTCCGGGGATTATGAAAATTACGTGACTCCATGCCGGATTTATACCAAAACAGACAAAATAGAGAATGATTCAATGTGGTACAAATTGCTTCATCCTTACGCAGTATCATTATTTTCCAGGAGCAGAAAAGACTGTGAGCTTACAGTGGTTGTTCCGCCTATCTGTCCCGCAGCCTATAAAGAAGATAGAGTAGTTCGTAACACTCTCGAAAATAGAATTTTCTCTCTCTGGGAAGAAACAGGATATATAGAACCTTGGAATGCATCTCCTTATGGCACTTGGCAAACTCTCGGCTACGGTAACGTACTCAGCATGCCTTATCCAGAAAACTCTTTTAAAAAATTAAATCAAATTAAATATCCATCTCACAAAATCTTCATTTTTGATAGCTACTCGCCCGCTTTATGGGAAAAAAACCACTGGGATAACAATGGGATTAACGCTGTAGCATGGCTTCGTCACGGTAATAATCGTATCAACTGTGTCTTTATTGATGGACATGTCAAATCAATTCAGAGAGTTTCCAGTTCAACCAAGATTGGTGCATATACTGTATATGAATATTACTTGAGACCAGAATTATAAAAAATTAGAAACATGCTGAATGAAATTTCAATTCAGGAAATTAGTTATGAAACCATTAATTTATGAAAAATCAGCTCTTTTTTCTTCTTACATTTTTCATTCAATCAGCAACATACTATTCCTTGCATCTTTCCTTCTTGCGACCAGTTCAACTCTCTCAGCCTCCCCGCTGGCGGTTCGTATGGATATCCGAACAACCCAAGGCGCTCTGATCGCAGTGAGCAGCAATTTACACCACCCCACATGGCTAAAGAAGAATAAGGCCGCTACACTCATTTACAGTTCGAGAGAAAAAAGAGAGGAATGGAAAACACATTCCTTCACCTTCTCCCCTTTACAGTCGGGAGAAATCACTTTGCTTCTTCGAGGACCATATACTGCTGGCGCAGCTTCACAATGGGTTCTCTTCCGGAACATCCGCAAGAATGGGAGACCTTTTACCGGAGATGTCCAATCCCAGGAGTTTGTTAAGTGGAAAAAAAACTGCACCAGTCACGATATTGACGCTGTGGCGGTGGACGATCCGGCGTTGACTCCGAGCGGCCCGTCCATGCGTGTCACCCACGACGGTTATCTGAGTAGAACTTTTTCCGTCAAAGCGGGCGAACCAATTACCATTGAGGTAGACGCATGCCCAACATTCGCATTTACTCCGTCAAAAGGCATGTATCCTCTCTCATTGAACAAATTTGCCAACCGGGACTATGCCGATGAAGCCGCGGGAGACAAAAAGGGCGGCTGGTCCGACCAGGGCGCCGAAAAGGATCTCCGGAAATTTGACACCTCCCGTAAGCAGTTCGGCGGCATCCAATTCAATTTGATTGATCCGGAGCGCAACAACCGCAAGGCGGTGGTTGTGTTTGACAGCCCTTTTGCACCGACCGGACTTCGGGAAATTGTTCTCGAGGTTCCGGAATCGCAGAAGGGAGCACGGTTTCTCCATCTGCTGCATACCGGTTGCTGGGTCTCTTCCGGCTCCGGTGTCACCGGTACGCTCATCTTTGAAGACGGAAATGGGAAAAAAACAGAACGAAAAGTGCTTGACAACAAAGATATTCTGGACTGGACCGCTCCTGTTTTCGCCGAGAATGCCATTCCGGTTTCCGTCGGCAATTATTCCGGACAGCAGCGGGCAGTTTATCTCAGCACCTTCCCTCTGCCGGTGAACGGAACAAAACGGATTCATCTGAAAACAACCGGCAAGATCGTCTGGATTCTCTGCGGCGTCACGTTGAGCAACCACGAGGTCACAGTAGAAAACGTCCCTTTCATTCCGAAAGCTCCGGAGTATAAGACCGCCGATCTTGCGCCCCTTGCCTTCACCGGCTCCGGATCGGCACTGGACTTCAGCCCGCTTCTCGACAGCGCCCCCGCCGGGAGCTACGGCCGGGTGCGGCTTGCCGAAGGCGGACGCCTCGAATTTGAAAAGCGTCCCGGCGTCCCTCTCCGCTTCCGGGCAGCTTATCACTTTGCAATGCCTTGGGACTCGCAGAACCGTATTCGCAAAAAGTCCACGCCGGAACTGCGGAAAATGATTGACGAATACGTTACAGAGCTGCGGCGGCGTGGTTACAACATGGTTCGAACCCATACGTTGGAGCGGCTCCTCATGCTCGACGCGCAGGAAAAAGGCCGCCCCGATCCACGGTTCGCCGATGCGGTCGATTACTGTTTCGCCCAGCTGAAAAAAAACGGCATTTACCTCAATCTGAACATAGCCGCCTACCAATTACTCTATCCCTATCCAAAAGAAATACCACAGGATCATAAAACCAAATTTATGTTCGGAGACAAAGAAACTCGTCGAGAGTGGCTAAACACTGCACGTTATTTACTCTGTCACGTCAATCCCCATACTGGACTTGCGCTTAAGGACGATCCCATGCTGATCTGCGTAGAACCCTACAATGAACTTGAACATGGGTACATGAAAAATAAATGGAGAAAAAAAGAAACATCGACGTGGATTTTGAGAAAATTTCGGGAATACCTTCTTCACCGCAATGGCAAAGCGGGTGAAACCCGCATTCCACGTACCGCGCTTGAGTTGGAAAGCGGTGAGATGCGCCAGGAATGGCTGGAATTCTGCATCGAATCTCAGCGAGAAGCCGGAGCCTGGATGAACGCCCGTCTCCAGGAACTTGGTTGCAAATCCTTTGTAGGTCAGTATAATTTAAATGGGATTCGGTATTATAATGATATTCGATCAGAACAGAGCGATATTGTTTTTCGAAACACCTATTTCTGTCATCCGTCGAAGATTTCCCGCCTTGGAGCAATCACAAGGCAACGGAGTGCTATTGAGAGTTTTGTATCATATTTTACCGATGTTGCCTCCTGTCGCCTCTCGGATCGACCGCTAATCATTACCGAATACAATCACGCCCGCAACCGCTACGAATATGAACAGCTGCTCTTTCCGGCCTACGCGGCACTGCAGGGATTTTCCGGCCTCACCATGCACGAGGTGGATATGCGTCCCGAGTGGAGAGCCTATGACGATTTCTCCACCTATCTCGACCGGATGACGGACTATTTGAGCTTCTTCCTCTTTCAGAAGGGATATGTGAAACCCTCCCCCAATCTGGTTGAACTGGTGATCCCGAAATCCTCCCTCTACGGGAGTGACACGGATAACGCCATCAACACCGAACAGGCACGCTGGTCGCTGTTCACCCGGTTTGCCGTCCGCTACGAGAACACTGGCCGCCCGGCGATGGTTGCCGCCTTCGCTCCACCCGAACCGCTGCTGCGCATGCCGCTGATCGGATACTCCGAAGTAATGAGCGCAGCCCAGTTTTCGGAAACCGGAGCGATCCAGGGAGAGAAATTCGATCCTGCCCCACTGATCGCCGCATTGCGGAAAAAAGGTGTGATTCCGCAGGGAAACCGCACTGATCCGGCAAAAGGCATCTGGGAGTCGGATACCGGCGAGCTTCTGCTGAACGGCCCCCGGAAGCGTTTCCTCCTCAAGGCGCCGCGTGTTGAAGCGACCAGCTTTGAAGCCAATCATGACATTCCGCTGCCGGTGCTCAACCGGGTGCGTTCCTCCGTTCCCTCGACCGTGGCGCTGATCTCGCTCGATGGCAAAGAACTGGCGAAGGATTCCAAACGGATGCTCCTTTTCTATCTGACGGATAACGTTAACACCGGAATGGAACTTTCTCCGGATCGAAGCATTCTCCGTAGACCGGGCAAAGCGCCAACGCTCCTGCGTACCGGGCAGCTCGAACTGCAGCTTAACCTCCCTGCTGGAAAGCGCTATCTGCTCTATCCGCTCCGTTCCGACGGGCTCCGCCGAGAGGGAATCCCGCTCACGAAAAACGGCTCCGGATATCGGCTGGAACTCAATACCGCCGCGCTGCCCCACGGCCCCACTGGCGTCTTCGAGCTCGTCACGGAGCCGTAATATAATTTCTTGTCTCTCGCAACGGAATGATACAGTAAAGTCTCTGGTAAAAAAAGGAACATGTTTCATGAAAAAAATCGGTGTCGGAATCATCGGATTCGGCAGGAGCGGTTGCGGAATTCATGCGAACGCACTAGCCCAAATGAGAGACCGTTTCGACGTTGTCGCCATCTGCGATCTGCTGCCGGAACGCCGCAGCAGTGAAAAATTTCCTCAGGCGTCCCCCTGCGCCTCGGCGGAAGAGCTGTTAAACAATCCGGCGGTGGAACTAGTTGTGGTTTCCACATTCAACTACACGCACAGCGCAGTGACGATTCAAGCCCTGCGTGCCGGGAAACACGTACTCTGCGAAAAACCATTCGGGCTGACCGTCGACGATGTCGATGCGATGATCACGGCGGCGGCGGCCGGGCGCCGGGTTCTGCAGCCGTTCCAGCAGCGGCGTTACGAGCAAGACTTCCAGAAGATTCTCGAGATCTGCCGCAGCGGCATTCTCGGGCGACTCACACACGTGAAGATCACCTGGTCCGGTTTCAATCGGCGCTGGGACTGGCAAACCTCCCGACAGTACAGCGGCGGGCAACTCTACAACAACTGTCCTCACCTGGTCGATTTCGGCATGGTGCTGCTCGGGAACGATACTCCCGAAATCTGGTGTGATATGAAAAACTCCCTTTCCGCGGGAGACGCGGAAGACGAGGTGAAAATCCTTCTCCGTGCGCCCGGAGCACCCACAGTGGAGCTGGAGCTTTTCTCCACCTGCGCATATCCGCAGGAGAAATACCTGATCTGTGGAACCGCAGGCACCCTGCGCAGCAACGACACCGGCCTGGAGTGGAAATACGTCGACTGGAACACCATGCCGGAACGGAAACTTGATCTGACCCCAACGGAAAACCGGACCTACAACCGGGAAACTCTCAACTGGAAAAGCGGAAGCTGGCAAGCGAACAGTAACTCCGATTCCGGGGCGGGCGCCGCCCCCGCCAGTCTCCCTGTCATGACCCTCTATTCGAAGCTGTATGACACAATTTGTACCGGGGCACCGCAGGAGATTCCTCCGGAGGAGGTCCGAACCCGAATCGCGGTTCTGCAGAAATGTGCGGAAATGAGTCGCGACGGACTTTCTGCCGAATTGCAATTATAAGGAGAACGTTTCATGTTTGATTTATCCAGAGAACTCGGCGTAAAGAGTATCACATTCCGCGAAGAACGTTCCGCACAAAAAGTCGCCCGGTTGATTCGTCAATGCGGCTGCTCCTGTACGGATATTTCCAGCTGCCACGTGGATTACGACCATCCTGACACCTGGCCGGAGCTGCTGGAGGCCTTTCTCCAGGAACGAATCACCATCACCGGAAACGGCGTGGTGCAGTGCACGCCGGATAAACGTTACAACCGCCGTTACTTCGAATTCGCCAGACTGGCGAAAAGCAGACTGGTCAGTGTAAACTTCCCGCCGGAAGAGCATGAGGCAACCATCCGTTCGATCGTCGAACTCTGCGGAGAGTTCGGCATTCCCGCTGCAATTCACAATCACGGCGGAAAACACTGGCTCGGCAGTTTCACGATGGTCGACTACATTCTCAACCGCAGTCCGGAGTGGCTTGGTCTCTGTTTTGACACCGCTTGGTGTATCCAGTCCGGAGGAAAACCTCTGGATTGGCTGGAAACATTCGGCCCCCGGATCCGAGGCATCCACTTCAAGGATTTTATCTTTGAACGCAATGGCCAATGGATTAATACTCCCATTGGAGAAGGATGTCTGGACCTGCCGACCGTATTGGAAAAATTTCGGCATCTGAACTTCGACGGCTCCGCCTGTATCGAATACGAGGGAGAAGAACCGCTGGCAGCAACTCGAAAGTCCGCAGAAACCATTCGGAAATACCTCGACTGAATACAGACCGCTTCGATAGCTCTCCGGCGGAATCCGCCGGAGGGCGCGACGGCAATTCCCGGCAGATTCTCCGCCGCGGCTCTGGAATTCAGGCACTTTCCCGGTTATATTAACGAAGTTGTATTTCATCATTTCGTTTCGACCGGGAAAGTGTGCTCATGGATATCGAAGATTTTTCCGTCAACCGCGAACCGCGCGCCCGCGCGCTGATCCCCTTCGCCGTCTTCCTCGTCTTTTATCTCGGGCTCTCCATCGTCTCCGGCGACTTCTACAAGGTCCCCATGCCCGTCGCCTTCCTCGTCGCCTCCGCCACCTCGCTCTTCCTCAGCCACAAGGCGTCGCTGCGCAGCAAGATCGAACTCTTCGCCCACGGCATGGGCAACGTCGACATCATGGTGATGTGTCTCATCTTCATCCTCGCCGGAGCCTTCGCCGGCACCGCCAAGGCGATGGGCGCCGTCGACGCGACCATCCAGCTCGCCCTCACCTTCGTCCCCCCCAGTCTGCTGGTCGGCGGACTCTTCCTCGTCGCCTGTTTCATCTCGCTCGCCGTCGGCACCTCTGTCGGAACCATCGTCGCCCTCGCCCCCATCGCCGTCGGACTTACCGCCAATCTCGACCTCTCCGCCGGCCTCTGCCTCGGCGCCGTGGTCGGCGGCGCCATGTTCGGCGACAACCTCTCGATGATCTCCGATACCACCATCGCCGCCACCCGCACGCAGGGGGTCGAAATGCGCGAGAAGTTCCGGGCGAACTTCCGCATCGCTCTCCCCGCCGCCGCCGCCGCGCTCATCGTCTTCTTCCTGCTCAGCCCGGGCGGCGCGGCTCCCGCACCCGCCGCAATCCATTTCAGCACCGTTCTCCGCGTGCTGCCCTATCTCTCGGTGCTGATCCTGGCTCTTTTCGGCGTCAACGTGATGGCGCTGCTCGCCTTCGGCACCCTCTTCGCAGGAATCGTCGGCCTCGGCTGCGGCAGCTTCGACTTCTGGCAGTTCCTGGACGCCGCCGGAAAAGGCGCACTCAGCATGTCCGAAACGCTGATCGTCGCCCTGCTTGCCGGCGGCCTGCTCAAGGTAATCCGCTACAACGGCGGCATCGAATACATGCTCCGCGTCATCGAACGCGGCATCCACGGCCGCCGCGGCGCTGAATACGGCATCGCACTCCTGGTTTCGGCCGTCAACCTCTTCACCGCCAACAACACCGTCGCCATCGTCATCGCCGGTCCCATCGCCCGCGACATCTCCCGCCGTTACGGCGTCGCCCCGGAGCGGTCGGCCAGCATCCTCGACAGCTCCAGCTGCATCGTTCAGGGAATTCTCCCCTACGGGGCGCAGGTGCTCGCCGCAGTCGGTCTGGCCGGAGGAACCGCGGCGGTCTCCGCCTTCGAAGTGCTGAAATTCCTCTGCTACCCCTACTGCCTCGCCTTCTTTCTGATCCTCGCCATCGCGCTGGGCGGCAGATCCGTCCGGAAAAGTGACGGAAAAGTGACGGAAAAGTGACGGAAAAGTGACGGAACAATGGATCTTTTACCGGACAATGCATATAACAACATTATAGCCAACAATTTCAACGAAAAATATCCGGTCATTTGACAAGGCGGAAAGTCAAATAAAACGGGAGTCGGCCTCCATTGCGGAGAACCGGCTCCCGTTATTTAGAGACCGGAAACGGCGTTTCAGTTTCCGTAGCAGGCGAGATCGCCGAGCATTTCCTCGATGCGCAGCAGCTGGTTGTATTTGCAGATCCGGTCGGTACGCGACAGCGAACCGGTTTTGATCTGCCCGGCGTTGGTCGCCACGGCGATGTCCGCGATCGTGGTATCCTCGGTCTCGCCGGAACGGTGGCTGACCACGGCGGTGTAACCGGCCCGGTGCGCCATCTCGATCGCATCCAGCGTCTCGGTCAGCGTGCCGATCTGATTGACCTTGATCAGAATGGAGTTGGCGGCGCCGAGTTCGATCCCCTTCGCCAGATATTTGACGTTGGTGACGAAGAGATCGTCGCCGACCAGCTGACAGCGGTCGCCGATTTTCTCGGTCAGCAGGCGCCAGCCATCCCAGTCGGATTCGGCCATGCCGTCTTCGATCGAATCGATCGGATAGAGACGGATCAGCTTTTCGAGGTACTCCACCTGTGCGGCGGCATCCCGCTTCGGCGCGGAATTCCCCTCGAACTTCGTGTAGTCGTAAATGCCTTTTTTGTAGAATTCGCTCGAAGCGCAGTCCAGCCCGATCATGATATCCTGTCCCGGCTTGTATCCTGCCAAATCGATCGCCTTGATGATCGAATCGAGCGCCTCCTCGGTTCCGCCCTGGAAGGTGGGCGCGAAACCGCCCTCGTCACCGACCGCGGTCGAAAGTCCCTTCTCCTTGAGAATCTTCTTGAGCGCGTGGAAGGTTTCCGCCCCCATCCGGAGCCCTTCATGGAAGGAGTCCGCACCGACCGGACGGATCATGAACTCCTGAAAGGCGATCGGCGCGTCGGAGTGCGAACCGCCGTTGATGATGTTCATCATCGGCACCGGGAGAACCTTGCCGTTGACCCCGCCGATGTAGCGGAAGAGCGGCAGATCCAGCTCCGCCGCCGCCGCGTGCGCCACCGCCAGTGAGACGCCGAGAATCGCATTCGCTCCGAGCTTCTCCTTGGTCGGCGTTCCGTCAAGCTCGATCATCGCCTGATCGATGCCGATCTGGTCGAGAGCCTCCATCCCTTCGACTTCGGGGAAGATCTTCTCATTGACGTTCTCGACCGCCTTGAGCACTCCTTTGCCGCCATAGCGCTTCTTGTCGCCGTCGCGCAGTTCAAGCGCCTCATTCTCGCCGGTGGACGCTCCCGACGGAACCGCGGCCGTCCCGACCGCACCGGATTCCAGTTCGACCTCCACCTCGATGGTGGGATTGCCGCGGGAGTCCAGAATCTCTCTGGCATGGACCTCACTGATTTCGGACATGGTGACACCTCCTCTTTGATCGTTCGCCCATCGGAACCGCATGTTCCGTTCAACGAGATAAAGATAGTGCTCTTTTTGGAAAAATCAATCCATCCCGCCGGCTCCCGGATTGAAAAAAGCTCCATATGGAGTATTTTGTAGCATAGCTTGAATTCAATATAAGGAAACCCTTCGCATGAAAGCTCTCTGGATCACCTTCGGCGTCGTCGCCGCCGTCATCGTCATCACTGTCATCGCCGCGATTTCGATCCGCAACGGGTTGATTGAACGCGACGAGCAGGTGCGCGAAAACTGGAGCCAGATCGAAACCCAGCTCCAGCGCCGCACCGATCTCATTCCGAACCTCGTGAACACCGTCAAAGGCTATGCGAAACACGAGGAGAAGATCTTCTCCGAAATCGCCGCCGCGCGCAGTCGTCTTCTCGCGGCAAAGGGGCCGGCAGCCAAGGCGGAAGCCGGTTCGCAGCTCGAAGGGGTCCTCGGGCGGCTGCTCGCCATCGCCGAAAACTATCCGAACCTCAAGGCAAGCGAGAACTTCCTGCGCCTTCAGGACGAACTGGCCGGAACCGAGAACCGGATCAGCGTCGCCCGCACCCGTTACAATCAGGTTGTGCGGGAATTCAACGCCGCCATCCGCAAGTTCCCCGGTTCGCTCTTCGTGCCCGGGCTCGGATTCAAGCCGGCGGAGTACTTCCAGCCGCCCGCAGGAAGCGCCGCCGTCGCAACGCCGCCTGCGGTGAACTTCTGACCGGGCGAGGGTCGCTCTCATGAAACGTCTGTTTTCGCTTCTCCTGTTCGGACTGCTGATCGGACTGGCCGCTGCGGAACCGAAAGTGCCGCAACTCACCGGGCGGGTAGTCGATCAGGCGAAGATCTTCGGCGCCTCCGGAGCGGAGAAGATCGATGCGGCCATCCGCGCCCTGGAAACCGCCACCGGCGGCGGACAGATGGCGGTGCTCACGGTCGACACGCTCGACGGCACTCCCATCGAGGAGTTCGGCATCCGCGTCATGGATCAGTGGAAAATCGGCCGCAAAGGCAAGGATGACGGGGCCATCCTGATCATCGCGCTGCGCGACCGCGCGATGCGCCTCGAAATCGGCTACGGATGGGAAGGGGAGATCAACGACGCCCGCGCCGGGGACATCATCCGCGGCCTCGCTCCCTTCTTCCGCGAAAACCGCTACACCGACGGCGTCCTCTTCGCCGTGGGGGAGGTGCAACGCTTCGTCACCGGCAAGGCGCCGGAAAATCAGCCGAAAGCCCCGGCCCGTGCCGTCCGCCGCAAGCAGGAACAATCTGATTCGTTCCTGCCGGTCATCATCTTTATCATTCTGCTTCTCCTCATCATAACCCGCTTCGGGCGCGGCGGCCATCCCGGCAGCGGCTTCGGCGGCTTCGGCGGCTTCGGCGGCGGCTTTGGCAGAGGGGGCGGTTTCGGCGGCGGAGGAGGATTCTCCGGCGGCGGTGGCGGCGGCGGTGGCGGCGGAGCCTCCGGGCGCTGGTGACGAGGTAAGATGCGGAAGGTTCCAAGCCATGCTCGATGATACAGGAATGGTGATCGTGGCCGGCGGTTCCGCCCGCCGGTTCGGCGGCGGCAACAAACTGCTGATCGAACTCGCCGGTATGCCGCTCTTTCTCCATACCGTGCGCCGTTTTCTGCCGGAACTTGCAGGGCGGATTGTCGTCGTCGTTCCCCGCGCGGAACGGGAACTCTTCCGCGCCGCGGCCGACCGTTTTCTGCCGGATCACCGCCTCATCTGGGCGGAAGGCGGCGCAGTCCGGAGTGAATCGGTGAAAAGCGGCCTTGCCGCCCTGCCGGACGGAGTGACGATCGCGGCGATTCACGACGCAGCGCGACCGCTGGCGAACCTCGCTCTGCTGGAGAAGCTGGTGGAAAAGGTGAGAACAACCGGCGGTGCGATTCCGGGCAAACCGGTGACCGATACTCTCAAGCGGACCGATTCCGCAGGGCTCATTTGTGAGACGGTGAACCGCAGCGGTCTCTGGCGGGTGGAGACGCCGCAGGTGTTCCGGCGGGCGGCACTGGAGGAGGCCTACCGCCGTGCGGGCAACCGGGAGTTCACCGACGACGCGGGAGTGATGGAGGCGGCGGGCTTCCCGGTCGCCATGGTGCACAATGAAGCGGAAAATCTGAAACTCACCTACGCGGGAGAGACGGAACTTCTGGCGCGCCTGCTGGAGGCGGAACCGCGGAGATGAAACTCGCGCGCGCGGCACATTTGAAGCTGGGGCGGCGCGGCGAGGCGTTCGCCTGTCGGCTGCTGGAGACGAAGGGGTACGACATTCTGGCGAGGAACTGGCGGATCAAGGCGGGCGAACTGGACATCGTGGCGCGTGATGGGATGATGCTGGTCTTTGTCGAAGTGAAGACTTTGAGGCGCACCGGTCTTTTTCGGCCGTTGGACAATCTCTCGCCCCGCCAGCGGCGGCGAAACTTCCGGGCCGGGAAATTCTACTGGAAGATGCTCCGCATGCCGGGATTACGGGCGCGGTTCGATCTGGTGGAAGTGGTGTTGGGCCGCTGGGATCTGCAGACCATCCGCCACTGGGAAAACTATCTGCCGCAGCTCCCGGAAGCCTCCCGGCGGAAATGCTGAAGAGAAATGCGGGAGAATCATTGGAAACGATTGATTTCCCCGAGGAAAACAGGGTGACTCCGACATGGTGGAATGGTTCCGGAAATTTGCGGCGTGGTACAATCTCTTCCCCTGTCCGATCTGCCGGACCGGCGAGGGGGAAGGGGTCAACCGGTTCTGCCCGGAGTGCCGCCGGGAGCTGCATCGGATTCCCGCTCCGCACTGTCGGGGATGCGGCGGAGAACTGGACGGCGTGCTCGCAGTCTGTTCGAAATGTCTTGCTGCACCGCCCCGTCCATGGATCGGCGCGGCGTCGGTGTTCGAATACCGTGACCTGGCCCGGAAGGTTCTGCACGACTTCAAATTTCACAACTTCCCGGAGCTGGCCCGGCCGCTGGGTGAACTGGCTGCCGAGGTCATGCGTGAGGAGAACTTTCGCGCGGACTTGGTCGTTCCGGTACCGCTGCACTACACGCGGCTCTTTTTGCGCTCCTACAATCAGGCGGGACTTTTTGCCGCCGTGACGGCGAAGCATCTCGGCATTCCGTTTGCCGACGCGCTCAAACGGATAAAACGCGGCCGGCGGCAATCCAGCCTGAACCGGGAAGCGCGGCACAGGAATCCCGCCGGCGCCTTCGCGGTGCGCCATCCGGAGCGGATTGCCGGGAAACGGATTCTTCTGGTGGATGACATCTTCACAACGGGCGCGACGTTGACGGCGGCAGCCAATGCGCTGTTGAAGGCGGATTCCGGTCCGGTCTTTGTGCTGACCGCGGCCCGCACTCCGCGCTACAGTCGCTGAAAAAGTGAGAAAACCCGGTCCATTGAACTTGATATCCGGTGTCGGCCGGATTATATTAAAAAATCCACGGGGGCAATTAGCTCAGTTGGTTAGAGCGTTTGCTTTACACGCAAAATGTCGGGGGTTCGAGTCCCTCATTGCCCACCATCCTTCGCTCAAGCTTCGCTTGAGCTATGGATGGCAAGCCATCCATACCCGAACCACTGTGAGGGGAAGGATGTCCTCCGTAGCTTCAGCGAAGGAGGACTGAACGCTTGGAATCTTCGCTTGAGCTATGGATGGCAAGCCATCCATACCCGAACCACCGTGAGGGGAAGGATGTCCTCCGTAGCTTCTAGAAAAGAAACAACCCATCCGGAGGAGATGACGCCTGATGTTCTATGCATATATTCTTCGTTCCTTGTCTCATCCCTCAGAACGCTACATCGGCAGTACCGAAGATCTGAAAGCGCGTCTTGCTAGGTTGTGTCGTCAATAGATTTGTGCTATATTATGCAAACGTCAAAAAAGGA
>OLGD01003865.1_pt1 | contig 13306 bp, 10 predicted proteins | sample 1605311 | NCBI WGS metagenome assembly OLGD01 (sample SAMEA3888917, study PRJEB22519) | human gut metagenome | biome: human gut; feature: human-associated habitat; material: faeces | place: Denmark | collected 2010 | reverse complement strand
CCCTAAATAACGAAAATTCTCTTCTCGCTGCCGACTACAAATTATTTATCAACGGATTAGAGCTGTCGAATCCTGTTCTTGCCACTCGAAAGATTTCATCTTCAGACCTCATCGATTCTTTTGCGAATATCGGAGTAAAATTAACTCCGGAAGAAAAAGAGTTAATCGTCTTTTCTATGAATTTAAAGAACCTAAGCGATACTGTAAACTTTAAAAATTTTGCATCCAGAATGTATGAATTCAACCATAAATACGCATCAGAACAAATATTAATAAGAGAAAAACTGAATACACAAAAAACATACGACATATATACGAGTCAATTAGGTCTGAATCTGGGAATCACTCTCGATTTATTATATACCAGAAAATTTATTCCTCGTTTGAATACAATGAAAAGGAAATTAACATCGAAAGAATTCGACACATATACATTCTACATAGGACAACCTTTCTTAAAGCAATTCATGAACGAAATCAACATCAATTTCGTACCTGACACGGTATCCAACGATAAACGGTGTAATTTGGAGTAGTTCCGGCTTTCAATGAAACGGAGTCTGTTATGCAATATCCGGCCTGTTTTAAAAAAGAAGAGGTCAAAAACGAAAGATTATCTGTAATAATGACAGGTATTTGAAAAGTCGAAATTTGTTGATGGAGTTGCAGTTGCCAGTCTCTATTCTTTAACGCTATTTTATTCGCTTCCGGGAAAATATGACTTATAACACTACTATTTTGTAAAGTAGAAATATATTCCGTCTGTCCGTTGTTCCAAACAGGGAGTTGATTATCCCACGCATATTTTGCTAATAACGGGGAATATATCTGTACACCTTTAGTTTTGTCTGCATCTAAAATCTTATAAAGACTTTCCCATTCAGATTTTTCCCGATCATTCATCTCTCTCGGAATATTAATAAAAAGACCGATATGGTATAACGAAAATAAAACAGTTCCTATAAGAACAACATTCTTTAATTTATCTTTTTTCAATATATCAATACTGGATATCGTGTAAATAGCTAAAACCGGTATAAACAATTGGTAAATATAAGTCATATATGCTCCCTCATGCATTCCCAATCGAAGTATAACGAAAAAATATACACAAATATAGCATAAATATCGGGCATTTCGGACAACTTTATTAATGGACTATTCCGATCTTTCCCTAAATTAAAAGATATTATGATCTTCCCGGATATATTCTTATACCGATTATACACTACCAGCAAAAAAAGTAAAAGCAACGGAAAATAAAACAATCCAGTTACAGCCAATTGCTTTATCAAATGAGACAAACTATGTGATGCGATAGCTAAATGATGAACAATGGCTATCGAAAAAAAAGCAGGATATAAATAGTTTATAAAACTTGCCGCACAAATGAAACAAAAAATCGAAAACAAGACATAATATAAAGCCTGTTTTTTAGATCGGAATAACAACCATATAAATACAGGCACACAGACAATTACAAAATACTGTTTTATAAAAAATGACAATATGGTTAGAAATGATACCCCGTAAATATCTGTGATAGTTTTTATTCTTTTAGCTTTGTATAAGGTCAATAACATAACAAAAACTCCTAACGTATTAGGTAAGGCTACACAGAGTCCCATGCTCCATCCGACAATCAAAGTTATCGAAAATGCAAGAAAGGCATACACAATCGAGTTTGTCTGATTTTTTACCTCCTTTGCTGATATCCAACCGCATAGTACAGTGCCGGATAAAGCGATAAGACGTTGAAACAACAACAGATCTATATGAATAAAACTAATAAGGGAATATAACCAAGATGTCAATAACGGCACGACAAATCCATAGACATAAAAAAAAGGAGGTATATTAACCGTATCATACGGATTCTTTCCCTCAAGAAACATACGGGTAATGTCAATATTAGCAAACTCCCGATATTCGTTCGGATAAGGAGAAATCAACCAATAAAACGAATAAATGATAAATATCAGGCAATAAACGGCTGATGCCCCTAAACAAAAATAATCGACCGAATTAAATTTCTTGAAGTTTATTCTTTGCATAATCATTCTTCATCAAATGATTTACAAATATAATATAAGATTATCGACGAAAGCTCTTTTCTGCATTAAAATTAAAATCTTACATTTGTAAAGAAAATCGAATCAGTAAACGAATGAAAGTTTGTATTGCCGAAAAACCGAGTGTCGCAAAAGAAATTGCCGACATCGTAGGAGCAAAAACCAGACATGACGGATATTATGAAGGGAACGGATATCAGGTTACATGGACATTCGGTCATCTTTGTACATTGAAAGAGCCTCACGAATACGCTCCACAATGGAAATCGTGGTCTTTATGGAGTCTTCCGATGATACCTCAACGATTTGGTATAAAACTGATTCAGGATAAAGGCATTGAGAAACAATTCGGTATTATCGAAACTCTTATGTCCAAAGCTGAGGCTGTTATCAATTGCGGTGATGCAGGACAGGAAGGGGAACTTATACAACGTTGGGTAATGCAAAAAGCCGGCTGCAAATGTCCGGTATATAGGCTATGGATATCCTCTCTTACCGAAGAGTCTATACGGGAAGGTTTTGAAAATTTGAAAAAACAAGAAGATTTCAATACTTTATATGAAGCCGGATTATCAAGAGCTATCGGAGACTGGTTATTGGGAATGAACGCCACCCGTTTATATACATTAAAATATGGCCAAAATAAACAAGTTTTATCAATAGGGCGTGTACAGACTCCTACTTTAGCTTTGATCGTCAACCGTCAACTCGAAATTGATAATTTCGTGTCGCAACCCTATTGGGAACTCAAAACAATATATAGAGAAACCGTCTTTTCTGTTACGAAAGGCCGTTTTCAGACGGTAGAAGAAGGAGAGTCTTTTTTGCAAGAAGTTCTAGGAATCCCGTTTGAAGTAACCGATGTTTCCAAGAAACAAGGGAAAGAAGCTCCTCCCCGACTTTTTGATTTGACATCTCTACAAGTAGAATGCAATAAGAAATTTGCATTTTCGGCAGAAGATACACTCAAATTGATACAATCTTTGTATGAAAAGAAAGTAACGACCTATCCTCGTGTAGATACCACATTTTTAAGTGACGATATTTATCCTAAAGTTCCCGGAATACTGCAAGCCATAGCCTTTAATTCGATTTATGAACCGTTAATAATCCCTTTACAAAAAGGAAAACTGCCCAAACCTAAAAAAGTTTTTGACAATTCAAAAGTAACAGATCATCACGCAATTATCCCGACAAACGTACGACCAAATAATCTTACGGATAATGAACGGAAGGTATATGATTTAGTTGCTCGTCGTTTTATCGCAGTATTTTATCCGGATTGTAAAATCGCAACAACAACTGTTTTGGGAAAAGTCAATAATGTCGAATTCAAAACAACAGGGAAACAAGTTATAGAACCCGGCTGGAGGACCGTTTTCGAAAAAGATAAAGACCCGGAAAAAGAAAATGAAGAAGAAAAAGTTCTGCCTGACTTTATAAAAGGAGAAAACGGGCCGCATGAACCATCTTTAACAGAGAAATGGACGCAGCCACCCAAGTTATATACCGAAGCTACCTTGCTGAGAGCAATGGAAACTGCCGGGAAATTAGTAGATGACGATGAATTACGCGATGCTCTGAAAGAAAACGGCATAGGACGTCCATCCACTCGTGCTGCAATAATAGAGACACTTTTTAAACGGAATTATATCCGAAAAGAGCGTAAAAATCTCATTCCGACATCCACCGGTATAGAATTGATACAAACAATACAGGACGAACTGCTAAAATCAGCTGAATTGACGGGTATATGGGAAAATAAACTAAGAAAAATAGAGCGTAGTGAATATAATGCCCGAAATTTTTTAGATGAACTTAAAATAATGGTTACTCAAATCGTTAACCATGTCAGAAATGATTCTGTCAATAGAAGCATTACTATTCAAGATACGGAAAAAATAGAAACGAATAAAACAAAAAAAACAGATACGAAAAAGAAAAGCAAAAATGCGAATCCGGGGAAAAAAGAAATAAAGAATCAAAGACTTGAATCGGAAATAAATGAAATAACTTGTCCAATATGCAAGCAAGGGAAAATATTGAAAGGCAAATCTGCATATGGATGTTCTAACTGGAAAAACGGCTGTACATTCAGAATTAATTTTTCTGATTGCCCACCGGATATTTCGACTGAGGAACTTCAAAAGGTTGTAGAAAAATATAATACAGAACGAAATGAAGAATAATTCTACGGAACTATTTCCGATAATAGACGAACAAGGCCATACAATAGGGAAAGCGACTCGTAAAGAATGTCATAACGGAAGTAAACTCTTACATCCGGTAATTCATCTACAAATTTTTAATAAATACGGAAATTTATACCTCCAGAAAAGAGCTATGAACAAAGATATTCAACCGGGAAAATGGGATACGGCAGTCGGAGGACACGTTGATTACGGTGAGAGTGTTGAAGACGCTTTGTTTCGCGAGACTCGGGAAGAACTGGGCATTACGGACTTCTCTCCGACTTTTTCGTTTTCATATATCTTTGAATCTGAGATAGAAAAGGAAATGGTATATTCTTACTACACTATATATGACGGACTGATAGTTCCCGATAAAGATGAAGTAGAAACCGGTCGTTTTTGGAGCATTGACGAAATTGAACAAAATATAGGGAAGCAAATATTTACACCCAATTTTGAAATCGAATTTCAACGATTACAAAGCTATTTAAAAGGTCTCTTATAACGGAATTAAATATTCAACTCCGTTTTTATCGTATCGACAACATCCCAGAATACAGATTGTATAGGCTCTATCAGTGATTTTTTATTATTCTCCTCAGGAACAAGGGCTTTCAATCCACCCGGAATACAGCTCACATCTATACGGGCATCCATCATTATCGGTTCTCCATCTATATGCATGATTCCCGGTTTTTCCCGAATGATAGATATAGACTCTGTTTCGAATGTTTTAATATTACTATTCCGGTCTATAAGTTTAGTAAACAATTGAACTGCTAACGGCCCTATATCAAACGGAGTAAAAGGTCGTATGATCGTAACATCCAACTTTCCATCCTGCATATTGGCACGTGGAGCAATATATGCGTTATTTCCATATTGGGAAGCATTACCACATGCTATCAAAAATGCTTTTTCTTTAACCGATCCGTCTTTACTTTCCAAACGATAAGTCTCGGTTTTATATTTCATATACTCAGTAACAGCTTTTCTCAAATAGGTAAGTCCTCCCCTATGCTTATCTTCCGCAAACTTCATACTTACCCAAGCATCGAAACCGACACCACAAGTACAGAAAAATACTTTATCATTAGCTTTGCAGTAGTCCAAAGCTACAGTTCTATTCTCATTGACGATCTTTAATGCGCGGACGACATCGATAGGAATTCCCAAATGACGAGCCAAACCGTTACCCGATCCGATAGGAATAATTCCTAAAGCCGTATCGGAATGGATAAGAGCCTTTGCTATTTCGTTACACGTACCGTCTCCACCTACAGAAAGTACATAATCTGTTTTTTCAGCTACGGCCTCTTTCGTCAAAATAGTGGCATGCCCGGCATATTCAGTAAATTTGATCTGAATATCAAATATACTATCATCCAATGTCGCTTTTATAGTTTCAGGAATATTTACTTTTGAGTGAGTTCCTGATATCGGATTTATAATAGCCAACAGACGTTTTCGAGTGCCCATAGATAAAAATTATATTATTTACTATACAAATGTAACCATTTAAATCCAATCTGTAAAAACTATAATTCCCAACAAGGGTTTTAAATACTAAAAAATCTGTTATTTTAGACCAAAACAAATAGAATATAGAACAAATTTTATGTTATCTTTGTCTGAATAATAAAAGATATTCAAGCTATGTACAAATTAAAAAATACAATTGTCAGAAGTATTGTTGCCATCATAATAGGAATCGTACTAATCAAATGGCCGAGACTTGCCCCGAACATGATTATCATAATTATCGGTATCCTTTTTATCATACCGGGAATTGTCACATTAATCAATTATTGGATACGCAAGTCTAAGGAAGGGATGAAATTACCTTCTTATATTTTGATAGAAAGTACCGGTAGTATATTATTAGGCTTATGTATGGCATTGATTCCGGAATTTTTCACGGCATTTTTTATGTACTGTCTCGGATTCCTTCTCGTTTTAGGAGGCATAACTCAAATTATATCATTGGTTAATATACAACGTAACATCCCGATAAGTTTATACTATTATATCACCCCTATATTAATTCTTATTGCCGGAATTATAACCGTCTTGAATCCTTTCGAAACTCAAGATGCGATCTTGATCATGTTCGGTATATGTGCAATTATTTATGGTATAACAGAACTGGTCAATTATTATAAACTTAAATAATTTAAAGGACATAATAAACTTGCGAAACGTAAGTACGAAAACCGATTTAAAAGATAATGTCTCTCTTCAAAAAGATGGACATTATTTTTTTATCCTTCCTCCACCCTTCCAATTATCGGCATAATAGGACTCTTTCAAGTGACTGATCACAACACCTTTAGATGTTGAAGAGTGAATAAAATATCCATTTTTCAAATAAATACCAACATGATTTATCTTTTGTTTTTTTCCTGTAGAGAAAAAGACCAAATCACCTTCTTTCAAGTGCTTCTTAGAAATATGAGTACAATTTTTATAAATATTTTCGGATGATCGGTCTAACAAGATACCATAAACCGTACGATAAATAATACAAGTAAGGCCCGAACAATCAACCCCTGAACGCGTATTTCCACTATATTTATACGGTGTTCCTATCCATGAAGCCGCTTCTTTGTATAGTGGAATAAAATCATTCCTATTAAGTTCTACCCCCAACGATTTGAATATAGACAAATCGGAAGTAGTTGTCGTCCGGTTTATTGTATGGCAACTACTCAATAAAATCATAGACAACACAATAAAATATGAATATTTTTTTCTCATCATGCTCAAAGATAGCGATAAAAAACGAGAAATAAGGCAGATAAGAGCAAGAAGGTTGAAAATAAAGGATTTAGAGAAAATTTTGACTACAAGTATGAAGCCACACGCCCTCCCTCTCAAAGCCAATTGAAACCGGCGTTGCGTTACTATTCCATTACTTTTTTCGAGATCGCCGCCCAAGATAACTATGTCGCCGCCGAAAAAATGCGCAATACCTATTTAGGTTTGAGTATGAACCACGAAAAGCTGCTAGCGGTATTCGGCAACACAACGAGAATTACAAGAAACAAGTGGACAAGCTCAAAAGCCTGCGTTCATCACCGATTTCGAGCTGTTCCTCAAAATCGAAAAGAACCACTGCAACAACACAGTGTAGTCGTACATGATACTGCTGCGGAAGATTATCTTCATAGCCGTCAATAACGGCTTGCTGCAGCGCGACCCGTTCTTCGCATACAAGTATCACGAAGGAGGAAACCAAACGGAGCTTTCTGACCAAAGAGAAAATCAAACTACTGATCAACCGCACATTCAAAAAGAAAAGCTATGAACCGATCCGCAACCTATTCATTTTCTGCACCTTTACGGGATTGAGTGGACGGATATGGCGAACCTGACGAAAGCCAACCTGCGCACCTCGTTCGACGGTCATCTGTGGATTGATACGAACCGACAGAAAACGGGTACAGAAACCAATATCTGGTTATTAGATGTCGCCAAACATATCATTGAGAAATACGACAGCATGGCCGAAAGGAATAAGTTACTGCCCGTTCCGTGCTACGTCAACTGCAAAAACAGCATCAAGGCAATAGCGAAGAAGTGCGGTATCGAAAAGAACGTCACGTGGCATCAAAGAAGACATTTAATGTACCTATCGGCAAATCTCTCCTGACAAGGTGATTAACGCCGATTGAACTTGTCGTTTCACGTATTTTGTTTGCTACTTTGATGTTTTGGATAATCGGTCTTTTTTTCAAAAAGAGAAAAAGTCAATACTAAAGATTTGGCGATTATTGCTCTTGGTGGCATTTCGGTGCTTGTACCTATCTTTCTTTTGCGTGGAGGTTGAATTATAATTTTGCACTTATTGTAGCTCTAAAATCCTATTGTAGTCATGCTTCTTTCTGTATTATTTTTAAGAGAAGTTACCAATAAAAAAACAATAAGAGTTTTGTTGGGAATTATTTTTGCTATTACTAATACTGTTATGCTTGGTTTTTATTTAATCATTATACGAAAAGTCGCAGTAAAATATTCTCCTGTCACACTTCAAAAATGGATGTTTCTGTTTGCCGCACTATTTGTAATCCCGTTCTGTATAAATGATCTGCAAATGCAATCATTTAATCCGTCCGCATTTCGATTACAGCCGTTGTTTCAACTTGGATTTGTATTATTGTTCGCAACAGTACTCAATAATCTATTATATCCTGTTGCACTTAAACGCATACAACCCACCATTGCCAGCATTTACATCAATCTACAACCAATTATAGTTTCTATCGTTGTGATTTTGATTGGGCAAGATATTTTTAGCTGGAACGCACCGATTGCAGCTATACTTGTTTATCCGGTGTTTTGCTGATCAATCATTCACGAAACAAGAAGCAAAACTAATTTGCTGTTCTATATTCATTCGGCGTACATCCTGTCATTTTCTTGAACCAACGGCTGAAATGCTGTGGATATTGAAAACCTAATTCGTATGCAATCTCGCTGATAGATCTTGATGTATCAAATACCCGTTCTTTTGCCACATCGAGCATCTTTTGCTGGATATGCTTCAATGCAGATACTCCGGTTTCCTTTTTCAACAAATCACCTAAATAACTGGCAGAAAGGCAGAGCTTGTCAGCGCAATATTGCACGGAAAGCATACCCTTTTCGGCAGAAATATTCGATGCTAAATAATCATCCACCAGATTCTCAAAACGTATCAGAATATCTTTATTGGCATTTTCACGGGTGATGAACTGACGGTCATAAAAACGGATGCAGTAGTCAAGCAATAGTTTGATATTATCCACAATCAGCGATTTGCTGTGCTTGTCAATGGGATATTGCAATTCGATCTGTATCTTCTCCATACACTCCGTAATCGTCCGGCGTTCGTGTTCCGACAGATGCAGAGCTTCGTTGGCATTGTATGAGAAATAGGTATAATCTTTCATCATGCTTGCCAACGGAGTTCCCCGTAACAGTTCGGGGTGGAATACCAATGCCCAACCTGCCGGTTGATGAAGTTTGCCGTCATCATCAGCACCCATGACTTGTCCCGGAGCTGCAAAAAGAACAGTTCCCTTTTCATAATCGTATATGCTTCTTCCGTAACTCATAGTTCCACAATCCGTATCTTTCAGCAAGATCGCATAGAGATTGTAGAGTCTTCGTCCATGACGAATGGGGGGCATCTTGTCACAATCAACGATACTTATCAGCGGATGTAACGCTTCAATACCGAAAAGGTCACAATAGTGCTGCACTGTATCGAGTTTTGTTATTTCATTCATAACCTATCATTTACTGAATACAAAATTACTTCTTTCCCGGCAAAGATAAGCCGTTCTGATAACATTATATGTTTCAATTTTATCTGAAATATGACCAATTTTATAGATATATAGATAACAGCCTGCGTTACACACCCCGACCTATAAAATTGGTTTTTCTATCCGCAAAATTGATACATTACAGGTTGATTATTCCCCCTACCTTTGTACCATAATTTATTAAAACACAACGGATATGAAAAAGTTATTGGTATGTATCGCTTGTGCTTTATTCTGCATAAGCAGCAATTATGCCCAAAATAAAGAAAGTATGTTGAATCTGAAAGAAAGACAAATCGCCGCTATCAGTGGCAGCGCAGCAAAGGGAGATAAGCCGGGACTGACTACGGCTCTGACTGCCGGACTGGATGCCGGACTATCTGTAAATGAAATAAAGGAAGTGCTTGTTCAACTCTATGCCTATTGCGGTTTTCCCCGTAGCATGGGTGCATTAAACACATTTATAGGTGTATTGCAAGAACGCAAGGCACGGGGCATCAACGATGCCGAAGGAGCATTGCCGACCTTGCAAGAAGTAAGCAGAAGTGTGGAATACGGGGCTGCCAATCAACGCAAACTGTTCGGACGGGACGCACAGGGAGCGGTATTGGCTTTTGCTCCGGCAATCGACCAATACCTCAAAGCACATCTTTTTGGCGATATTTTCGGACGTGATAATCTGGATTGGAAGACAAGGGAATTGGCAACTATCGCCATGCTTGCCGCAATGGAGGGTGTAGAAAACGAGTTAAAAGTACATATCGCTCATGGAAAATACAATGGTCTGACAGATACGCAGGTCGATGAAATCGTTACGCTTGTCCGTGCTTCCGAATGGAAACCGGAACCTCCAAAGACATTCATAGCAGACGATAAGGTAACGGTAAGAAAAGTATTCTACAAAAACCGCTATGACATTATGCTGGCAGCCGACCTTTATATGCCGATAGATACGGATATAAATATCAAATACCCAACTCTGATTATCGGGCATCCGTTTGGAGCAGTAAAAGAACAGTGTGCCGGATTGTACGCACAGGAAATGGCTAAACATGGTTTTGTCACACTGACTTTCGATGCGTCCTATCAAGGAGAAAGCGGCGGCATGCCCCGCCATACGGTATCATCCGATGCCTTGGTGGAAGATTTCAGTGCTTCGGTAGATTGGCTCGGCATACAGCCATTTGTCGATAGGGAACGTATCGGTGTAATAGGAATTTGCGGAAGCGGCGGCTTTTCCGTATGCGCTGCATCCATAGACCCTCGTATCCGTGCATTAGCTACGGTAAGCATGTACGATATGGGACGTGCCACACGTAATGGGTTGGGCGATGCAATGACCGATGAGCAACGCAAGGCGATGTTTTCCGAAGTTGCCCGACAGCGTTGGCGTGAAGCGGAAGGTGAAGAACCACGCATCCGTTTCGGTACACCTGAACAACTGCCGGATAATGCCAATGAAGTGCAAAAAGAGTTCTACGACTACTACCGCAATCCCAAGCGCGGACTGCATCCCCGCTATCTCGGTACACGCTTTACAAGCATGGCGGCACTGACCAATTTCTATCCTTTTGCTCAAATCAAAGATATTTCGCCTCGCCCGGTATTGTTTATAGCCGGCGAAAACGCCCATTCACGTTATTTCAGCGAAGATGCTTACAAACAGGCTGACGAGCCGAAAGAGTTATATATTGTTCCCAATGCCAGCCATGTGGACTTATACGATCAAACGGACAAAATTCCCTTTGACAAACTGACGGACTTCTTTATGGAATCCTTGGAGATGACTAATATTAATAAATAAAAAATGTAATAGATATGAAAACGGAACAGAACAACGAAATGAGCCGCCGCAGTTTTCTGAAACAGACGGTATTGGCTGGTACGGCAATCTGTGTCACACCCACATTGGAGAAAGTAACGGCAGCAGAAAGAGCCATTGCAGGTAAGTCATCTACATCGGTAACAACCTTTCCGGCAAGTATGGCGGCTGTCCGCATGCAACGCACATTGGGCAGCGGAAAGGCAGCATTTACTGTATCCGCAATGGGATATGGTTGCATGGGACTGAACCACAACCGCAGCCAATATCCAAGTAAGGATAAGGAAATAGCGTTAGTTCGTGAAGCCGTGGAACGTGGTGTCACCCTTTTCGATACGGCAGAAAGCTATGGCTATCATATCAATGAAAAGTTGGTTGGTATCGAAAAAAAAGAAAATGAGTTAGCTTTATCTTTAAGAGAAAAGATGTTAGTTATTCCAAATATTATGGATAAATCTGTTCCTATTGGAAAAGATGATAGCTTTAATGTTGAAGTAGAAAGATTTGGCGAAGCTAAAGTACCAGAGTATGAGATACCATATCATGCTGATATTATTATGAATGTAAATGGTATGGATAAAGAAGCAGCTGGTCGTACATCAGGTGAAGGGTTTTACTATTTAACTGGTGATATAGCAAGACTTCATGAAGCTATGATAGCTTATGCAAGGGATTATATGATTGATAAAGGATTTACCTATTGTATACCTCCTTTCATGATTAGAAGTGATGTTGTAACTGGTGTTATGTCTTTTCCTGAGATGGAAGCAATGATGTATAAGATTCAAGATGAAGATTTATATTTAATCGGTACTAGTGAACACTCAATGATTGGACGTTATAAAGATCAAATAATTAAAGAAGAAGATTTACCAATTACTTTAACAAGTTACTCACCTTGCTTTAGAAAAGAAGGAGGATCTCATGGCTTAGAAGAGAGAGGACTTTACCGTGTTCATCAATTTGAAAAAGAAGAGATGATTGTTCTTTGTAAGCAGGAAGAAGCGATGGACTGGTATAATAAGATGTGGAAATATACGGTTGAAGTTTTTAGAAATATGAATGTACCAGTAAGACAATTAGAGTGTTGTAGTGGTGACTTGGCTGATTTAAAAGTAAAATCTTGTGATGTAGAAGCATGGAGTCCTAGACAAAAGAAATACTTTGAAGTTGGAAGTTGTTCAACACTAGGAGATGCTCAAGCAAGAAGACTTGGTATTCGTGCTAAAGGTGAGAATGGAACTTATTATGTTAATACCCTAAATAATACCGTAGTAGCATCACCTCGTGGTATGATTGCAGTAATTGAAAATAACTATCAAGAAGATGGAAGTATTACTGTTCCTGAAGTATTAAGACCATATATGGGAGGCTTAGAAGCAATTAAGCCTAAGAAGTAGTATTATAGTAGATATAAAGCTAAAATATGATAAATTCTAATAATATTGTAAAAAGATGTATAAAAGGATAAATTAAGGAGAAGCTATCAGTAGAATAGAAGACATTCATTTGACATTGATAGCTTTTTTTGATATAATAAAAGCCGTCACGTAAAAAGTTGAGGTGTTTAAAATGTTTTACGCGGAAGAACAAGCAATATTAGCATGTGAAGAGGATCCATCCCTGATTTTTGAATTAATGAAGGAAGGACATTTCTATCTAGTAGATAACTTGTTAAAAAAGAAAAAAGTTAGTGTTGCAACTTTAGATAATGATGGTAATAATGTTTTAATGAAATTAGCTAAACTGCATCAGTATGAATTGGTTTTTAAGTATCTAAGTAAAGATGAAGATATTATTAATCATCAGAATAATGAAGGTAATACACTACTACATATTTTAGCAACTAGAAATTATATGAAAGTTGCACCTATTATTAAAAAGCTAAAAAGAAATGATAATTTAGCTTGG
>OLGD01003856.1_pt1 | contig 13350 bp, 10 predicted proteins | sample 1605311 | NCBI WGS metagenome assembly OLGD01 (sample SAMEA3888917, study PRJEB22519) | human gut metagenome | biome: human gut; feature: human-associated habitat; material: faeces | place: Denmark | collected 2010 | reverse complement strand
TGATTGACACTCCTCCCGTGACGGCCGTGGCTAAGGATGGTATCCAGTTGATAGCAAAGGCTCGTGTGACGGTGCGCGCCAATATCCGCCAGTTGGTGGGTGGTGCCGGTGAAGACACTATTCTGGCACGTGTGGGCGAAGGTATCGTATCTTCCATCGGTTCGTCCGAGAATCATAAGTCGGTATTGGAAAATCCGGATTCAATCTCTAAATTGGTGCTCCGCAAAGGGTTGGATGCCGGTACGGCTTTCGAAATCTTGTCCATTGATATTGCTGATATCGACATAGGTAAGAACATCGGTGCGGCATTGCAGATTGACCAGGCAAATGCGGATAAGAACATTGCCCAAGCCAAGGCTGAGGAACGTCGCGCAATGGCCGTGGCCAGCGAGCAGGAAATGAAGGCGAAAGCTCAGGAAGCCCGTGCAAAAGTGATTGAGGCAGAAGCAGAAGTGCCTAAGGCTATGGCAGAAGCATTCCGTAGCGGTAATTTGGGTATCATGGATTATTATCGGATGAAGAACATCGAAGCCGATACTTCCATGCGCGAAAACATAGCCAAACCTACAGGTAATAACTCAAACCAGCCATTGAGTAAATAATCCGGTAAAAATATTATTCCCGAAAACGTCGGAACCGGTGAACAGTAATCCCGTTCCGGCGTTTTCTTTTTTACGAACATATTAACCCATAAAATCCAGCATATGAAAAAGTATTTTGCATCTTCCGAACTCATCATCAATGATGACGGTTCCGTATTCCACCTACACGTAAAGCCGGAATGGCTGGCAGACAAAGTAATCTTGGTGGGCGACCCGGGACGGGTGGCATTAGTAGGCTCGCACCTTGAGAATAAAGAGTGTGAAGTGGAAAGCCGCGAGTTCAAAACCATTACCGGTACCTATAAAGGCAAGCGAATCACGGTGGTTTCCACGGGCATCGGTTGCGATAACATCGACATCGTGATGAATGAGTTAGATGCTCTGGCAAACATTGATTTCAATACGCGCGAAGAGAAGCCCCAACTCCGTCAACTGGAATTGGTGCGCATCGGCACTTGTGGCGGTCTTCAACCCAATACCCCTGTAGGTACATTTATCTGTTCGCAAAAGTCCATCGGTTTTGATGGCTTGCTGAACTTCTATTCGGGTCGCAATGAAGTGTGCGACCTGCAATTTGAACGCGCCTTCCTCAACCACATGGGATGGTCGGGAAACATGTGCGCCCCCGCTCCTTACGTGATTGACGCCAATGCCGAATTGATTGAACGCATTGCCGCCGATGACATGGTGCGTGGCGTAACCATTGCCGCCGGTGGTTTCTTTGGTCCGCAAGGGCGCGAGTTGCGCATTCCGCTGGCCGACCCGAAACAGAATGAGAAAATCGAGAACTTCGAGTATAACGGTTATCGTATCACCAATTTCGAGATGGAAAGCTCCGCACTGGCGGGTTTGAGCCGCCTGATGGGACACAAAGCAACCACGGTATGCATGGTGATTGCCAACCGCTTGATAAAAGAGGCTAATACAGGTTATAAGAATACCATTGATGTACTTATAAAAACAGTACTGGATAGAATCTGATAGAAACATCCGCATAATGTAAAGAAGAGGTTGCGTAAAAAAATAGAATTACGCAACCTCTTCTTTCGTTTATACGATAAATCTAAATATACTTGATGATAGTCTCCTTCAACTTCTCGTAAGTATAAGGTTTCGCAATAATATCATTGCATCCGGCGGCCAACGCCTGTTGTTGCTCAATCAGGAACGCATTAGCCGTCACGGCCACAATTGGCAAATCGAGCGTAATGGCACGTATCTTCTCCGTGGTCTGAATACCGTTCATCACCGGCATTCGGATATCCATCAATATCAGGTCGGGACGTTCGCGCAAGAAACTATTGACGGCTTCCTCCCCATTTGTAACCCACGAAATGGTATAATCTTTTTTCAACAAGATATTTATCTGCATGAAGTTCGACTCCGTATCTTCGGCTATCAGGATTTTCTTCCTGCCATCCACCCTATGTCCCATGTCGGCCACGTTAGCCCCAACGGCTCCGGCATTCGAGGCGAATAAGGATTGCTGATAAGGAAGCGTCATCACAAACGTGCTACCCACTCCCACCTCAGACTCTACGGAAATCTTTCCGCCCAACCTTTCAACGATGCTCTGGCAAATGGGGAGCCCCAATCCCGTTCCCTGAACAAAATCATTCAACTTCTCAAAACGGTTAAAAATCAAAGGCAATTTCTCACGGGGTATTCCGCACCCGGTGTCGGTCACATACACCTTCAACCACTCCCCTTCCGTCGCCAAGCCCAATGTAATGGAACCCTCGCACGTGTTTTTAATGGCATTGGAAAGGAAATTAAACAACACTTGCGTAATCCTGTTCCGGTCCACCATAATCCAGATTTCCTCATCCGGACGCACCACCTCAAAGCGGATACCCGTTTTCATCTTCAAGCGGTGCACCTTCTCCACCTCGTCAATCAGTCCTGTCATCTCGGTCAACTGGATGTTCATTTCCGACTTTCCGGACTCGATGCGAGAGAGGTCGAGGATGTCGTTGATGAGTTGCAACAACAGGTTGCTATTCTTCTGAATGATATTCAGATACTCCGCTTTCTCCTTTTCATCTTCCGTCAGGGCAATGATTTCGGAAAAACCGACAATGGCATTCAACGGGGTACGGATTTCGTGGCTCATGTTTGCCAGGAATACCGACTTCATCCGGTCGGCCTCTTCTGCCCGTTGCTTCGCTTCAATCAATTCATTGGAACGCTGAACCCGGTCGCCGATGTCGTGTATCAGAGCCATCACCTTGTTGCCTTCAAACGGGGATATGCGTGCCTGGAAGTAATGCCTTTCGCAATTATCCACGTCCAGCGGATACTCAATTTCCTTCAACTGGCCGTCTTCAAGGCACTGGTGTATGTTGCGCAAAAACAAATCGCTGACTTCGGGAGAGTAGATGGAACGCCCGTCGGCTCCCTTCAACTGGTTCACCGGATGAAGCAAAACCGTATCGGAAGACATCAGTACATCGGTTATGAAGAAATTGTCGTCAAGGATGAATATGAATTCGGGCAATGCCTCGATAATTTTCCGGTTCCGCTCTTCTATGCGCAAGATGTGGGCTTCCCTCTCGCATTGCTCGGTGACGTTTACGGTATAGCACAACAAGCGTTCCGGCTTTCCGTCGCCATCCGTCTCCACGGATAAGAGTCGGTCCTCCAGCCAGACTATTTCGCCATGCGCGCCTACACACCTGATGCGCAGGAGGGTTGCTTCTTCAAAGCCTTCCAGCTTCTGCTGAAAGCCGTCCAATGACACCAGATGCTTATCGTCGGGATGTACGAAGTTGAAAAATTCTTCCAGATTCCGGAAGTGGATGCCCACCTTGTCCAAACCTAAACTCGCGAAATACTCTTCGGTGAAAGTACACTCCAGGGTTACGATGTTAATCTCCCAAAGAGCAATTTGATGAGCGGCCAAAACGGATTTGACCTTCAGGAAATTCTCTTTTATTTGTTCTAAACTTTCGTTCTCTCCAACGGTTGCAGAGAGCGATTCATGCATTTTTATTTTGTCTTGCGCCATACTAACAATGTGTATTATATGAAGGCCACGGAAAATTGAGCAAATGTAATAAAAAAGAGTAAGTTATATACAAACGTGCTCATTTTTTTACCCGAAAAGTCTATCTTTGCAATCCAAATAACGAAAATATATGATGAACCAGGATACTATCTGTGCTATAGCCACGGCTCAAGGGGGAGCAATCGGGAGCATACGTGTCTCAGGACCGGATGCCATCAGCATAACCAGCCGCATCTTTACTCCGGCAAAATCGGGTAAGACCCTGACTGAAAGCAAACCTTACACACTGACTTTCGGACGGATATATGATGGCGGGGAAATTATTGACGAAGTACTTGTCAGCCTCTTTCGCGCCCCGCACTCTTATACGGGAGAAGATTGCACGGAAATCACCTGCCACGGCTCCAGCTATATCTTGCAACGGGTGATGCAACTACTCATCCATCAGGGTTGCCGCATGGCCCAGCCGGGCGAATACACCCAGCGCGCCTTCCTGAACGGGAAGATGGACCTGAGTCAGGCGGAGGCCGTGGCGGACCTGATAGCCTCGTCGTCCGTCGCTACCCACCGCCTTGCCATGAGCCAGATGCGTGGAGGGTTCAGCAAAGAGTTGGCGGACCTGCGCAACCAGTTACTCCACTTCACATCGCTTATTGAGTTGGAGCTGGACTTCAGCGACCATGAAGAGTTGGAGTTTGCCGACAGGACCGAGCTTTGCCAATTGGCGGATAACATTGAGGCGGTCATCTCCCGCCTTGTACACTCGTTCAGCGTAGGAAATGCAATCAAGAATGGAGTTCCCGTAGCCATTATCGGTGAGACAAACGCCGGGAAATCTACCCTGCTCAATGCGTTGTTGAACGAAGACAAGGCCATTGTGAGCGACATTCACGGCACCACGCGAGATGTCATTGAGGACACCGTAAACATGGGTGGAGTCACGTTTCGTTTTATTGACACGGCGGGCATCCGGGAGACGAATGACACCATTGAAAGTCTGGGCATAGAACGCACGTTCCAGAAGTTGGAACAAGCTGAAATTGTGCTCTGGATGGTAGATGCAACGGATGCCGCTTCGCAAATCAACCAATTGTCCAAGCAAATACTTCCGCGTTGCGAAGGGAAACACTTGATTCTTGTATTCAATAAGGCAGATTTAATGACCGATGCTTCAAGCGTCGTCCCTGCCGGTTTTCCGGACAATGTGCAATCTATTGCTCTATCTGCCAAACGGAGGACAAACATTGATGAATTACAACAAATATTGGTAAGTTCCGCCAATCTTCCATCGGTGACACAGAACGACGTAATCGTTACAAACGTTCGTCATTACGAGGCTCTTACGCATGCTTTGGAAGCGATAAAGCGTGTACAAGAGGGATTAAGAAGCAATCTATCCGGGGATTTCGTGTCTCAGGACATCAGGGAGTGCATTTTTCATTTAAATGACATTGCGGGAGAGGTGACGAATGACATGGTGTTGAGAAATATATTTGAACACTTTTGTATCGGTAAATAGGTTAATTAATTGATTATTAATTAACCTATTTATAAAGCATAATATTCTGATAAAAACAACTTAAACAAGGTAAATTATAACAAGATATAAATAAATGTATACCGATATATTTCGTATTAGCTAATTCTAAAATTGTAAAAGACAATGGGGAAAATCCTTCACAAAGAGAATTATTACAGTTTTGGAACTTCATGAATATGTTAATAGGTTCCAGATATACTACTTTCATTATAAGAGGTGAATCTAATGAAAATCTTAGAAAACAATATAATTATGATATAAATACACCTGATATATTAGCACAATGTATATTTATGGTTGGTGAAAAAGGCAGAATATGTTGGACTGAGAAAAAATATCTTGATCCAGATGATACTTCTTTAGAAAACTTTCAATCAATATGCGAACAGTTAAACAGCTCCATCAATGAAGGATGTCGCAGAGGAAACGTAAGAAGAATGCATATAATGCAGGATTTCTTTACACAAAACCAAGAGTTCTGTAATGCATTTGAGAATATAGATGATTTAACCATAAAATATAATCAATTGGCAATTAGTGACAGGAGAAAGGTAAATCTTTATTATTTATCCATAGCTCATACCATCAATAGCCATAAATATCAAAAAGCGTCAAGTTTTGTGTCCACAACGACCAGTCCACAAGTAGCAGACATATTCACAAATGATGTTTCTATTTATGGATGGATACCTAAAACACCAGTGAGAAGCCAAATGAAAAATCAAGTTAAATCTATTGAATATGTAATTGCTAAAAACAAATCTGATATATTGGATTTTGGGTTTCCATACTGCGACACACCTGTATACCCTGAACAAAAAGAAATTTTATTAAGGTACGGCATACTTCCTCACTTTATAATTGGATTCAAAATTAAAAGTAGTTTTTATGTTAATCCGGCAATATTCAATTCTATGAATGATATAGAAGAAATTAATTCGTTTAAGAAATTATGTGAGTTTAAACGAAACCTTATTACAAATGGTTTGAGTGTAGACCAATCTGATTTTGAAGACTTTTGCCGCAAAACAAACTTCAAACGTTATTATACATATGATGGAGAAATATACCAATTATATAGCCTCTATCAGAACTGTATTGAAAGATGATTTGGATTCCCCTTTAGCCCGCTGTTTGCATTTCATAGAGATATTCCTAAAATAAGAAAATCTAAGGCAACTAACTCGCAATGAGTCAGTTGCCTTTTTGGTAAGGATATTCAGTAAATGTCCCTGTAATAGAAGATGATATAAAATCTACATAATATCATCATTTTATTATCTTATCTCTGAACTCGAAGTTGCCAGAACGCCACCGCCGCCGCGGCCGCCACATTGAGCGAATCAATCCCGTGCGACATCGGGATACGGACTACGTAGTCGGCTTCGGCAATCGTTTCGTGCGGAAGCCCGTCGCCTTCGGTGCCCATCACGATGGCCAGTCGGGGTTCGGTGGCTAAGACGGGGTTATCAATAGAGATGGAATCGTCCGTGAGCGCCATGGCGGCGGTGCGGAAGCCGTAGCGCGACAAAGTGGTGAGAGGGCCATCCAGCCAAGTCCACGGCACAAAGAAAACCGAACCCATGGACACCCGGACCGCACGGCGGTTCAAAGGGTCGCAAGAGTTACGTGTCAGCAATACGGCGTCCATCCCCAGTGCCGCCGCCGAGCGGAAGATGGCGCCAATGTTGGTGGAATCTACCACGCCGTCGATGACCACGATGCGCCGGGCATCCCGGCAGATTTCTTCTACGCTCCGAAGCACGAGGCGGCGCATGGCACAGAGCACGCCGCGCGTCAGAACGTAGCCGGTGAGCGTGGCAAGCAGTTCCCTGTCGCCCGTATAGACGGGCACGTTGCCGCAACGCCTGATTATATCGGCCGCATCACCGGTGATGTGTTTCTGCTCGCACAAGAGGGCCAGAGGTTCATATCCGGCATTCAAAGCTACGTTGATGACCTTCGGGCTTTCGGCTATAAAGAGTCCCTTGTCGGGCTCAAGGCGGTTGCGCAACTGGGCTTCGGTGAGGGTGCTGAACACTTCTACTCCGGGATGCGTCAAAGAGGATATTTCAATAATAGACATTCTTTTTAAATTTCAAATATTAATTATTATCTTTCCCACTCCCTCCAACTTGTTTTCAAAGATGCGGTAAGCCTCTTCTATTTCATTCAACGGGAATCGGTGCGTGATGAGCGGGGTGGTATCAATCTTTCCCTCTTCAATGAGGCGAAGGATTTCGGCGCAATCGCAACCATCCACTCCGCCGGTCTTGAATGTCAGGTTCTTTCCGTACATGTCAGGCAGGGGAAATATCTGAGGGCGGTCGTAAAGGGCCACGATAGTAACAATGGCGTTGGGGCGGGCGCACTCCCATGCCAGACGAAAAGTATCTTCGGTTCCGGCCACTTCCAGCACCACGTCCGCTCCGCCGTGGTCGCTATTTCTACGGACAAACTCTCGGCAATCTTCCGGGGCGGTCACCAGCACGTGCGGATAGTGTTGGCGGACAAAACGAATCCGTTCAGGGGATTTTTCGCAGATAATCAAGCGTTTGGGGTGTTTCAAGAGGGCGCAGAGCAAGGTGCAGATTCCCGTAGGCCCGGCGCCGATGATGAGCACCGTGTCTTCTTCGGTAATCTCCGAGATACGGGTAGCCCAAAAGCCCGTGGCAAGCACATCGCCTACAAACAAGGCCTGTTCGTCGCTCACCGTGTCCGGTATGCGGTTCAGGCCTTGGTTGGCATAGGGCACGCGCACGTATTCCGCCTGACCGCCGTCGATGCGGCATCCCAATGCCCAACCGCCGTGGGGGTCGGTGCAATTGTTCACATAGCCGTGCCGGCAAAAGAAGCACTTGCCGCAAAAGGTTTCCACGTTCACCGTGACTCTGTCGCCGGGGCGGACGGAGGTGACGTCGGGGCCTACTTGCTCTACAATGCCCACCATTTCATGCCCAACCGTTGTTCCGGGCACGGCGCGAGGCACGCTACCGTGCTTGATGTGCAGGTCGCTGGTGCAGATGCTACCGAGCGTCACGCGGACGATGGCGTCACGAGTGTCTTTCAGCTCGGGTTTCGGCTTCTCTATAAGTTCAAATTTTCCGTGTTCAATATAAGTATATGCTAACATAGTTTTATTCTTAATGCGAATAAGGGTTTAATTCAACTCATTACTGAGCGGTTATGAATTAATTCACCACAGATTAACACAGATTTCCACAGAATTTTATTTCTCTGATTTTAAATTGATTAAACTCTGTGAGAATCTGTGTTAATCTGTGGTGGGTAAATTCATTTCTATACAGTTATGAATTATTCGTTTCAATATTTTTCCTTCCTTTCAAACTCCCCTTCTTCCGTATAATATTTCCATGTCCCTTTAGGTTGGTTTTTGGAATACTTGCCGCGGAGTTTCAATTTACCATTCTCATAATATTCGCGATAGCGCCCGTGACGCTTCCCTTCCTTCACTTCCGCTTCACTCTTCAACGCGCCCTCCGGATAGAATTCCCTCAGGACATTGCCTTCAAACTTCTCGACGTAGAAACGCTCCAGTTCGCTCATCATTTCCTTCTCGGTATCAGCTTCTTCATTCAGTATGGAGTCTTCCCCCGTTGCTTCATCTTCTTCATCGGCATCAACCGCCGTAACCGCTTGGGGGGTGTACGGACTATAATCCATCACATATCGCAGGGAGGCCGACCGGCCCTCTCCCGTAATCTGCATGGTCCAGTAGGGAAACGAATACAAAATCTCCTTATCAGCCTGCATTTGCTTCCAAGTGAGCGCATTCACCATCGGCTTCAACTGAGAGTAAAACTTCTGCACATCCGTATACAAGAAAACCGTGGAACTTGAATTCAAATACGAAAACGCTTTCTTAAATCCCGGATTGTCCTTCAACAAATTCTTCTGCTCATAATCTTCCACAAACGAGAGCAGGGATGAAGCCTTATTGCTAAACACCACATAATCGTCCACATACGTATAGTATGGCTTCTCGAATTTATCAAACAACCCGCCGAAGAACAAACGGAAGAAGCCTTTCATCTCTACATAATTGATATCGAAGCCTTTATAATCAACCGTTTTAATCCGGAGCGGGGTGCGGCGCCTGATTTTCTTTTCAATAAACTCCATGTTTTCACGGGCATCTTTCATGTTCTTAGCCCCAATAGCCAGGATAAGTTCGGGGTCATGCCCCAGCAAGCCGGGCTCGGATTGCGTGATGGCAAACTCTCCCGACATCCAACTCAGGAAATTCTCTTCCAGAGATATGCCGAACAGCCCTTCAATCTTCTTCCGTGAGCTTTCATAAGAATCATACAATTGCTTGTCATGGAGGGAAAGTGCATTTTCCAGTTCCTTCATGAAAGTCACCGGATTACTAAAGCCGATATTGGTGTAAAGGGCGGTTCGTGCGGAGAGAATTTCGTGCGCTTTCATTTTATGTTTACCCGAATTCAACAAAGCCGCCACATACGGGTCGGCGGTGTCCTTGCACAAGGTGTAGCCTTTCACCTCCATCCGGTGTCTGTCCGTATCGAAATAAAGTCCGCCAAAGCTCATGGACTTACTAAACAGATCCAAATATTCGTTCCCGGCTCCCAGATAAATAGTCATGAACTGGGGCAGATATTCGTAGTTGACAAATACCCGGACAAGTCCTTTGCCGGAAACCAACTTCCGGGCTTCCACAAAAGAGGGGTCGAGCCCTATTTTAGGCGTATTGCGCGAATTGATGGCGGACTCCACCAACCAAGAGGTATAGGAACCTATAAAGTGATTGTCCACAAAGGCACAATAAAAAATATCCTGCGTATCGGGATTATGCATCTCAAGGATATTTATGCCACTATGCATGCGGTTAGTCACCTGATTGCCAGCCATCACCAGCACCGTTTCAAGCTGGCTTTTCAATAAATCCAACTTGGAGGCTTTCTGCATATCCATCACAATCAGGAAATCCCAGTCGGTGGCACGCACCTTATGGATTGAAATCAGCATATCCCGCTTGCCAACCAACGACAATAACATTTTATTACTACGGACCACCTCGTCAAGCGTCTCGACGTTCTTTGCAACCTCTTCAAAGGCTTTCGCATTCTTCAAGCATTGCCACGTGGCGCTCCTGCTGAACTTTCCCCAATCATCAATCGGAGCCGACGATTGAATGATGAATGCCGCATCTTCGGGCACCAGGTAGATTTGCTGAATGTTGCGGTCGGGCAAGATGAACACACAAAACATGGAGTACACAAAGTAGACCGCCAAGGCCAAGCCAGCCCCTACGAAAGTTCTTTTTACTATTTTCCCGGTGTTTTTCTTCTTCCCGGTCTGGCCGCCAATTTCGTTCTTCCCGGGTTCAGGTGGTAGCTCCTGAAATTGTTCTTGTTGTCCATTGACTAATTCGTCCATCCCTATCCTTTTTTCAATATGCTATTCACCACGCGCACCGAAGATACCAGTTTAGCCGTCGAAGTGAACACATCTACATTCCAGACGTGTGAGGAACGGCCTTTATGCACGATAGTCGCCACCGCTCTTACCGTGTCTCCTTCGTGAGCCGAAGAAATATGGTTTCCGCTGACTTGCATGCCGACCACTATTTCGTCCGGCTTGCAAAGTATCATCGAGCCCAGTCCGGCAACCGTCTCCGCCAGTGCCAGGCTGGCTCCTCCGTGCAGAATGCCGAAAGGTTGGCGGGTGCGTTCGTCCACGGGCATGGTGGCCTCTACCCTGTCTTCGGAAGCGTAAGTATATTGTATGCCCAGATTTCCCATCAGAGCATGGCGTGCACGCTGGTTGAGTTGTTCCAGGGGTACGTCGGCAGGGCGGATTTCGGCAAGGATGGCCTTCTCTACCGCCTCCGCCACTCCGTCTTCGTCATTGGATGCGGTAATCCGGTCGGCACAAACCTTTACAGAGTCTTGTGCGTTTCCCATGGCAATGCCCAGCCCGGCGGATTGTATCATGGAGACATCGCAAACTCCGTCGCCAATGGCGATGACTTCTTCCGGACTGACACCCAGTTTCTCAAGCAAAGCGCCCAGCGTATTGGATTTATCAATGGAGCAGGGCACCACTTCGAGGAAATAGGGTTCTGAGCGAAACACATCGAGCGCTCCGTTCAATCTCCGGCGCCAGTGGTTTTCCAAGCCCACCAGTGCTTCTTCGTCATCGCTGACCAGCATGCACTTGCATGGGGCAAAGTCCACCGCTATCGAGAACTCCGTTTCCGTCACAATCTTCAGTCCATTCAGTTCTGCTTCGCGGCGTATGTGCTCATTTTCGGGTGTATCGGTGATAAGGGTGTCTTCGTGATAAGTAAAGATGGCAAATCCGTTTTTGCGGGATTTCTTTTCAAGATAAGGCAACATTTCGGGGTTTATCCGGCGCTCAAACAGGAGTTCGCCGTTTTGGGCATTGATAATCTGCCCGCCGTTATAGGAGAGGATGAAGCCTCCGTAGTTGCCCAGTTCCAGAGTTTTGGCAATAGGCATAAGGCCATACGTCGGTCTGCCGGAAGCCAGCACGATACGCACGCCCATCTGTTGCACCTTCAACAAGGCGGCCAACGTGCGCTTACTGATTTTCTTTTCACTATCAAGCAGGGTTCCGTCCACATCAAGAACTAATAATTTGTATTTCATGACTTACCGGTTTTGAGTTAATGAAACAAAGGTAAAGTTATTCGAGAGAAAACACAATAAGTGACGGGGTTTTTCTCGTGCATTTTTATTTATTAGTTACACAGGGGGGGGACTTTAGTATAATTACTCAGGTATCTAAAGAGTATATGATGCGGAGTGAATTTCATTGCTTTTGCTTCTCATTTTGTTGAATTTAAAATAGCCAGTCCCTTTACCGTCAATAAATATTTTTGTTTAGGATGTTTGGGCTTATTAGGGTAGAGAGGTATAACAAAACCACTTTGAATAGCAGGTGTCAAATAGTTGGCAATAAAAGTGGGGCGATGCTTTAGTTCCATTCTCTCCATTATTACTTTCAATGAACATTGTTCGGTTCTAATAGCTTTTACTATTGCTGAAAGTGGTGCACTGAGTTGTTCGGTCAGCATGTTCGGTACTTGTTCGGTACTTGTTCGGTACTTGTTCGGTCAGCTTGTTCGGTTAATAGTTGTGGAGAATTGATAACCATAGTTCTATTCTTTAACTCATGATTTTCTCCCATCATAAGATTTCTGAAAAACAAAATCAAGAAACTCATATCCGGCTCAACGCCTTTTCGCACATTCCTATAATTTGCACGAACCAACGCATTACGGAAGTACCAAGAGTTATCGGCAAACAGATCATTGTTCACATCAAAACCAATGCTACGTAAATATTTAATAGTAAAAACAGCCGTAGTACGAGTGTTCCTCTCGCCAAATGGATGAATTTGCCAGACGCCTGATACAAACTTGGCTATATGAGCCACAACATCATCCATAGACAACCCCTTGTAAGAAAAGTTCTTTTCCTGTTCCAAGTCATATTCCAATGCCCTACGTAAATCTTCGGAATTTACATAAAGCACCGTATCACCACGAAGTACCCATTCGTTTTTCGTGATGTCATAGTCACGAATTTTTCCGGCAAATTTGAAGATGCCTTCAAATAATCTGCGATGAATGGATGTAAAACCCGCCAACGAAAAAGCAAACGATTGTTCATTCAAGATTCGGGCAATGTTGGTAGATACCTTATCCGCTTCTTCCGTTTCTTCATCTTTAGGAGTTCGCGCAGTTTTTGATTGATAATATCCATTGATGAGTTTCTTCACTTCATCAATGCTTATATCGCCTTCGATATGCTTTACAGCTGTATCTTTCAGGTAATCGGATGTTTGTAAACCATCTACAGCCTGCAATCCGATAGCTGTTTTCCAAGCTGAAGCCTTTTCTTTTTTTTCAGGCTCACGACCACGTATGTATGATTCAAAATCTATGTTCATTAATCTTAATTATTTGTATTTATTAATATAGAACTTAATCTCATGGCTACACAATGATTTACACAACTTCGAAAGACAAATATATAATAAAAAAATAGAGTGCATATATATATATCCGTAAAAGTAAAGGGAAGTGCCTGAATTCCGACACTTCCCTTTCTCTTAGTTTAACTCGGCCTTTACGTCCTCGTCATCATTTCATCGCACCGCCTCCCAGTGCTCCCAGTGCGGCCGAAACA
>OLGD01003853.1_pt1 | contig 13367 bp, 9 predicted proteins | sample 1605311 | NCBI WGS metagenome assembly OLGD01 (sample SAMEA3888917, study PRJEB22519) | human gut metagenome | biome: human gut; feature: human-associated habitat; material: faeces | place: Denmark | collected 2010 | reverse complement strand
GGCCATTTCCCCTTTCGAAAAAATCTCCCCTCGATCCACCATCACCATGGAGCTGCCGGGGCGCTTACCTCTTCTGACGGGTTCCCGAAGCTGTCAAGTTTCAAACGGAATAAAAGGGAGCAACGCGACCGATTATGCCGGATTGAGACTTGACTGCACAGGGGGTCCGGCTATTCTCTTCCCGTTTTTTGCACAAAGTGCAGAAGAACCAAAAAAGAGAAAAAAAGCGTGCTGAAACAGGCACGCCGAGAGGGGGATAGTTTCAGTTTTCCGGAAGGAAATGGATTTACTCCACCAGAAAATCGCGGGGCGGAACGAGCTGCCCGGATGGAGTTCTCCGGGCGGAGTCCGCATAGTTGACCCAGACGCTTCTGCCGTTGGAGTAGAGAGTCTGAGTCAAATTGTCTCCGTGGCGGAGATAATCATCGATGAATGCGGTCTGAAGGTCAGCCACCCGCTGATTGTCATCGGAAGCCTCTTTGATCCAGGCGACACACCGGTGGAGATTCTCCCGTGTGGTGTAACGGAAGCGGTCGTTGTCCCAGCCGTACCCTTTGTTGCACCACTCTGGATTGAAGATGCAGTGGTAGTAGAAGAGGGGGGTGCCGCCATAGGCGAAGTTACGCAGGTAGACGGTTTCACCGCGGATGGCATTGACGCTTTCCCGATAGGAGTTGTAGGTGAGCGTGCCGTGATAGGCGAGCTCGAAGAAGGGAATCTCCTCGTCGAAGAGATCAAAGTCGCCGAGGGTTTTATCCAGCCCCATGTTCGGGCGTCTGCGGTCGATCGTCCCCCCTACCAGATAGGCCCGGTCAAGACCCGGGAAGGCAAACTCCTTGGCCCCCTCCGACCAGCTGGACCCGAAGTAGTCGTGCTGCATCTGCGAGAGTTTTTCCCAGCAGGCGGCGGCTTCGGCCCGGCTGGCGGGGTGATCCGGATGGTGACACTTGTGCAGCGTGATGATTGAGGAGACATCGCAGTAATAGGACCCCCGGATCGGCAGCTTCGCGGCACGGTCGAAGTTCCGTTTCGCATAACGGAAGATCTGCTTCGGGCAGGTCCGGTAGGCGAGTCCCCCGGCGAGCAGCACGCCGGTATCGAGCATCGAGCCGTCGAGCCTTCGGGCAACGTCGTTCATATCGAATTCGCCGAACGCGGCGGCGAGGCTGAACGCACCGGTGTACTCGTCGTGCAGGCTGACCGGATACCCGAGTTTCGCGACGGCCCGGATGTTTCGCACCATCGCCTTTTCGCCGCCGAAATGGGGATCCACCGGGAAGAGCTTCGGGAAGGCGCCGTCGTGGCCGCCATGGTGCCAGCCGACCAAATTCAGTTCGGCCGGGCCGACCTGCTGACGGTGCATTTCACGGGCGACCTCTCCGACCATGTCGAAAGTCATGAATACGGTCATCGGCGGCTCGGTCTCCGGCGTCTGCTCCGGTACCGGACAGGGGAGGCGTTTCACCCCCATGCGGAAGCGGACGTTGATTGCCCGGACCGCATATTGAAGTACCGGGTTGTTCTCCAGTTTCTCCGACAGAAGCCGGATGCCCCGGCAGCGCCGCACATACTCCCGGTAGAAGCGGGCTGCCGCCTGCCATGACGGTGCGAGTTCCTTACGCCGGAGCACACAGTCGTATTCCGGCAGGGATTCGTCCATCTCGTCCCGCAGCAGGAACGCGGCATCCATCGAATAGAGGTGTTCCAGTCCGAAGTTGAATCGAATCCGGAACTCGGCGTCGAACCGGCCGTCCTCCAGAATCTGCAGAATCGTTTCCCGTTTCCGGACGACGCCGCACAGCGCCATGGTGCACTGCGCCTGACTGCGGTTGAAGATGGGGAAGAAAAACTCCCGTGATGCCTTGTTTTCACAGCGGCAGAGATAGCCGTGCTCCTGCGGAAAGATCAGCGCGGAACCGTCTCCCTCCCGTCCGGAGATCGTGCCGACATCCGGCAGAATGGCCTTGAAGCGGATTCCGCCGGTTTCCCGGAGCGAGTCGCGTGGAATCCGGATTTCGGTCATGTCGTCCTTTTCTGTGACGATCCGGGAGAATGCCAGTCCCAGAGCAGGGTGTTCCGCCGAGTTTCCGGAGAGGATCCAACCGTTCTCCGGGGTAACCTCCGACGTGATCGGAGTTTTTCCGTCCGACCCGAAATAGATGACATCGCATGACATTTTTCTGTTTTTCCTGTTGGCTAGAGTGTAAAAACGCATCTTATCTTCATTCAGCGGCACAGCTCCCAGGCGGCCACCGCTTTCTCCCCGGCGTGGGTATCCAGTCGAAACGCCAGCTCTCCGTCGCGGTTTTGCAAAACCGGGAGGGAAAAGCGGCGTTTCCCATCCATTCCGACGGCGTGCAGTTCCGGCGTGGATTCTCCGTCGAGCCGGAGCGTCACCTCGACTGCGCCGCGGCGCAGCAGTGCCGGAAAACTGCCCGGAGCCTCCAGCCGGTAACGGGTGGCGTTGACGAACCGGGTTCCGGTGTTCAGGCTGTCGGTCAGAAACAGCAGCAGGATGCGCCGGGAATCCGCCAGAGGTTTTCCATCCATCGACGAGGCGCAAAGCACGCCGAAACCGCCTTCGATTGCTGCGTGGAGCCGGTCTCCAGCCAGTGTTCCGGCCGTGGTCCGGGTCAGCACCTCGCTCCGCGGAGTGACGATAACGAGCGTTCCCGCGCCCGCGTCGTGGCGGATCTCTCCGGTCGAACTAATTGACTTCCGCGCGGCGGCGTCAAAGGCGGCCTGTCCCCAGCCGGGGAGAGTGCGGAATGCCTCGAGCAGCTCGCCGATCGGGCGCGGCTTCTCCGAATCCATCACCGCATCGGGAGGCGTGACAGAGACGACCGAACCGATCTGACCGAGCAGGCTGAAGCCGGAGAGAGACGCGGGGACAAACCGGGAATCCGGCAGCCGCTCCATCGCGTCCGGGCGGACCAGAATCGGCAGCCGGAGCTGCGAGGCGGAAACATCGCCGCGCAGAAAGAGCAGCGCGATGATTTTTTCACTCAGAATCTGCATCGGATCATTCCGCAGATCGTAGGAGACGCCGGTCCGGCCGGGAGCGTTTTCCGGATAGCGTTCGGCGTAGTTGTAGCGGAACAGCCCGTCCCAGTCCTGCAGCGCTGCCCCTGCGCCGAGGAGCGGTCCGGCCTCGGCCCGGAAGCGGTTGGGAAAGCAGAAGTTGTATTCGCTGATGACGAAAGGTTTCCCGAAGATTCTGGTCGGAGCCAGTTCACTGAGGAGGCTGCTGTCTGCGGTGATGGCGGAGAAATCCCGGAACCCCATCGGATAACTCCACTTTTTTTCCGGATAGAACTGGTGATCCTGATAGCCGTGATTATCCACATAATCGAATTTGCTCCGCAGCACTGACAGGCCGATTTCCCGGTGGCAGTTGAGACTGGTCAGCGGGACGCGGCATCCCAGCCGATCCAGAAACCCTTTCAGGCGGTTCCAGGTTCGGTCGGAAAGATATTGAAAGTAGCGCGCTCGCGGATTTCCCGCCTTCGGCCGCCCCCGGTTCCATGCGTCGGCGGCGGTGTCGAACTTCCGCCGCATCGGATTATTTTTCGACAGATGGGCGGGGAGGAGGAAGCTCATGCTGTTTTCATTGAGCAGTGCGATGCTCATCAGGGCCGGATCATCCTTGCGCGCCATGCCGGTGTAGGGGTTTATGTGGGAGAGAAATCGTTCGGTGAACTGCTCCTGATTGCGCATGGCGTGTTCTTCCATCATGATCTCCAGCTTGGCGGGATTGTGGAAGGCGGGTTTCCCGTCGACATTGATCCGCCGGATACAGTAAAGGTCAAGGCTGATGTAGAATCCTCTTTTTTTGAGGCAGTGCCAGAAGTAGTCGTTGCGGTCGAGCAGTTCCCGGTTGAGTGTGAGATATTGCGGATCTTTTTCATCTTTGGTCAGTGCGCCGTCCATCAGGTGAAAGCGGACCGCGTTGTAGCCGAGCGCGGCAAGCTCATCGGCGAACTTTTCCGCCTGCTTTTTATCGGGAAAATTCGCCATGTAGCAGAGATTGACGCCCAGCACGCGGAGCCGGAGATCCTGACGATTTTCGAAGGTGAATTTCCCTGCCCGTGTGACAACCCGGCCGTATTTTCCTGCCGGCGGATCGAGTGCGATCCGGGAGAAATCCAGAATTGAACCGGGTTCGACCTGTGCCGGGAACTCCAGTGCTTTCCACTCGTGCGACGGCCGGATCTCCAGCGGCGGACTCTGCGGCCGGGGCGGGAGCCGTTTCATGGCGAGGGCGAGGGCGGCGGATTTGAGTTTCCCGTTCGCCGGGGAGAAGTGGATTCTTACGACATAATTGCTCCAGGCGCCGGGATGTTTGCGGGCATCGTAGACGGAGAACCGGAAGTTTCCGGCAATTTCCAGGTCGAAGTCGCGCATCGGCAGCACCAGTCTGCGGGCCGGAGTGGGAGCGAGCAGCGAGGCATTGCCTTCCTGTTGATCGACCGGGAGTGTGAGGGAGCTGTTGTCCCAGATCAGCCGGGAACCTGCGACCAGTCCGGCCGGGAGTTCGATATGGAAGGCGAGGAGTCCGGTATCGATCGGTTTCGGTGCTTCAACACTCCAGTGGACCCGCAGGGAGTCGGCGGAGCTGCGGGCTGCTCTTTCCTCGAAACGGAGGATGCCGCCGGGAGTATGAAAATTTCCCTGCCAGGTGGTGTACTCTCCTTCCGTGCGCGGATTTCCCGCCGATCGGGAGAGACTGCCGCCGCTCTGGCGGAGCTGCCATGACCAGTTGCCGGAGTTGAGCATGACGAAGCCGGGAATGTTTCTGCCGAAGTAGAATTCGCCGCCGTCGCCGTTTCTGTACCAGGCGGGTTCTTTCGCTCCGACGGCAAGCGAAAGCAGTGCAATGATTGTAACAACTTTTTTCATAAAGATCAACTCTCCTTATCTCCAGAGGTTCAGTTCAGGCCTGCATTCCAGATGTTTTCCGGACCACTGAGTGTGTAAGGGGCGTTTTGGAACCGGATGACGTTCGTTTCGGTCGAGACGTGGCCGTCGTGCCAGGCGATATTGCTGGTGCTGTCGTGAGCCCCGCCGGTGTAGCTTCCGGTGGTGGTGCCGGTGTCGGTCGCCGCGTAATAGATGGCGGAACCGGTGGAGGAGAGAACGATCGACGTGCTGGCAAAATAGGCCTCCGTGAACTGCAGCGTCCGGGAAGGGCGTTTCAATTGATTCTGCTTGAACCAGCGGAGCGTGTCACCGTAGGGGCCCCAGCTGCAGCCGTTGTGGTTCTGTGAGGAGTTGCCGGTGTAGGCGTTTTTTGCGTAGGTGGCCGCCTTGCGCGCCCAGGATTGCTCCCACAGCGGGTTGTTCATGAGTTTGTTCTGCTGGCTCGGGCAGGAAAAGAGCGGTTCCGCCGGTTCGTTGAGCGCCTCGACACCGGGGCGTAGATAGGGGAGGAGGGCTCTGGTCCAGCTGACGTTGTAGCCGCCGTAGTTCTGGGTCGGGGAGATGAATCCCTCCGTATCCATGTAGTTGGCGGAGAGATAGCTGATTTGCCGCAGGTTGGAAACGCAGGTGATGTTCCGCGCTTTGCTGCGCGCCTTCTGCAGGGCGGGCAACAGCATGGCGGCCAGGATGGCGATTATCGCAATAACGATCAGAAGTTCGATAAGAGTAAATGATCTTCGGGGAAAGCGGACAACGGAATCGTCTGCGCAGGGCGGCATACCGGTGGAGGAGCTGGAATTTCCCGGCCGGGGGATTCCCCGGTCGAGCGGGGGACGGGACACTGTTGCGGAACGGTGTTTCATGTGGCTCTCCTTACTGTTTTGCTGTGATGCGAACCTGCCGGAGGAAACGTTTTCCACCCGGTTCTCCGGCTCATTATTTCGTTTCCTTCTATGGATAATATAAGATATCCGTTTGACGATACAAGACATGAAATCATGAAAAAATGACGAAATGTTTAGAAAAATGGACAAAATTACTTGAGAGCGCCCTGTTGTTGCAGTATTGTAAGCGGCAGACGGGAGGCACTGTGCGATGTATCAGGGATTTGAGCCGAGGGGAATTTACGACCGGTATGAGAAGATCAACGAACTGCTGCACCGGGCGGCGGTGACGGCGGAACCGCTGGAACTGCCTTTGGTGAGGCTGAAACTGGTCCGGATCGGTTTTCTCGGAATTTTTCCGAATCAGACCTACTCCTGGCATGAGCACCCTTACTATGAACTGATTAAGGTGCGGGAGGGGCGGGCGTCCTACTTTTCGGAGGAGCTCTCTTTTTCGTGTGACGCGGGGAACCGGTTCTTTACCGCCACACCGCCGATGACGCCGCATCAGTTGAAATTCGGTCCGGAGCGAATTGTGTTGTTTGCGGTCAATTTCGAGATGGAGCCGCGCAATCCCGTGGGCGAACAGCTGATCCGGCTGACCCCGGAACTGCTGCGCGAACGCAACTCGCGCCTGGTGCCCCGTGAGCGGCTCTGGACTCTTTATTCCCTGCTGAACTCGCCGGAACAGACCGAATGCGGTCAGGTGGAGCTCACGGCGCTCTACACGCGGCTGTTTTTCGGCGAACTGCTGTTCGAGCTGCTGCCGGAGCTGTTTGCCGACCGGCTGCCGGGGCGACGGCATCCGCATTTCGACTTCGAACACGACCGGATCAACGCGATCAAGGCGTTTATCGATCACGACATCAACGTCCGGGGCTGTCTGCCGATCGAGCGGGAATTCGGCATGAGTGAGCGCCACCTCAACCGGATCTTCAAGGCGGCTACCGGCTGGAGCATCGGGCAGTATCGGATTCAACGCAAACTGCACGTGGCGAAGACCCTCCTGCGCGGAAGCCGCAATTCGATCCACGAAATCAGCCAGAGCCTGCGTTTCGGCAGCATTTCACAGTTCAGCGCGTTCTTCCGCCGGTACTGCGGCTGCTCGCCCCGGGAATACCGGATCGGAACCGCCGTCGGCGGAGAGGCGCGGGAGAATCTCCCGGAGGAGTGACGCCTGCGGAGCTGAAGATTTTTTCTACTGCGGGGTTCTACGGCATTTCCGGGGCGAGCAGGAGCTCTTCCGAGGTGGCCGCCAGCGCGCAGGCTTCGATCCGCCACTCGCCGGCTTGCACGTTGCGCGGTGCGAGCCGGATCGTGTGAGTTCCCGCCGCCAGATATGGGAAAAGCCTTCATCTGCTGGGTAAAAGAAAACCTGCCGTCTGCACAGATTGTTTTCGATCATTTCCACGTCATCAAATTGATGAATGAAAAAGTGGATCTCGTCAGGAGAAGAATCGCGGCAAAACTGGATGCGGAAGAACGTGCCATTTTGAAAAATCAACGCTTCCTTCTATTGCGAAATGAAGAAGATCTGAACTCAGAAGCAAGAGTATATCTCTCTAAGATCAAGCAAACTTTTCAGGAGCTGGCTGATATTCATATGATGAAAGAAGCTTTGCGAAGTATTTATGCCGTTGCTCAAAATGCTTCTCAGGCAGAAGACGCATTGCTTCGATGGGTAAAGGCCGCACTGCAAATTCAATCAGATCAGCTGCATAAAATGGCAAAGACCATATTACAACATTGGGATGGGATTCTCGGATTCTGGCATTTCGGAAATCTAACCAATGCCGCCATGGAGGGATTCAATAACAAAGTGCGGACTATGCTTCGCCAAGCATATGGATACCGAGATCTTGAATATATGCGCCTCAAGATTTTCAACCTGCCGGAAAACAATATCAAAATTATCATTTGAGGCGAGTTTTTGAACAAAGTGCAGAAGAACCCCCTTTCTTTTAAAACGTTCCATCTCAGGCTACTTGCTAATTATCGTGCGAATAAATAGTTGCTTTTTCAAGAAACAACGACCCGTTTCCGTGTCCTCGATGCGACGGTTTTGCGCCACGCATTCACACTTTCCGGCGGTGGGAAATTTCTGCATTTCAACGTACCGCACCGTCCCAGTCGTTCCGCTTTCTCCATGCCGAGCGGATGATAGGGTTCCAGCGTGACCTCCTCCACGCCAGAGAGACGCTCCGCCCAGCCGGCGATCGCGGCCAGATGTTCCGGCGAATCGTTGACGCCGGGCACCAGCGGACAGCGGAGAAAAATCGCCGCGCCCGCCTCATTCAACCGGCGGAGATTTTCCAGAATCAGTCCGTTCTCCACCCCGGTCAGCTCCCGGTGGCGTACCGGATCGGCCTCCTTGAAGTCGTAGAGGAAAAGATCGACCAGCCCCAGAATTTCCCGGTACTCCTCCCACGGCGCGAAGCCGCAGGTATCGAGCGCGGTCGAGATCTTCTCCGCCTTCGCCGCCGCCAGCAGTTCCCGGAGGAAGGAGAACTGCATCATCGGTTCGCCGCCGGTCAGCGTGATGCCGCCGCCGGAAATGCGGTAGAAGATCCGATCGGTGAGAATCTCCTTCATCAGCGCCTCGACGGAGACTTCCCGTCCAATCACCGCGGTTCCGTCCGGTTCCGGCTCCGGGAGCCACGACTCCGGATTGTGGCACCAGATACATCGCAGCGGACACCCCTTGAAGAATACCGAAGTGCGGATTCCCGGGCCGTCCTTGATCGAACCGCGCTTGACATCGAACACGATTCCCTTCATCTGCGCCTCACACCGCCTCGCGGATCAGCCGGTCCACCACCAGCTGCCGGAACTCCCTCGAAAGCGAGGTGAAGTAGGCGCTGAATCCGGTGACCCGTACGATCAGGTCCGGATAAAGTTCCGGATTCGCATGCGCCGCCAGAATCTTCTCCGCATCGACGATATTGATGTTGATCAACGTTCCGCCGAGCTCGAAATGCGCCTCCATCAGCGCCATCAGATTCTCAACCGCCCGGTCGGTCTTCGCATAACCGATATCCAGCTCCAGCTGCCACGGTGCGGTATTGCCGTAGCCCGGCTGCACTGCGGCGATCGCCCGCGCCATCGCGGTCAGCGCGTTGTCTTTGCGGAATCCGGGATTCGGATTGGCGCCGTGCGAAATCGGCGTGTGCGCCCGGCGGCCGTTCGGCGTGGCGCCGACGCTTTTGCCGAAACGGACCGTATCGGCCCAGGAGAACCAGCCCGGAATCATCCGGTATCCCGCCGGAGTGCGTTTTCCCGCCACCTCCTGATCGAGGATCTCCGTGAGCCGCACCGCCCAGAAGTCGCCGCGCCCCCCGCCCCGGCCGAACCGGTCGCCGGAGAGCAGTTTCTTCCGGAGCGCCTCCCCGCCCGGCAGCTGAAAATCGGCGCGGAGCTGTTCCGCCAGTTCGCGCCAGGAGACGCTCTTCTCCTCCTCGACGAACTGCTGGACTGCGGCGAAGGAGTCCGCGACCACCGCCAGCCCGGCGCCGTCGAGCGCCATGTTGTAGAACGTCGCGCCGCCGTGAGAGACATCCAGCCCCTTCTCCAATGGTCCATGGGAGAGCAGGTTCAGCAGCAGTTCCGGCTCGTTCCGATACTGGTGTGCCAGATGGAAGTCGATCCCCTTCATCACCGTCTCGACCGCGATCCGGAAGTGGCGGCTATAATTCTCCTCCAGCTTCTCCAGCGACGGGGAATCTCCTTCGGCCGTTTCACGGAACGCCACTTCGAATACCTTGGCAATGTTGATCTTCACCACATCGTTGAGGGTATATTCCAACCCCGGCAGGCTCATCCAGTTGCAACCGGTGGCGATCCGTTTGCGGGCGAGGCCGGCGTTATAGCCGTTCTTCATGAACCCCGCCACCAGCGCCTTGTCGCCGGAGAAGCGCGGATAGCCAAGTTTGTTCTCCAGTAGGATCTCCACTCCGCGTCGGAACAGCCGCCGGTCCATGCCGTCGTGTACCCGGATGGTCAGATTACAGGAACTCTTCAGTTTCGCAGCCGCCTCCAGAATCAGGAACGACAACGGAGAAGCCATATCGCGTCCGTCTTCCCCGGGTCCACCGAGCTGGTAGTAGTGGGGATCATTCAGCAGCAGACAGAAAAGGTAGAACTCCGCATCCTCGTCATCGATCCGCCCGGCGGCGAGATCGCGTTCATAATAGGGCCGGAGCAGTTCGTCGAGCTGACCGCCCGCGCCGTCACGGTTGTAGGTGCGGCTCGCCATGTTGAACAAGGCGAGCCACTGGCACGCCTCGCGCAGCGTCTCCGGCGGTGCGGAGATCAGCCGGAAACAGACCTGCGCCATCTCGATGAGATTTTGCTTCCGCTCCCGATCGTACTCCGTCAACGCCCGGTCGCGGGCGGCAAGCGCCAGATGGCGGACCCAGCACTGAATCCCCTCGATCGCATCAATCTCCGCCTCAAAGAGCTCCTTCGCAACCGGATCGTGACCGAACTTCTCCAACGCGGTACGCGCTTTGTCGAGCAATCCGCCCCAGCCGAATGAGAGTCCGATTTCGTAATCCGGTGCGAAATGGGCGTCTTTGCCGATACCGCTGGTGATGTCGTACTTCTCCTGCAACGGTACCAGATCGGAGTAGTCGAACGCGAAATTCGAACGGTAAAGTTTGTATCCGAGCCGCATCCGCGAAAGCATGAACATCCAGCGTCCGGCAAGTGCGTCATCCGGGTCGATATAAACCGGATGGTTCTCCATCAGGTACCGGAAGTTCTTCCCCCACGCATATGCCCCGGCAAACGAACCGTTTTCATCCCGGACCGGCAGCTCGGGGACAAATCCTTCCGGCGGCAGGACGAGGCCGTAATCATCCTCATCCCGTGCGCCAAGTACGGCAAGTTTTTCCCTGGTCTGCTGGATCTTGCGCTCGACGAGGCGCGCCATCCGTTGCTGGTATCTCATGATTCTACTCCGCCTTCTTTTTCATCTCTTCCATGAGGTTGATGAGATTGAAGAGCATGCGCGGATGGTGGAACATCCCCGCCCAGCGCGTCCCCTTCATCGTCGAGGAGAGCGTGCCGTCACGGCGGAGATATTTGAAGATCTCGCCGTACTCGTGATCCGGGAAGTGCGAGTAGAAGTAAGTTTCGATTCTTTTGAACCACTCCAGATACCTCTCTTCTCCGGTCAGCGAATAGGCCAGCAGCGTCGCGTAGATCGCCTCGTTCTGCGGCCACCAGAGTTTGAGTTCATGCTCGTACTGATCCGGTTCGTGCCCCTCGGCCTCGTCGACGTTGCGGAAGTAGATGATCCCGCCGTACTCTTTATCCCAGCCCCACTCCAACGCCCAGTCCAGCGCCTGGAGCCCCTGCTTCATCAGCTCCGGATCGTGCTGGAACTTCGCCTCCTCCAGCGTGAACCAGCTGGTCTCGATGCTGTGCCCCGGATTGATCGTCCGCCCCTCCGGAGTCTCCAGGAAGGAGCCGTCGGCGTTGACGATCTCCAGCAGCGCTTTCTTCTCGTAATTCATGAAGGTGCCGTACACCTCCTTGAAACAGGTCGCGATGGTCCGATCGTAGAGCGAGGTGTCCCCGCCGAGTTTACGCATCAGGATGCTGGTGCAGCTGATGATCATCGGAATGTTGTGCGCCTTGACCTTCCGCGCCGGATAGTACTTCGGCGGCAGAAGTTCCGGGTTGTAATAGTACATCATGATGGTCTTGTAGAGCTTCTCCGCCTTCTGCTTCCACTGCTCCTCTCCGGTGGCGAGAAAGAGCTGGATGTACGCCATCACCGTATAATGTTCGGTCACCACATAACGCCGTTTGCGTACCGGACGGCCGTCATCGGTCACTTCATAATAGGTCCGGCCGTCGCGGTCGTCAAAACAGTACTTTTCGATGAATTCGATGCCGTTCAACGCCAGCGCCAGCCATTCCGGGCGTTTCTCGATTTCGGTATAGGCGCGGGCGTACAGCAGCACCTGCCGTCCAAGCTGGCGTACGTTCTTGTCGGTGTGCAGCACCTTGCCGTCTCGCCCGAGATAGTTGTAGAATCCCCCGTGCACCCGGTCCGGCGAATGGGTCTGCCAGAACGGAATGACGTTGTTGACCAGTTCGTCACGGTAGCGGTCGATGTACGATTGGAGTTCCTGTTTTCGCATCTCATTCACCTTTCGTTTGGACATGTTATTAATTGTCATCGGTGTCAAATATAGTATATCCGTTTTCCGAAAATAATCAAGAGGGGAAAGAGAAAAAAACTCCGGATTTTCATCGAAAACCGGCGGCAAGGTTGCAAAGTTCTCCGGGAAGCGGTATACTATAGCGGAAAACAATCCGGAAACAGCAGAAACGATGGTAACGATCAAGGATGTTGCCGAGAGAGCGGGCGTACCGGTGCGGATGGCCGCGCGGGCACTCTCCGGCACGACCCTCGGCAAACGGCGGGACGCGCGCGAACGGGCGGAACGGATTCGGCAGGCGGCGAAGGAACTGGGGTACTGCCCCTCGGAGATCGCCGTCTCGCTGACCCGCGGCCGGACCAGGACTCTGGGACTGCTGCTGCCGAGCCTGACCGACATGTTCTACGCGGCAGCCTCTGAAATCGCGATGGATGAAGCGGCGAAACAGGGATATTCGATCCTCATCCGGCTCTCCCGGTTCCATCCGGAACTCGCAGCGGAGAGCATCGGGCGTTTTCGTTCCTCGCGGGTGGACGGCATCCTCTTCGGCGATGATTGCGGCGGGATTCCGGAGGAACTGCTGGAACTGCTCCGGCGGCAGAAGTTCCCCTTTCTCACCTTCGCCCACTCGAACAACGCGGGATTTTCCTCGGTGGCGCCGGATCACGCGGCGTCGATCCGCGCCGCAGTGGAGATGCTCGCCGGGAGGGGGCATTCCCGGATCGCCTTCGCGCACTTCCGGCGCAACTATCACAGCAATCAGATCGATGCGAAGCATTTCGAAGAGGCCTGTTCCGCCTGTGGCGTCGAAGCGGAACTCTGCTGGCAGGAGCGAATCAATGAATATGCCGAACTTGCCGCAAAACGGCACGACGCGCTGCTGATCAACGGCAAGTATTCCATGCGGGCGTTTCTGGACAGTGTTCTGCCAGATGCGGATTACCATCCCGATCTGGTTGGCGTCTACAACGAATGGACCTGGGCGCAGGCGGCTTCCGGACAATTACTGGGCACCTTGATGGATCAGGCGGAACTCACCGTCCGGACCGCCGTGCAGACCTTGATCGCCCAGATTGACACCCGCGAAGTCCGGCAGATTGCGATTCCCGCCCGTTTCCTGCCGAAAGAGGAGTTCTCCTCCCTCCACGTGCGCGACCTGACCAGCCAGTACCTCACATACAGTGTTTAGGCCATGCACGATTATTTCCCTGGGGCGTCCCGAACTTCTTCTTTTAGATTGCAGCAAGCAGTAGCAACACGCAAGGGTTGTATATATCGGATCTTAAAAATATATTCAATCGAACCACTTAAAATTCCAGCTTAAAACAAAGCTGATATAACTAAGAACTTATCAACTAATAATATCATAACGGAGGATAAATTGCCATAATTT
>OLGD01003849.1_pt1 | contig 13389 bp, 10 predicted proteins | sample 1605311 | NCBI WGS metagenome assembly OLGD01 (sample SAMEA3888917, study PRJEB22519) | human gut metagenome | biome: human gut; feature: human-associated habitat; material: faeces | place: Denmark | collected 2010 | reverse complement strand
ATGCAGGGGCTTCGGCTCTTGCCGGATATGAATCGGTGAACTGGGGCGAAAAGGTGTTGCATGACGGCTCCACGCTCCATGACCGGGACTCCTTTATCTACGGCGGTGCATTGACGCTCGATGTGGAGTTTTACGTGGCAGACCGTATCGCTCTGCTCGCCAACCTCCGGGAGTGTTGCCTGTGGGGTGGCGACACGAGGAAGTTTCATACGCAGTGGGGCGTGGGCGTGAAGTTCATCATAAACTGACGCACCGCATGGAACGGACGGAAATCGATGCCATGAGGCATATACCCCTTGCGGACTTCCTCGCACGGCTGGGACATGAGCCTGTACGAAGAAGCGGCAACGAATTGTGGTATCGTGCGCCATACCGCAATGAGCGCACGCCCTCTTTCCGTGTGAACGTGGCGAAACAGCTCTGGTACGACTTCGGTACGGGCAAGGGCGGCGACATCTTCACGCTTGCCGGGGAGTTTATCGGAAGCAACGACTTCATGGAACAAGTGAAGTTCATAGCGGAAACCGCCAATATGCCTATGCCTGTTTCCGAAATGAGTAAACCGACTTTCCTGCCTAAACCGTCAGAACCTGCCTTTGAAGGAGTGGAAGCCACCCCGCTGTTTCGTTCTCCACTGACGGACTATCTGGCGGAACGGGGTATTCCTTACGGCATTGCATCCCGGTATTGCTGCCGACTGAATTACGCTGCGCGTGGCAAGCGGTATTTCGCCGTCGGTTTTCCGAATGTGGCGGGTGGCTATGAAATCCGCAGCCGCTTCTTCAAAGGATGTGTGCCTCCGAAGGATGTGTCGCTGGTCAAGGCGGAAGGCTCTCCGGCTGACGTATGTAGCGTATTTGAAGGATTCATGGACTTTCTTTCCGCTGCCACGCTCGGATTGGAAACGGGTGATTGCCTTGTGCTGAACTCCATTTCCAACGTGGAAAAGGCTATGAGGTATCTGGACGGTTACGGGCGCATAGACTGTTACCTCGACCGTGACGAAGCCGGACGGCGCACGTTGGAAATGCTGAAAGGACACTACGAGGAACGTGTCTGCGACCGTTCCGCCCTCTATGATGGTTGCAAGGACTTGAACGAGTATCTGCAACTGACAACGAAAAAAGAACAATAACTTAAAAATCAAAAGACAATGAACATACTGAACAACAAGAACAAGAGAACATCAATCTTCAAGGCGTTGGCACTCTGCCTTTTCGCCGCCGTGTCGCTCACCGCCGTATCGTGTGACGACGATATGGACATCCAGCAATCCTATCCCTTCACGGTGGAAACCATGCCCGTGCCGAACAAGGTAAGCAAGGGGCAGACAGTGGAAATCCGCTGTGAACTGAAAAAGACGGGCGACTTCGCCAACACCCTCTATACCATCCGGTATTTCCAGTTTGAGGGGGATGGTACGCTGAAAATGGACAACGGCATCACGTTCCTGCCCAATGACCGCTACCTGCTCGAAAACGAGAAGTTCCGGCTGTACTACACGGCGGATGGTGAGGAGGCGCACAACTTCATTGTAGTGGTGGAGGACAATTTCAGCAACTCCTACGAATTGAAATTTGACTTCAACAACCGAAACGTGAAGGATGACGGGGTTATCACTGTTGTCCCCATCGGGAACTTCAAGCCCCTTACACGATGATGCGTGTATTCATGGCTATCCTCTGTTCGCTTCTGGCGGTCTGTTCCGTGTCCGCACGGAACAGACGCCATGAGGGAACGGACGGGCAGGCGGCTATCTACCGGCTGCCACCATTTGAGAGGGCGGTGCGATGCACGAAGTATTTTGAGGGCTGGCATTCGGAAAAACATCACCCGTATGTAGGATATGGACATCGTTATCCTAACTCTGATATTATCCTAACTTTACATTGTAAATGATTGCAATATAGCATATAAATAATTTCATAGTTGTGATATTTTTCTATACCTTTTACTGTAGTTGAGCATTTACGCTCAACTACAGTAATTATGGATATAAGAAAATTAAGAAGTTGCTTTTGAAATCCTCCGAAAGATTATGAACGCAGTACTATTCACTAAAATGTGTCCTTAAAATGTAACGATATACGCATTTTGAATAAAGACACAGCAGAAAACAAGGAACATAAAGTGATATTTGTATAAATGATTCGCCAGAATGGAAAATAACAAGTATATTTGTAAAGGACGAAGAAATATTCCAATATTGTTTTATAAAGTTATATCATTTCGGTAAATATATGGAACTAACATTTCAAGACGGCAAAGAAAATCAGCCCATAATTGAGTCAGAAAACATAGAGAATTCTGTGTTTAAGAATCAGTATACACTTGCAGAAAAAATTTTGAAAGCCCTATTAAACGATGAAGAAATAAGGGGATACAACAATATAATTAGTTTTTGCGGTGACCGTGGAACCGGCAAGACTTCGTGTATGATGAGCTTCAAATCACAATGCGAAAAAAACTTCGACAAATGTTTTTTCTTAAAAGAAATTGATCCGTCGTTTTTCGATGAAACGCATAATATCATTGAACTTGTCGTCGGTCGTTTATATTCTGTTCTAACAGCGACAGAGAAAGATGGATATGATGAAGCCAAACGCGACGAACTTGTCTGCCAGTTCAACAAGGTAATGATTTACATGAAATACCTTGCAAAACCAGAAGATAAAGAACGATATTATGATGGTCTTCAAGAGTTGGAAGCTTTGTCCGTGGGATTGTCTCTTCAAGAGAGTATACAGAAACTTTTCTGTATTTTTTTAGAGTATGTCAACAAAGATTATCTCGTTATAGTCATTGATGACTTGGATTTGAATATTCAGGGTGCTTACATAATGTCTGAACACATCCGCAAATATTTGACCAACAAGAAGTGCATCATTATGTTGAGTGTGAAAGTAGAACAGTTAACAGATGCAGTTCAACACAATCTCGAAAACAGCCAAAATGTTGATAGTGCAGAAGGACACGAGATGGCAGTCAAATACGTTACAAAACTGATTCCTGTCAGCAGTCGTGTAAATATGCCATTGTTGGAGGACTATTGTGACAACAAACTAAAATATGTTTATACTGACGCTAACGGTCATGCTTGTACAGATGAGTTTCATTCTGTCAAAGAGGCTGTTACTCATTCAATATTTTGGAAAACAGGTTATCTATTTTATAATAGTCGGGGACGAAATTCGCTGATTATCCCCTCTTCGCTTCGTTCTTTGCGTCAACTATTGCACATGCTGTACAGAATGCCCTTTCGCGACAAAAATAGACCAACAGAGCACAAGCAAAACCAGAAGCAGTTCAAGCAGTACTTTTTCAATACGTGGACTCAACAATTGTCTGTAGAATACAGGCTTATAGCGTATAGACTTCTAAGTATAGAATCTGACATAGCGTTCAACAAAGCAGTAGTTGCAAATTTAATGACGCTTGATATACTCAAAAACAGTACTCGGTTCAAATCGATTGCTGATCCATCTAATTATGCCTATAACGTTTCATTAGGTGATGTTTTGCGCATATTGGAGTATTTAGATCAGGATGAGAGTGATATGCAGCTGCAACTTTTTGTATTCTTTGTGCGTTCACTGTATTCTATAAAGTTGTACGAATACTATGACTTTGTAACTGAGGACATCACTGCTAATCATTATCCCAAACCGGAGAACATTGACCAGACTGGTGAAATATACTCCTCGGATGCGATGTTTGAACAAGCAAATAAACTACAGAAGCTCGTCAATGGTCAATACTTTTCTTTTGTGGCAGACGAAGTGCTACCTCCCCAAAATATTCAAGGTGCTGAGAACCAGAGCAGAGACAATAAACTGATAAATGGAGACATTCTGATAGCGAAGATAAAAGAACTTGGTCGTGGAAAAAATGAGATAGACGATAGTTATAAAGAAAAATTTCGTATGGCTGAATTTTTCATGCTGACAACATCCAGATTAGCCAATATTAAACGGAAAACCGACTCATGGGAATTGAAACGAAATTCATTTGAACCGTCTTATCTGGTGCCATTTCATTCAAATGTCAAGAATCTAGTATTCGACGTATTGTCACCATTTTACAATGTGTTGAACCTGAAGAATACATATAATCGTTTTAATACGTACTTCCGACAAAATCCTGAGGATTCCACCATTTATGAATTTGCAGTACAAAATAACTGGTCTTTACTGTCAAAGATGATTGATAGTAATGACCGAGACTATGAAGTTAATCTGCACGGTTTTCTTTCCGATGGAGTATTACGCAATGCCGAGGTTCTGAATGCGTTGTCTGAGCGTATACGAGCCAGTCGCTTCGGCAGCTATTCCAGCAAAAACAGTGTGTGTATCAAAGAATTTTATAGCAAGATAAGACAATCTGGAATGCGCACATACCCCCGAACGAAAAAAGACATACCGTATCAGATTCAATTCATGTTTTTGGATGCCATTTGCAATTTTCTGGAAACTTGCGACCAAGACGCTTTCGAAACAATTTATAGTCGTCAGGAAGAAGCTGAAAACGCTATTGCAGCACTCTTTACAGCCAAGACCTATGCACCAGGTACAATTCTTAATAAATTAAAGAAACAACTTCCTGAAATCTTCAATAAGATTACTCGTCAAGAATGGAAACAGAAATTTCCTGACAATGAAAGAATTTCTCGTGAACGTATAATTGAAACAATAGAGGAGATTCAAAGACAATAAGTTATGGAACTACTCGCTTCCGCCATTCGCACACTATTTTACGACTTTAATGTGAGTAGTTTGTACACTGACATTAAAAATCACACCAATTCCTTTATTAAAGGTGATTTTGTTGAGCAGGCATCATGGCAGGCAAGGGCTTTTACAAAGAGTGAACTACGGTGTTTGCAAGAATATGTCAAGCAGAAATGCCACTGTGGGAAAGCCCCGAAATGGCATCAAATGTTGAATGTTTTACCTGAATTTACTGTAAAGTGTCTGATAAATAATAATGGTACGCCTACTGTAACATTCGGTAAACTTCAAGAATGGCGTGAACTTTCTCTCTTGTTAGGAGAAGATTTACTGACAACGGTATTTTTGGCGTTTCATCAGCACAAACCTGTCTCATTCGACTGGCCAAACATTATCCATCATGACAATGAAGGCATCAATAATGTATTAAAGAACGGACTATGCGATACACATGCTCATTTGAAGGCATCGGCGGATGTCTTTGAATTGACATGGTTAGATTTTATGAACAGGTTGATAAATAGGGATGATGACTATCAAAAGGTTCTATATATGGCTGATTCACAAATACAATACCGCAGAGACCAACAGAACTTTGAATTTCGCAAGATGGTACAGATGGCAGCCATTCTCAGACTGCATATATTTGAGATTTTGAATGGAAAAAAAACAGCAGTGCCAAATACAGGACTTCTAAAAATGTTGGACGATGATGTATGCCGAACCAAGCATTTAGTTGAGTTTGAAAGTCGGATTAGGAGTTATCAGACTGCTGATAACAAAATATTTAACATCACTCATGAATATGCTATTCAGAAGAAGCCCTCTTCCGAAATATATGCGATACACAGCGGTGAACGAGAGTTGCTGTATCAGTTCTTTTCCCGTTATTTCAAGAGAAACCCAGACACTCAGATAATCAACTTGGCAGATTTGTTCTTCCTATACATATCGCTAAAAATCAGAGTGCGCAAAGAGTTCGTTCAAACCAATCCTCTGTTCGGATTTGACAATTTCAAAATGTATGAGCATAGAAAAACCAAGTTCTGCTCAGACGATTTCAAAAAAATCTTTCCATTGTATGCGATTCAATCCTCTATACGGCCAAATACGACTGATAAGATGGAGGCTCGTGTTACACCAATTGAAATTCCAAAGCAAGAAATAAGGATATGTATTGATGGTAATAACAATAACATTCGTGGTGACATAACAGACGAAAATCTAACATATATCATCCATTTCATCAAACAGAGTGAATATGCAGTACATAAGAAACATTATGGCATCAGATATGATTATGGCGAAAAATACAGAAAAGAGATAGACGGCATACTTTCTGATACCATAAAACGTTATGCTGCCAAGCAACATTATGACGATAGACCATATCCCCCACCCATATATAAAATTGTCGGTATTGACGCTGCAGGAGCAGAAATAGATTGCTCTCCAGCTGTGTTCGGGCAGACATACCGTTATGCTCGTTTAAGGGGCCTAACAAACCTGACTTATCATGTTGGAGAAGACTTTTATGATCTTTGCGATGGTTTGAAGGCAATAGATGATGCCATCCGTTTTTTGAATTTAGATACAGGAAGCCGCTTGGGACATGTCATAGCATTAGGAATTTCCACTAAACAGTACTATGAACGTAGAGAGTACCAAACCATTATGTCACGTCAGAGACTATTGGATACATTAGTCTGGATACATCAAACCATATCGTTAAACAGATTGTTAATGTCCGTGAAATTTTCAACGGAATTGGAAGATAAAGCTAAGGACCTCTATTATGAAGTTGGTTATCGCATTCTTCCTTTCGACATTGAAACATATTATATGTCAATGATGCTTCGAAGCGATAGTCTTGATAAGACAGACAAGATTTCATGTTGGGGACGCGCATCTGTATGTCAGGATTCACTTTGCACAAAAGCGAGAGACAACAAAAACGCACTTGCCCTATGCCATGAATTCCTCACGAGCAAAGACGTTTGGAAGGAAGGCAACGCAATGACTACCTATACATATCTTCCGGAAATAGTTGAAATAGCGTCAGCATTGCAAGCATGCATACAACGTGAAATTCTGAAAAAGAATATAATAATAGAAACTAATCCTTCATCCAATGTCGTAATAGGACCAATAGATAGATATGAAGAACATACTCTCCACCAGTTTGTTAAGAATGGCATTGTTGCAAGTATCAATACTGATGATAAGGGTATTTTCTCTACGTCATTATACAACGAATATTCACTGTATGCAAGTTCGGCAAGTCTTATAGGAGTAAGTGATGCTGATATCATCAACAACATAAAAAGAATACATATAAATGCCGAAAATAGTCGATTTAGGGCACCAAAGCTAACATTGTAGTTGTGATATTTTCCGTAATTTTATGCGACTGAAGCCTTATACTTCAGTCGCATATTTACTAAATCTCATTGTTACATTCAAATTATTTCTTTAGCCCTACATATTCCAAAAGAGATTGTCCTTTTGGAAGTTTCTTCCATTTTTTTTTAAGTTTTAGAGTTGATGAACTTTCCAAAGTGGCCAAAGCCTTATTCTTTTGTTCAACAGAAACAAAGATATACCGCATAGTGGTTCTTATATCCGCGTGTCCCATTAGCCTTTGTATAGCAATAATATTCAGTCCTTGTTCCAGCCAATGACTGGCACGTGCATGTCTAAGACTATGGCAATGAAGATTGCGGGGTACACATTTGTCTATCTCATTTGCTTTAGCCGCATACATCTTCAAACGTTTGTTGATGGCCTCCTGGGATATTTTTTTCTTCTCTCCATTATAAAAGGAATAGAATAAATAACTATGAGAAGCAAAATCATTGTTATGGAATACCTCTATATACCGTAAAAGAATTTTAGTCACATCCTTCAATATGGGAGGCGTCCTGCATTTATACCCTTTGCCTATAATCGTCAAATAATTCGGATTAGGATACTCATGAAGATGTAAATCACATATTTTAACGGATAGAATCTCGTCTATGCGTGCGCCTATGCTATACATAAGATAAAAGATTGCCAAGTCTCTTTTTCCTGTTCGAGTATCTGTTCTAATGGTACTAAAAAGGGATTTGATAGCCTTTTGTGTAATTTCCTCATGAATCACTTTAACCGTACGCATAGGCTTTATTTCTTTTGAAGATATATATACGGCATTAAATCTTATATCTTTTATGCTTAAAAATTTAATGAAGCTTTTTACACCAGACAAACGGTCATTGCATGTTGAATTACTGCACTTTCGGGTTTTCTTTAACCATAGTAACCAGTCATTAAGATTGCTTTGGGAATAAGATTCTGCCGAAAGAGTGTTGGGAGTGACTTTTTTTTCTTCTTGTAAGAACTGCATATATTGCGATAAAGCCGTAAAATAAGAACGTTGTGTATGGCTACTACATCCTCTTGCGATAGGAAGATAACTTGTAAACCATTCATTTACGGCTTGGGATATAACGATTGATTCAGATTTAAGTTTCATCATTGTAAAAATCTTCAAGATTAGGTAAAATGTCATGTAGATAAGAACCAGAAAGTGTCTCCAACATATCAGGAAACATTGGTGCCAATTGATAGTAATAGCAAGTACTTTGCAGAGTTTTATGCCCCATGCTGCGTCCCAGAACGAGAAGTTTATCAAACCATTCTGTGCCATCATAATTCCAACTGTTTATATTTTTGACTGCATAATTGGAACGAAAATCGTATGGACGAGCGTCCGTCTTTGATATTCTTCGCCATATTTCACTGAATGCATATCCTTGCCATTTTATATCATGATACTTGCCATCCGAAGTAGGAAAAAATACTTTTCTCTTCGGTAATAACTGTTCTACAGCATGGTCGTATCGCTTGAGAAGTTCCCAAATTGAAAGGTGTAGGGCTACTCTATGTTGTGCCCATCCTTTGGTATGCTTGATATTAATTATGCCATTTTTAAGATCAACGTCTTCACAGTCAAGTAAACGTGCTTCATTGGTACGCATACCTGTACTAAGCAGTAGTCTGAAGAATACAGGTATTTGCATACTTCTCAGCTTAAAATCGAAATCTGAGATATTAACAGGCTTGCGAAGCAATATGGTCGCATTAAAAAAAAATGGCAAGTTCGTCTTCTGTGAAAATATGGGGTATGCGTGGTTTGTTTCCACCTCTCGGCAAAGAAGGGGGAACGCTCACTTTAGTCCAATGATGCCTGATTGCATACCTCAAAAATTGAGATACGGGAAGCACTCTTGTATTTCTTGATTTACATTTCTCAAAAGGTCTTCTGTCACACCAGGAATTAACGATATCTTCGGTCAGTTCTTTAGCTTCAGGATGAACTCGGGCACAAAAGTTATTGAAACGGATGAGATTCTTATGCGTAGTGTCACATATCCTTGGAGCAAGTGTTTTCAAGTAGAGAATATATTTTTCAAGCATTTCAGAAACAACAGAATTCTGAATGGGCATTTCTGTCATAGGTATTCCCTTTCTTTGTTTCCTTACTTCGGGTAATAACAATGGTAAAGGTATATTCGTATATCGTTGTTTGTTAGAGTATGCAATAAAATTCCGTAATTCCGCAATTCGATGGTTGGCAGAGTTAATGCTTTCGGTTGGATGCTTTATGCACCATTCATCTATCAAGTCCTTTGATAAATAATTGCATCCTCTTTTTGCGCAAAAAGAAATGAATGTCTTTAAGCGGCTAAATCTGTAAGACTTCCCATCGTTTCTTAATCCGTTTCGGTATTTTCGATAAAGGAACTCAAGCTTAATTAAGTCAATCATACGTCAAACACCTCCTCTCCGACAGGATATTTCGAAATGTCAATGCCGCATTCACGTAAATGTACAATATCAGCATCTATGTATGGATTGAGCGACTCCGGAGAAATATGTCCCATTATTTCGCTGATATAACGAGGAGTAACTCCATTTCTTAAAAGTTTGGTGGCCAGATAACGACGAAAAAGCCTGATTCCATTTTGGCATTCTCCTTTTCTAATCCCAAGTTTATTAAAGAAACGTCGGGCAATTTTCCCAATAACACCCGGGCTTATCGGTTTTTCCGGATCATACAGGTGCGTGAATAATCTCTGAATTTTCACTTCTTTCGGCCTTTCCTTTTTTAGGTATTCCATTACTACATTTCCTACAACAGCCCTTAATGGAAGAACTAACTTCTGATGTGTTTTGGACTGTTCAAGAGTGATAAGATCACGCTCGAAATCAATAGTGTCGACTGTCATTTTTGCGATGTCACTACCACGCAGACCTGTATACATGGCAATAGAAATGACAGCTTTATCACGAAGTGTGAGATTGGAATTGTCATTTTCCAATGTAGAAGCTATTATAGCAGTCTCATCATCAGACAAGATTGCAAAATTCTTTCGTATATTTTTCAATGAAGGCATTATATCGCAAAGGTATTCACATTCTTTTTGGCAAAGTAGCCCTTTAGAAGAACGTAGTACTCTTATAATACTTTTTTGGCAAGTATATCCCCGAAGTTGTCTTCCTCTATCATAAAAATAAGAAAGAATTAAAGGCTCTGTTACATCTGCCAAGGTATATGCGCCTTTGCTTTGCATATAAGCGAAAAATGCAGCCGCATAATTAGATTCCACTATTATTGAACTTGATGCTTTCCCTGTTTGCAGTGATACCTCTTTGTAATGCTCTATTATGGTTTTGAATAGACCTTTTAATTGATTCATTGAACTTTTTTGTTGTAGAGTAGGTATAAAGGCAAAGCGATTAGGCAAATGACCATATTCATCAAATGCCTCAATCCTTCGTATAGAGAGCCGATAATACTTCGAGCGTTCATCGCCTTTACTTATACCTTTTCTTTTTAGAAGCTTTTCATAAAAATCGCCATAAGACGCATAGTTACCTTCTTGTTCAAAAAGTTCTTTAAGCCTCACTTGAACTCCACCAATAGAGACCTTTCCATATCCCTGCTGTTTCATATAATCAAGCAAAACGGGATACTCTTGTTTTAATTTTCTTATATCCATAATTACGTTAGTTGAGCGTAAGTGCTCAACTAACGTAAAAGGTATAGAAAAATATCACAACTATGAAATTATTTATATGCTATATTTCAATCATTTGCAATGTAAAGTTAGGATAATATCAAGGTTAGGATAACGGTGTCCATACCCCACATACGGGTGATGTTTTTCCGAGTGCCAGCCTTCAAAATACTTCGTACACCGAACTGCCCACTCGAAAGGCGGCAGGCGGTAGATTGCCGCCTGCCCGTCCGTCCCCTTCTGACGGCTGTCCCGTGCGGACACGGAGCAGACCGCCAGCAGCGAACAGAGGATAGCCATGAATACACGCATCATCTTGGCAGAGGTTTGTAATTGCCTATGGGGATGACGGTCTGAATGTCGTCCTTCACGTTCCGGTTGTTGAAGTCAAATTCCAATTCGTAGGAATTTTTGAAATTGTCCTCCACCACCACGATGAAGTTGTGCGCCTCGTCGCCATCTGCCGTGTAGTACAGCCTGAACTTATCGTTTTCAAGCAGGTAGCGGTCGTTGGGCAGGAAGGTAATGCCGCCCGCCATCTTCAGCGTGCCTTCCCCCTCGAACTGGAAATACCGGATGGTGTAGAGCGTGTTGGCAAATTCGCCCGTCCTTTTCAGCTCACAGCGGATTTCCACCGTCTGCCCCTTCGTGACCTTGTTCGGCACGGGCATGGTTTCCACCGTGAAGGGATAGGATTGCTGGATGTCCATGTCATCGTCACACGACACGAGTGTGAGCGATATGGCGGCGAACAGGCAGAGTGCCAACGCCTTGAAAATTGATATTCTCTTGTTCTTGTTGTTCAGTATGTTCATTGTCCTTTGATTTTTAAGTTATTGTTCATTTCTTTTTTTGCTGTCAGTTGCAGATACTCGTTCAAGTCCTTGCAACCGTCATAGAGTGCGGAACGGTCACAGACACGTCCGCCGTAGTGTCCTTTGAGGGCTTCCAGCGTCCTCCGCCCGGCTTCGTCACGGTCGAGGAAGCAGTCGATGCGTCCATACCCGTCTAAGTGTTTCACCGCCTTACCCACGTTGGCGACGGAGTTCAGCACAAGGCTGTCGCCATTGCCGCCTATGCCGAGTGTGTCAGCGGACAAAAAGTCCATGAAGCCCTCGAACACGCTGCATACGTCAGAGGCGGTATCTTCCGGTTTTATCAGTGACACATCTTTCGGTGGTATGCAACCTTTGAATAGTTTGCTCCTGATTTCATAGCCGCCCGCCACGTTCGGGAAACCGATTGTGAAATACCGCTTTCCACGCACGCCATAGTTCAGGCGGCAACAGTGGCGGTATGCAACGGCATAAGGGATGCCCCGTTCCGCCAGATACTCTGTTAATGGTGAGCGGAGCAGCGGGACGGCTTCCACTCCCTCAAAGGCAGGTTCGGACGGCTCCGGCAGGAACAACGGCTTTTCCGATGCGACAAACGGCATACGGGCGGTTTCCGCTATGAATCTCGCCTGCGCCATGAAGTCGCCGCTTCGGGCAAACTCCCCGGCAAGCGTGAAGATGTCACCGCCCTTGCCCAAACCGAAGTCGTACCAGAGCTGTTTCGCCACGTTCACACGGAAAGAGGGGGTGCGTTCACTGCGGTACGGCGCACGATACCACAGCTCGTTTCCGCTCCTCCGTACAGGCTCATGTCCCAACCGTGCGAGAAAGTCCGCGAGGGATATTTGCCTCATGGCGTCTATATTGGTCCCTTCCATGCGGCGTGTGTCAGTTGATGACGAACTTGATGCCCAGCCCCCATTGGCAGTGGAACTTCTTCGTGTCGCCACCCCACAGGCAACGCTCCCGGAGGTTGGCGAGCAGGGCGATACGGTCAGCCACGTAAAACTCCACATCGAGCGTCAGCGCACCGCCGTAGATGAAGGCGTCCCGGTCATGCAGCGTGGAGCCGTCATACAGCACCTTTTCGCCCCAATTCACCGATTCATACCCGGCGAGAGCCGAAGCCCCCGCATAGACGAACACGATTTTGCGGGCATCGGAAAGTATCTTGAAATAGTAGCCGCCCTCCGCCGTGAACTGCGCCACAGGTATGGAAGTGTCCTTGTAGGGGCTCTTTTTCAGGAGATACTCACCTCCGAATACCCATTTGTTCCCCTTCTTCGTGTAAGTGGAGAGAGCAGCCCCTAAACTGTACCCGCCGTCGTTGCCGCCGGGTTTGAATCCGTCCGCCAGATTCGCCCTTACCTCGATGCCCTGCATCTTCGGCAGGCATCGCTGGGCGTGCGCCTGCCCCGTGAACAGGGCAAGCGACGCGATGATTATTGCGATGTACTTTCTCATGGTCAGCGCACTTGAAGTTCGTTGATGGTATTGGCGCGCACCAAATCCTCGTTCTCGATCACGAAGGACTGGTGACGACCGCCGTTCTTCTCGTTCAGTTCCACAACGAGGCACTTGCCGTCGGGTATGGTGAACTTCGCCATCGTGAAGACCGTGCGTTCGCTTTTTTTGCCCGGCACGAGCGTGGCGTAGTTCTGCGCGCGAAGCGGCAGGATGATACGCTCCTGCACGGCGGTACGCTTCGCCACCTTCTTGTCCACGATTTTCCATGTGATGTAGTCCACATCGAAAGGCACGTTG
>OLGD01003846.1_pt1 | contig 13393 bp, 10 predicted proteins | sample 1605311 | NCBI WGS metagenome assembly OLGD01 (sample SAMEA3888917, study PRJEB22519) | human gut metagenome | biome: human gut; feature: human-associated habitat; material: faeces | place: Denmark | collected 2010 | reverse complement strand
CTATAAATACCATTCAAGGTAAATTCCACATCCGACAATATCTTAATACTGGTTTCAGTGTCTACCGAAGTGGAAGGGTCAAGATCCAGCCAATTGTTTCCGCAAGAGGTAGCTACGAGCAATACGGAACTGACGAATAAATATTTCAATAGTTTCATAATATCAAGTATTTTAACGGTTAGAAATTAACGTTTACACCAAAGGTCACGGTCTTCAGAGGAGGCGTTCCCCAAATGGCAGTACCACCGCTGACAGCTTCCGGATCGTAATAATCATAAGCCGCCCAGGTCCAGAGATTATTGGCTGATGCATACACACGTACATTCTCTAGACCTATTTTACGAGTCCACTCTTTCGGAACAGTCACGCCGAATGTCAACGTTTTCAGGCGGATAAAGTCGGTACTATGCAAACGACGGGTAGTGGTCACCTTGTTCATAGCCACAGAAGGCTTTTCATAGAACAGTTCATAGCTCGTGATGTCACCCGGCTTTCTCCAGCTGTCGCGGTAGTAAGTAGGGATATTGGCTTCCAAGTCGTTGCCGCCATGCTCCGTTTTCTGTGCCCAGTTATCGTAAGAGTAACCGCCAAACTGATAAGAGAACATAAAGTTGAGATCGAACCATTTGTAACGTAAAGTATTCGACAAGCCACCTATGACATTCGGTTCGGCATGCTTATCCAGTACAATGGCATGAGCATCTTTTATAACTTCGGTAATCTCTTTCTTATAGTTACCGTTCTCGTCAACGTCATTCGTATAGAACTGTGGCACACCGGTTTCGGGGTTGATTCCGGCAAACTCTATCATATAGAATGTGCGATATGATTTCCCTACTTTACGAATCTGAGTTCCACTGACGATTTCCGTTTGCATACCATCCAAAGTCACAATTTCATTCTTGTTGTGAGAAATGTTGAACGCGGTGTTCCACGAGAAATCTTTGGTTTGAATATTGGTGGAGTTTATCTCCAGTTCCACACCTTTATTCTTAACCTCGCCAATATTCATCAGATAACTGCTGAAACCGGTAGTCATGGAGATGGGACGGTCCATCAACAGGTTCTTGGTAGTACGGGTGTAATATTCCAGCGTAACATTAATACGGCTCCACAAACTGAAGTCCAGACCCAGGTTCAGGTTATAGTTGGTTTCCCACTGCAAATCATTGTTCTTCAATTGAGACTGGATAATGCCCGGTTGTTCCAGATATCCATTGGTCAGACTACTCAATCCTCTGTATCCAAAATAATCGGAAGGAAGAGTACCATTCACACCGTAAGATGCACGAATCTTCAAATCAGTCAGCCAGTCTTTCACGGGTTCCATAAATTCTTCTTCAATCATCCGCCATGAACCGGACACTGACCAGAAGCTACCCCAACGGTTGTCTCTGTGGAAACGGGAACTGCCGTCCGTACGGAAACTGCCACCCAGATAGTATTTGTTCTTATAATCATAGTTCAGACGGAACAGATAAGACACCATACGTGTACGGGTGTCGCTGCCACCTACCGATTCGGTTTTCATACCGTTACTGATCTCATTTTTGTCGTAAGTGGCAAAGTTGGTGGCATAGCCTGACAGATAATCGCGATATTGGTCGTCAATCTCATATCCCACCAATGCGTCGACATGGTGGTCGGTAGCAATAGTTGTCTTGTAACTCAACTGGTTCGCCCATACCATTTTCTTATACTCATAAAATTTCTTGCTCATGCCTCCGTTGATGTCATCACCGTTGGAAGTACGCGGGTCTTTCCAATCGTTACCTTTCGTATTGACATAATCGTAGCTGAAAGTAGACCGAAACTTCAGATTCTTAATGAATTCATATTCACCATAAATCGTATTGAATGCGCGGGTCACATATTCACGCTGATAATCATAAGTTGCCGATAAAGCGGGATTACGGTCACTGATACGGATAAGTTCCCGGTTCCAAGTGCCATCCTCATTATAAACAGGGTCGGAAGGGATGACAGCACTACGTGATGTGTAGAAAGGAGAGGAATAAGAAGTACCCTCACTATACACATCCTGATTAACGGTAGCAAACAGTACATTTGCGCCTAACTTAAATTTATCAGTAGCCTGAAAATCAACGTTCAATCTTCCACTGATGCGTTCCAGTCCGGAGTTGATGGCTATACCATCCTGTTTCAGATAAGAAAGTGAAGAATAATACTTAAATCTGTCCGTACCTCCCGATAAAGAGGCTTCGTAAGATTGATGGCTTCCCTTTTGGAACAGAACGTCATCCCAGTCTATAAATCCACACCAGGGAACAGGTGCATAGTCGTCAATTTCTCCATCAGCATAAGCCATCGCATCGGCTTCGCTCTTGCCTTTTTTAAGTTGACCAGCTACCAGACCATCATAAATATACTGACGGCGTTCTTCCCCGCCCATCACCGGACGATAATCCATAGCGAAATCAGAACTTCCCCAATCGGCTTTCAATGTGATAGTGGGTTTGCCGACTTTACCTTTCTTGGTAGTGATAAGTACCACACCATTTGCAGCACGCGAACCGTAGAGTGAAGCGGCAGCGGCATCTTTAATAACCGTAACGCTTTCAATGTCGGAGCTATTGATAGTCGACATTATATCAAGACCTGCATCCGAACTCATCGTATTGATGGTACCGGAACGCATCGGAACCCCGTCAATCACATACAGCGGTGAATTGCTGGCGTTGAAAGAGCCCATACCACGAATCCGCAAGGAAGAGGATGCCCCCGGCTGGCCGGATGAAGAAGTGAACTGAACACCCGGTGCATTGCCTTGCAACAGATCTTTGAAAGAAACAGCGGGAACGTCTTTCAGAGTCTCCCCCTTTACGCTGGAAGCGGAACCGGCATAAGCCGACTTCTTGAAAGTACCGTAACCGGTAACTACCACTTCTTCCATCAGGTTGATGTCCGGTGACATTTCCACTTTAAGCATCTTGCCGGAGGTTACCTTGATTTCCTGACGGACATAGCCGATATAAGAAACAATCAGTGTGACCGGAAGATGATCTACTTCCAGAAAAAAACGACCGTCAAGATCGGTAGTACCACCATTGGTAGTACCTTTCACCACGACATTGGCGCCAATGATAGGTTCTCCGGTTTCGTCAATGACGGCACCGCTGACTTTCGTCTTCTGCTGGGGAGCAGCCACCTCTTTAACCTCATTGACAATTGGCTTAATAGCAATCACTCCATTATGAACAGAATAAGTCAGTCCGCTGTCTTTGAGGCATTTCTCAAGTACAACAGCAATTTTCTCATTGCTTACATTCAAATTCTGAACATTTATCCCCTCAACATCTTTAGTACTGTAGACAAACGTGAAATCTGTCTGTCTCTGAACCTCCCATAGTACTTCGCTCAAAGTAGCTTTCTTAAATGTTGCCGTAACAGTGGTTTGAGCAAATGCTGTGTTTGCAGCTTGCATGAAACCTGTGACAATGAAACAAAAAAACAGAAACGTTATCCACAAACGTTTGCTACTTCTCTCATGTTTGTTGCAGTAGTCCTTCTTGTTCATAGTAAATGATTATTAGTTAGTTATAAAAAGTAATTGTTTTACCGTTAATTTTAGCATGCACCTTTTCCGTCTTCTCCAACAGTCTGACGAAAGGTGCTATTTCCTCGTAGCGGTCGAGATGGCAGCCGAAACGGAAATCTTTAATCCTCTCATTCTGGTAAACCACCTCCATATCATACCAGCGCGAAAGTGTCTTCATGATGTCTTCCAGGCGTTGATCCTTGAAATGTATTTTCCCTTCTACCCATGAGGTATAGAAAGAAGTGTCTACCGTGCGCACCTGCATGGAATTGCTACCTACCGACAGAGTGGCCTGCTGCGAAGGTTTCAGAATAAGACTTCCACTCTTTTCGGCATTGACTTTTACCGACCCGTTGACCAACGTAGCCTGATATTCTTCGTCAGGATAGGCTGAGATATTGAATGTCGTACCCAGCACTTCTACCTGTACCCCTTTCGTGTTTACTAAAAAAGGCTGTCCGGTTTTACTGACCTCGAAATAAGCTTCTCCTTCCAGTTCCACTACCCGCGCACCGGCACCAAATGTCACCGGAAACCGAAGACTGCTCATTGAATTCAGATGCACTTTTGTTCCGTCACTCAGTACCAAGGCATATTCTCCCCCACGGGGAATTTCCACCTTATTATATATGGGCTTTTCTTTTTGAGAAGCAGTCTGCGCCACCTGATAATTCAGAGTGGTTGAATCCACCTTAATATGTGTTCCCTCTAATTCCTGCAATGCGTCCAAAGCATTTTTATTCAAGCAGATTGTTTCTCCGTTGTCCAATGTCAAAATAGCTTTGGATTCTCCCGGTGGTATGGACTGGGCTGTCAGTACGGGTTGCTTCTGAGAATAATCATGAGAAGTATATTCCAGTGAAATTCCCAATATAAAAACCGGAAACAGAACGGCAGCGACGTAGCGAAGTATTTTTAGCCTCCTCTCCCTGCTGTCATTTCGCTTGATTCGTTTCTGAATACCTTCCCAATGGGTAGAGGTATTGAATATCGAACCTTTCTCTATATGCAGCCTGAGATTTTCCTCATTACATATCTTCCGGAAAAGAGCTTCATGGGCAGTATCTTCATTTCGCCATTTCTCTAATTGGACACTTTCTTCGGGAGTTATCTCACCGGATAAATGCCGTGCAATAATATTAGCTATGTGGAAGTCTTGCTTTATCATATATTGACCTTTTTTTGTTGTCTTTTATAGTAATACAGGTCAATTGATATTTATGGTTAACGGAATACCATTTTTTTTCAAAAAAAATAAAATGAGGAGTATTTCAGATAAAAAAGAATAAGAAATAGTAATAGTCTTTCAGGTGTTCACGCAGCTTTTTATAGGCAATTCTTTTAAGGGTATGCACAGTTTCGGCAGATACATTCAAATGTTCGGCTATCTCATTGTTCTTCTTTCCTTCCATAGCCAACTTCATGATAGCCTTCATCTGAGCGGGAAGCATATCGATAGCCTCCGCCACTATTCTATAAGTTTCTTCTTCCACCACCGCATCATGAAAGAAAGAGTCTTTTTTCTTCTCGATTACTTTTTGGGCATACTCCCATACAACTTTAGAATGTTCCAGTTCATTCAGCGCTTTATTGCGCACAGCTGTATAAAGAAAGGCTTTCACCTGATGCAAATAGAAAAAATCATCCCTGATCTGCCACAATTTAGCGAATGAGTCCTGTACGATATCCGCCGAAGCTTCATCGTCCTCCATATACTGGTTGGCAAACAGACAGAGGGCTACATAATATCTTTCAAATATATTATGAAACTCTTGTTCATTGAGCTTTATGCTGATAAGGGTATAAGAGGTATCCGCTATCACAATTCACCTTTTTAGTATGCAAAAATAATTAAAAATAGTTTTTCTTGTTCAAGTTTAACAAAGAAATCTGTCTGCTATCTACCAAATCTTACACATAGAAAAAGAATTTATCGACATCATTCACCCGGAAAACGCATACTTTTGCCACATTGGAATATCAATCTTAAAGCCATGAAGAAAAACTACCCGTTTCTGTTTATTCTCCTTTTATGCACAGTCTTTGCGCAAGCTCAAACCACACCGGCCTTTCCCGGTGCCGAAGGATTTGCCCGCCACACCGTTACCGGCGGACGAGGAGGAATTGTATACCACGTCACCAACCTTAACGACAGCGGTGAAGGTTCGCTACGCGCAGGCATTGACATGAAAGGCGCCCGAACCATTGTTTTCGATGTTTCGGGACTCATTGAACTGCAAAGCCGACTGGTGATAAAAAACGGTGACCTCACCATCGCCGGACAAACTGCCCCAGGAGATGGTATCTGCCTTAAAAACTATACTTTGCATGTTGCCGGATATAAAGAGGAAGAGAAAAAGGACCAATGCGCCACCAACATTATTATCCGCTTCATCCGTAGCCGGATGGGAGACGAGACAAAAGCGGAAGATGACGCCATGTGGGGGCGTTATACCTCAAATATCATCATAGATCATTGTAGTATGAGCTGGAGTACAGACGAATGTGCCTCGTTTTATAGTAACAAGAACTTCACCATGCAATGGTGCATCTTGAGCGAGAGCCTTACCAAGTCGGTGCACGTCAAAGGGAATCACGGTTATGGAGCTATCTGGGGAGGTGAAGGCGCCAGTTTCCACCATAATTTACTGGCTCACCACAGTAGCCGCACCCCTCGCCTGGATGGCAGCCGCTCCGTCGGAAGATGGGAGACGGAACTCACTGACCTGCGCAACAACGTGTTTTATAATTGGGGACCTACCAATGGAGGATATGCCGGAGAGGGTGGACGCTATAATTTCGTGAACAATTATTATAAACCGGGACCTTCCACCGCTACCAAGAAAAATATCGTTAACCGCATCTTTCAGCCTAATGCCGATGATGGTACTCAAAGTAATCCGGTCGGTATCTGGGGGAGATTTTATGTCAGTGGAAACTATTTTGACGATACTTGTTCCAAACTAAGCAGTGACATGAAAAAACTGGTAGCACAGACCAATGCCGACAATTGGGAAGGTATTCACCCGCATCTGGGTAACGGAGATTTACCGGAAGGAAATATTGATGGTATCAAGAGCACTACTGAATTTGAAATAGCCGCCGTCAGTACCCATGCTGCCGTACAGGCTTATGAGAATGTACTCGCACATGCAGGTGCGAGCCTGAAACGCGACGCTGTTGACGAACGCATCATCTCCGAAGTAAAGAATGGAAACTACACCTACGAAGGCAGCAACGGGAGTAGCAACGGATTGATTGATTCACAGGAGGATGTAGAAGGATGGCCTCTGTACAACAGTGAAGAAAAACCCGCCGACACCGATAATGATGGTATACCCGACACTTGGGCTGCACAGTATCTGCCTGTTGGTAAAACCTATCGGGACATAGAACCGACCACCGGATATTCTTATCTGGAACTCTATATTAACAGCCTCGTTGACAATCTTATGAAAACCTGTTACGAAAACAGCAATAGCTCACCAAGCATCAATGATTTCGGTCTATATGGTACTTCTACCGGCATATCCTCTTCTTCTGCCGAAGCCACAGATGCAGTGAAATGTTTCCGGCAGGATAAACGGATTGTCCTCAAAGGACTGTCCGCAGGAGCGCGTATCGATATCTATGATTTATCGGGACGCTCCATAGCCTCCTACCAATGCTTTGACGAACAGGCGGAATATCCCCTCAACCAACCCGCCGTTATCAGCGTGCAATCCGGTGGAAAGAAGTACAGTTTCAAGAGCCCCCGTTAAAATTATTGTAATGTGGAGATTGCAATACACAGAACCACTGTCTCTTATTATTAATTTTTATAAAAAAAGTCAGATAACTCGATTTGCATAAATAAAGAAAAGGAGTAACTTTGCGAGCGATTTGAAAAATGGATTACGTTTTTTATTTTATATAACTTAAAAAGAGCTAATTATGACTTATTCACACGAAGTGGAACACATGTGTGTTGTGAAGAAAGGTCCTAACCACGGACCGGCTCCTATTCCCGAAGAAGGTAAATGGGTAAAAGCTAAAGAAATTGTTGACATCTCTGGTTTGACACACGGCATCGGCTGGTGTGCTCCCCAGCAAGGTGCATGTAAATTAACCCTCAACGTGAAAGAAGGTGTCATTCAGGAAGCCCTGATTGAAACAATCGGTTGCTCCGGCATGACTCACTCAGCTGCCATGGCATCTGAAATCCTTCCGGGTAAGACCATCCTCGAAGCCTTGAACACTGACCTCGTTTGCGATGCTATCAACACCGCAATGCGCGAACTCTTCCTGCAAATCGTTTACGGACGTACTCAGTCAGCTTTCTCTGAAGGCGGTCTGATTATCGGTGCCGGACTGGAAGACTTGGGTAAAGGTCTGCGCAGCCAGGTAGGTACTCTGTACGGTACATTGGCTAAAGGTCCTCGTTACCTCGAAATGGCTGAAGGTTACATCAAGAACATCTTCCTGGATAAGGATGACCAAATCTGCGGATACGAATTTGTTCACATGGGTAAATTCATGGATGAGATCAAGAAGGGTACGGATGCTAACGAAGCATTGAAGAAAGTAACCGGTACTTACGGACGCGTAACAGCTGAACAGGGTGCAGTTAAACATATTGATCCACGTCACGAATAATTATAAGGAGGAAAAAGAACTATGATTAGAGAAGTAAAATTTGAAAGTCAAGACCGTCGTATCAAAGGAATTATTGAAGCTTTGAACGCTAACGGCATCAAAGACATCGAAGAAGCAAACGCTATCTGCGAATCTTATGGACTCGATCCTTATAAGACGTGTGAAGAAACTCAGCCTATCTGCTTTGAAAATGCAAAGTGGGCTTATGTTGTAGGTACTGCAATTGCTATCAAAAAAGGCTGCACAAACGCTGCTGAAGCTGCTGAAGCTATCGGTATCGGTTTGCAGGCATTCTGTATTCCGGGTTCTGTAGCCGATGACCGTAAGGTTGGTATCGGTCATGGTAACCTGGCAGCTATGTTGCTGCGTGAGGAAACTAAATGTTTCGCTTTCCTGGCAGGTCACGAATCATTCGCTGCTGCTGAAGGTGCTATCAAGATTGCTGCAAAAGCTGACAAAGTACGTAAAGAACCTCTGCGTTGTATTCTGAACGGTTTGGGTAAGGATGCTGCACAGATCATCTCTCGTATCAACGGCTTTACTTATGTTCAGACTCAATTCGACTACTACACAGGTGAACTGAAAGTAGTTCAGGAAATCGCTTACAGTGATGGTGCCCGTGCAAAAGTAAAATGCTACGGTGCTGACGATGTTCGCGAAGGTGTAGCTATCATGTGGAAAGAAGGTGTAGATGTATCTATCACAGGTAACTCTACTAACCCGACTCGTTTCCAACATCCGGTAGCCGGTACTTACAAGAAAGAACGTGTTCTTGCTGGTAAGCCTTATTTCTCAGTTGCTTCCGGTGGTGGTACAGGTCGTACTCTTCACCCGGATAACATGGCAGCCGGTCCGGCTTCTTACGGCATGACCGACACAATGGGCCGTATGCACTCAGACGCTCAGTTCGCTGGTTCTTCATCAGTTCCTGCTCACGTAGAAATGATGGGATTCCTGGGTATCGGTAACAATCCGATGGTAGGTTGTACTGTAGCTTGTGCGGTTGACGTAGCTCAGGCTTTGAGCAAGTAATTTAAGTTACTTCAAATAAATAAGCTCCTGTAGTCTTGATGATTACAGGAGCTTTTTTGTAGTAAATGCCCGGAAGAGAAGACTGTAGTAATTCTCATTCCGGGCATTTTTCTGCAAAATATATAAAATCTTAGTTTAGTTTATTCATTGAACCAATCAATCTTTTTAGAGAAGTACATCACCATAGCCAGTATCACAAACAACCCAAGACTGCCGGCAAGCAAAGCAAAAGTCTCCAACTGGATAAGAATGAATACATAAATATAAAGTACACCAAGCAACCCTACCATAATAAAAGCCGGTTTCTTTCTCCTGATAATGCCCAGCATATAGCCACCCACTAAAGCGATAGTAAGCGCCGATGCCACCAGATAAGCCATGCCAAAACCGATATGCTCGGACATGGAAAGCAACAAACTATAGAACAAGCAGAGCGCCAACCCTACCAGCAGATACTGCAAAGCATGAATACGAGTCTTTTCCAGAATTTCAGTGAAGAATATCACCATAAAAGTCAATAAGATAACCAGAATCGCATACTTAGTAGAACGCATAGACTGTTGATACTGCTCTACCGGCATTTTCAGGTTCACCCCGAAATTTGAATTCTGAATATCCTTGATACTCGCATTCTGATAATTGACAAGCACCTGCGGATAATTCCTGTTCAAATTCAACACCTGCCATTGCGCAGAAAAATCCGTTTCCGTAATCTCACGCTTCTCCGGCAAGTAATTACCGTCAAAACTCGGAGTGTTCCAATTGGCTTTCAGATTGACCTTTGTGGTTTTGCCCAATGGAGTAAAGTTAATGGATTGAGAACCTTTTAGTTTAATCTTCATCTCATAAGGCAGCTTTTTGCCTTCTTTCAGGGCAGAAAGGTCGACGATAGCATGAACACCCATATTATCGATGCCCCGTCCATCCATTCCCGGCTCGAACATATAGACTGAATCGTTCAGAGTAATGCTGACTTGCTCGCTAAGTCCACGCATATCTGTCAGATTCAGACAGACCGCCGCCCGATTATACAATAGCGCATCCATATCTACATTGTTCTTCAGAAGTTCTTCCGAGCTAAAGAACCCTTTGATAACCAGTTCCGACTGGTATACATTTACTTTATAAATCCCCCGCCGGAGAATCTCAGTATGCAATTGTCCGTCTACAGACAATTCGTCGGGAAGCAAGGTTACATCTCCCATAGACACCTTCTTTACCCCATTGTCCTCGTGAGTGATGGGATACTTCAGATTAATGTAAGGCCCTGTAATGGTCTGCGCCAGGCTCCATTTCTGACCGACTTCCGCAATAGCATCCGTCTGCGTACGTCCGCGTTCTGAAATCATGTCTTCAATCATAAACATCGGAATCAGCAGCAACAACACCAGAAAAGCAATTACCACTACCTTAATTGATTTTGAGAAACGATGCAAACAACCACTCGCCTGCCTCTTCGTTTCATTCAGACCTTCATTCAGATGATCACTAAAATCATCATTCAAATTGTCGTTTAAGTTTTCATTTAAATTTTCCATAATAGAATCGTATTAATTAAGTTGATTTCAGAAAATTCTCCAATGCCTCTATATGAGTCTTAAAAGCCTTCTTCCCTCCCTGTGTGGCTTGAAAAAAAGTTTTAGGTTTTCGTCCCACAAAGGTTTTCTTGCAAACGATGTAGCCCAACTCTTCCAAAGCCCTCGTATGGCTGGCCAGATTGCCGTCCGTCAACGAAAGCAGTTCCTTCAGGGTGTTGAAATCCACATCCTCATTTACCATCAGGACAGCCATTATGCCCAAGCGGACTTTACTTTCGAATGCCTTATTTATATTTTGAAATGCTTCTATCATCTATCACCTTTTCCTTTCATACTGCAAATAAAACAATATACCATACAGGATATGGAAGCCACCGAACCCGATTGTCCAAAACAGCAAGCCATGCCCTTCAAAGAAGCAGTCTGCAATGCCCAGGCAAAGGAATGCATATCCCAACCAGGCTACATTGGAATAGGTGAACTTTGAAACATTGACCAGGGAAAGCCCATAGAACAACAACATTACAGAAGATACCAACCCGTAAATCTCGTGCAGCAGCAAGGCAATGCAGAACAATCCTCCCGTCAGCAACGGCAATGCAAAATTCCAGGCAATGCGATAAGTCAATTTACTGAATATTTTCTGCCCGGTTTTCCTGGCTTTATAACAGGACAGGATGCAGGCTGTAATTACAGAAGCCGTCAGCACCAACGAAGCCACCATTATCAGTCCTTCCCGGTTCTCTCCCGAACTTAAGAAACTATTGGCCACAAACGCGCCAGCTAAGGCATATACTCCGGCCAAAATAGCCGTCATTCCACTTAGAGACACAAACTTGGAGGATTTTTCCATCAACTCCTTTATCTCATTCACTGATTCTAATGCTTTGTTCTTATCCATATAAAAAGTACTTTGTAGCGCAAAGTAAAAGATAAATAGTCAAAGCACCAAAGAATATTGGAAAAAAAATATTTTATCGGGATACTCTGCCTGAAATATTTCCTTGCATCAGACTCTCAACCTCCTCTACCGTCACATGGTTAAAGTCACCATAAACCGTATTTTTCAGTGCGGAAGCGGCAAGAGCATACTCCAATGCCTTCTGGTCATCATCGGGGTAGGTGATAAGACCGTATATCATGCCACCGACAAACGCATCACCCGCTCCTACGCGGTCTACTTCATGTTCGATGTCGTAGATGCCGGTGTGCTTCAGTGTACCGTCCGAATAGACTACGGCAGCAAGGAGGTTATGATTGGAAGTAATGGAATTGCGCAGTTCCAGGAAAGCTTTCCGGCAACGGGGTACAAGCTGCGCTACTTGACGGCCGAAATCCTCGAAAGCGGGAAGATTGGCTTCGAAAGAAGTATCGGCAGCATCGGTGGCTTTGAAACCAACGGGCTGAATGCCGAGAATTTCCTTATATTCCGGTTCGGCACCAAAGATAACATCGCTGTATTGCACCAAAGGCTGCATGACTTCGGCTGCCGGACGACCGTAATTCCAGAGTTTCTTGCGGAAATTAAGGTCACAAGAGATGGTCAGTCCCATGCGGTCGGCTATTTCGAGAGCTTCGCGGCAAGCCTCGGCACCTTCCGGCGAAAGGGCGGCGGCAATACCGGACCAATGAAACCAACCCGCGTCAGCGAATACTGTTTCCCAATCAATCATACCGGGACGCAGCGTGGCAAATGAAGAACCCTCACGGTCGTAAACAACATTCGAATTGCGGAAGGCGGCGCCACTTTCCAAAAAGTAAAGTCCCATACGTTTGCCTCCGAAGACAATTCCGTCAGTACCCAAGCCGTTGGCACGGAGCGAAGCGATACAGGCACGGGCCACAGCATTGTCCGGCAGACGGGTTACGAACTCAGTAGGTATGCCGAAGTTAGCCAATGAAACGGCTACGTTGGCTTCACTGCCACCATAGGTAGCTATCATCTGATTGGTCTGTGAAAAACGTAGGAAATCAGGTGCGGTCAGCCTCAGCATTATCTCGCCGAAGGTAACTACTTTCTTATGGGTAGATATTTGATTCATAAGTTGTCAACAAAAAAGATTAACCGAACGTCAAAGTTGCATTTTTATTCCAAGCAAACGCAAAGATATAATAATATTTATTGGCGGGGAAGCAGGGACAAAACATAATAACCGGATTTGTTGTAACTTTGCAAAGTTTTAACTGATATAACAAACAGAATGAGTTCATTGAAGAAAATCCCCTCTCCTTTAGTATCCCTCCTGCCCATCGGACTGTTGGTAGGAATGTTATTCGCCACCATACACACATTCGGCAGCGATGCTTTGGGAGGAGGCAGCCAGATTTCCTTGCTGACCACTACGGCCTTCTGCGTATTTATAGGTATGGCCTTCTACCGTGTCCCCTGGAAAGATTACGAACTCGCCATCACGAATAATATTGCAGGAGTCGCCACCGCCATTATTATCCTGTTGATTATAGGTGCACTGAGCGGTGCATGGATGATAAGCGGCATTGTCCCCACCCTTATATATTACGGTATGCAAATCATCCACCCCGACTTTTTCCTGGCGTCCACCTGCATCATCTGCGCGCTGATTTCCGTCATGACAGGCAGTTCGTGGACCACAATCGCAACTATCGGCAT
>OLGD01003841.1_pt1 | contig 13416 bp, 9 predicted proteins | sample 1605311 | NCBI WGS metagenome assembly OLGD01 (sample SAMEA3888917, study PRJEB22519) | human gut metagenome | biome: human gut; feature: human-associated habitat; material: faeces | place: Denmark | collected 2010 | reverse complement strand
ACCGTTATGATTTTCTCTTTCGGTTTACTTGCACAGATTTACTTTGAACGCCTTCTGACCTCCACCGGAAAAACACTTTTCAGCATGACTTCCCAGTTATGCGGAGCTCTTACCAATATCATTCTGGATCCGATCATGATCTTCGGTCTGCTTGGATGTCCGGCCATGGGTGTCACCGGTGCTGCTGTGGCAACTGTCATCGGTCAGTGTGTCGCTGCTGTCGTTGCCTTTACCTGCAATCACAAATTCAATACAGAGATTAAGATCCATTTTCAGGGATTTCGTCCGGATATCAAAATCATCGGAACGATCTATGCGATCGGTGTTCCTTCGATCATCATGCAGTCTATCGGCTCTGTGATGACGTACTCCATGAACCGGATCCTGATTGCTTTCTCATCCACAGCAACCGCTGTGTTCGGTGTATATTTCAAGCTTCAGAGTTTCTTCTTCATGCCGGTGTTCGGTCTGAACAATGGTATCACACCGATCATCGCCTTCAACTACGGTGCACAGAACAGAAAACGTATGATCAAAACGATCAAACTCAGCCTGATCACTGCTTTCTGTCTGACCTTTGTCGGATTCTTATCTTTTGAGCTGATTCCACAGGTTCTTCTTGGAATGTTCAATGCTTCCGAAGATATGCTCGCCATCGGTATTCCTGCACTGCGTATCATCGGGGTTCATTATCTGATCGCCTGGTTCTGTATCATCTGTGGAACAGTATTCCAGGCTCTCGGAAAAGCAGTATACAGCATGATCGTATCGATCCTTCGTCAGCTCGTGGTCCTGATCCCGGTAGCCTACCTTCTTTCCCGGATCGGAGGACTGCATGTGGTATGGTGGTGCTTCCCGATTGCAGAGGTTGCATCTCTTGTTGTTTCACTGACTTTCCTGTTCAGTGTCAACCGACAGATTATTTCTAAAATACCGGATGGAAGTGACATTCTGTAAAATACATGCATTTACTATACTTGTAAAAAACATCCCCTTTCACAAAAATTTTTCTTTCGTGAAAGGGGATATTTTTATCCTATCCGGATACTATATTGAAGAATTTGCGCAAATGCTCAAGGCTTGTTTTGAACCATCATAAATCCATTAGTGTCAGGCACCTTTACACCGGAAACCTTCTGCAAAGAACGTAATGGATGCTTTAGATAAGGCAATTGAGATCACTGCGGATTGTCCGTACAGAAGAACTTTTCATTCTGATCAAGGGTGGGCTTACCAAATGAAAGCATATTCTCATAGACTAAAAGAAGAACGTATATTTCAAAGTATGTCAAGAAAGGGAAACTGCCTGGATAACTCTGTAATGGAAAACTTCTTTGGACTGCTCAAGCAAGAAATTTACTATGGTGTTGTTTACTATAGCTACGAGGAATTAAAATCTAAGATAGAACGTTTTATAAAATACTACAATGAAAAACGAATAAAAGAGAAGTTAAGATGGATGAGCCCTGTTCAATACAGGCTTCATATCCTAGCTACATAAAGAAAAACGAGACGACCGAAATCGTCTCGCAAAAGTCTAACTTTTTGGGGTCACCTCATTTTCCGGAGAAGGAAGCGCGTTTTATTAAGTTTAAATCAGCCGATAACGCTTTCGAGATACTCGCGGCTTGCTTTGATGCTTGCGAGAGGCGAAAGAGGAGTGTTGTACTCTTCTTCGGTCTGACGGGCGCAGCAGTCAAGTTCAACAATAATGTAAGGAGCATAGTCAAGCTCAGTTACAGTTTTAACGATTTCGGGGATATCCATGATACCGGTGCCAACGGTGCAGATATCGGTCGGATTTGTACGGCCGAAAATCTTTTCGCAGTAGTTCTCTCTGGTCAGATCGGTAACACCCTCAATCAGGTTGATCGGATCAGCAGATTTACCCATATCTTTCTGATGGATCAGTTTTGCACGGGAACCGAGCTTTTTAATCAGTTCAACAGCCTTCTGTCCGCCGCGGGTTGCCCAGAAAGTATCGACTTCGAAGAAAACCAGTTCGGGATCGGTCAGTTCAACCAGCCATTCATAAGCGGTTTTTCCTTCAACCTGATAAAATTCCTGACAGTGGTTGTGATAATAGAAAGCCATGCCGTGTGCTTTTGCCAGAGCAGCCATTTCATTGCAGGCTGCGGCAACTGTTTTGATCTCTTCCATTGTGGTCATGATACCCATCGGCAGGATAATAGCTTCCGAATGCATCTTGACGTTGTCTTCTACAATCTTAACCATATCTTCATGGGTAGAGGTAATAGGATCAAAATGTACGTGGCTTGCAATAGCAGTCAGACCAAGCTCTTTTACTTTATTGCCGATTTCTTCGGGGCTGTTGCCGGGAACATCTACATACTCAACATACTTATAGCCTGCTTTTGCAACATTCTCCAGAGTTTTGAGGTAGTCATTTGCCAACTCGGTCATAACCGAGAAAAGCTGTACGCCAACTTTCAGTTTCATAATAAATCGTCCTTTCTTTTGGTATAAAACCATGTTGTTTTTTATTGTACCAAGTCGCTAGTGCGACGTCTAGCCCTAAGTACATCAAACCACTACTTTTTTTTAGAGAAAAACCAAAGAAAGTACTTTATTTCCTATTGATTTTCACCATTTCCGGAACATCCGTGTTTCTCTTCACCACAGTGATGCTCGCCACAGGAGTGACCATGTTCGTGTGTGGTACAGTGTACTTCCGGATTATAGTCAAGGTTTCCTTTCAAATAAGCCTCTATCGCTTTATCTGCATTTCCTTTTACGCCTCCATATAACCGGATTCCTGCCTCTTTCAGTGCTGTCTGTTCTCCAACCTTTCTTTGAATGATTATTTTTCTGACGGATTCTTCGGATCTTTTACAGAGTCTGTTACAGCAAAATACATTCTTTCCATCACATAACTGATAGTCGCCCCCTGAAATATGTAACTTTTTTCCATTTACCACACTGTCTGCCAGTTTATAACGTGCGGATTCATAGATCTCAGTCACTGTTGTCCTTGAGATTCCCATTCGCTCTGCACACTGTTCATGTGTATATTTTTCCAGGTCAACCAGTCGAATCACTTCGTATTCATCTACGGTCATAGTAATCTCTTCTCCCACAGAGATTCCTTCCGGTTTAAAACTGTCATATGCAGGTTCTGTACAGATTTTTCTGCATCTTCTTGGTCGCGCCATAATTTCTCCTTTTTTATTTAAAACTAAAGGACGACTTTTTTGTCGTCCTCTAATTTTACTCTTGTTCTTCTTTCTTCACTTCTGTTGTGATGTTTTTGTTTCTGTAAATTGGAAGACCTGTTCCTGCTGGAATTAGTTTTCCTATTATTACGTTTTCTTTTAGTCCTATTAATGAGTCTTTCTTTCCTTTGATTGCTGCTTCTGTTAATACTCTTGTTGTTTCTTGGAAAGATGCTGCTGATAAGAAGCTTTCTGTTGCAAGTGATGCTTTTGTTATTCCAAGTAGAACTCTTTGTCCTTTTGCTGGAATCTTTCCTTCTGCTTCTAGTTCTGCATTTTCTTTATTAAATTCATTAATATCTACTAATGAACCTACGAACATTTGGCTATCGCCACTGTCTTCAATTTTAACTTTTTTAAGCATTTGTCTTGAAATAATTTCAATGTGCTTATCGTTAATATCAACACCTTGGTTTCTATATACTTTTTGTACTTCTGATGTTAAGTATTCAAATACTCCTTGTGGTCCTTTTATTGCTAAAATTTCATTTGGATTTATTGAACCTTCTGTAATTGGGTCTCCTGCTTCTATATAGTCACCTGGTTTTACTTTTAGTTTTGAACCAAAGCTTATTGTGTATGTTTTGCTATCGTCTTTACCTGTTACTGTAACTTCTTTTCTCTTCTTTGAATCTTCTATACTTACTGTTCCGGCAATTTCAGAGATTGTTGCAAGTCCCTTTGGTTTTCTTGCTTCAAATAACTCTTCAACCCTTGGAAGACCTTGTGTGATATCTCCTCCTGCTACACCACCAGTGTGGAATGTTCTCATTGTAAGCTGTGTACCTGGCTCACCAATTGATTGTGCAGCAATTATACCAACTGCTTCTCCAATGTTTACTTCTTTTCTTGTTGCTAAGCCCATTCCATAGCATTTTGAACATACACCATGTTTTGTGTGGCAACCTAAAACTGAACGAACTTTTACTTTTGTAATTCCTGTAGCTACTATTTTTTCTGCAAGAATTGGTGTAATTAAAGTATCTTTATCTGCTAAAACTTCGCCTGTTGTAGGGTCTTTAATGTCTTCAAATGGATATCTACCTGTTAATCTTTCTTGTAGTTTTTCTATAATTTGATTTCCATCTTTAATATCTTCTATTTCAATATATTCATCTGTTCCACAGTCTTCTTCTCTTACTATAATGTCTTGTGATACGTCAACTAATCTTCTTGTTAAGTATCCTGAATCGGCTGTTCTTAAAGCTGTATCTGCTAAACCTTTTCTAGCACCATGTGATGAAATGAAGTATTCTAGTGGATCTAGTCCCTCTCTAAAGCATGCTTTAATTGGGATTTCTACGGCCTTACCTGAAGTATTTGCCATAAGTCCACGCATACCAGCGATTTGACGTAATTGGTTCATGTTACCTCTGGCTCCAGATTGTGCCATCATGTATATTGGGTTTAATTCATCAAAGTTATCTTTCATAGCTTCTGTAACGTCGTTTGTAGCTTTTTCCCAAATACTAATTACAGAATCATATCTTTCGTCGTTTGTAATTAAACCACGTTTATATTGTTTTGCTACTGTTTCAACATCTTCTTCAGCTTTTGCTAAAATTTCTTTTTTAGCTTCTGGCACTGCAACGTCTGCAACAGACACTGTTATAGCACCTTTTGTTGAATATTTATAACCTGTAGATTTAATGTAATCTAGTAATTCTGCTGATACATTTAAACCATGTTTATCTATACATTTTGCAATAATTGTTCCTAAGTTTTTCTTTATAACTGGGAAACTAATTTCTAGGTCAAAACAATGGTCTGGGTCTGTTCTATCAACAAAACCTAAGTCTTGTGGTATACCTTGGTTGTAGATTAATCTTCCTGCTGTTGTTTCTATTGTTTTTGTAACCTCTTTTCCATCTATTTCCTTTGTTATTCTAACTTTAATTTTTGCATGTAGACCTAAGTCTCCATTTTGGTATGCCATCATTGCTTCATCAACGTCTTTGCAGTACATACCTTCACCTTTTTCACCAGCTACTTCCATTGTTAGGTAGTAACTTCCAAGGATCATATCTTGTGTTGGAACTGTTACTGGCTTACCATCTTGTGGTTTTAATAGGTTGTTTACTGAAAGCATTAAATATCTTGCTTCTGCTTGTGCTTCTGGTGATAGTGGAACGTGAACTGCCATCTGGTCACCATCGAAGTCAGCATTGAATGCTGTACAAACTAATGGGTGAAGTTTTAATGCTCTACCTTCTACTAAAACTGGTTCAAATGCTTGAATACCAAGTCTATGTAGTGTTGGCGCACGGTTTAACATTACAGGGTGGTCTTTTATAACTTCCTCTAATATTCCCCAAACTTCTGGATTTAATTTTTCTACCATTCTCTTTGCACTTTTAATATTGTGTGCTAGACCTCTTGAAACTAACTCTTTCATTACAAATGGTTTAAATAATTCTATTGCCATTTCTTTTGGTAAACCACATTGATGTATTTTTAGTTCTGGTCCTACTACGATAACTGAACGTCCTGAATAGTCAACACGTTTTCCTAATAGGTTTTGTCTGAAACGTCCTTGTTTTCCTTTTAGCATATCTGATAATGATTTTAAAGGTCTGTTTCCTGCACCTGTTACTGGTCTTCCACGTCTTCCGTTATCTATTAAAGCATCTACTGCTTCTTGTAACATTCTTTTTTCGTTTCTAACTATAATTTCTGGTGCACCTAGTTCTAATAATCTTTTTAATCTGTTATTTCTGTTTAATACTCTTCTATATAAGTCGTTTAAGTCAGATGTTGCAAATCTTCCTCCATCTAGTTGTACCATTGGTCTTATATCCGGTGGTATAACTGGTATTACGCTTAAAACCATCCATTCTGGTTTGTTTCCTGATAATAGGAAGCTTTCAACTGTATCTAATCTTTTTATTAATTTTGCCTTTTTTTGTTCACTAGATTCTGCAATTTCTTTCTTTAATTGATTTGATAATTTCTCTAAATCAACTTTTTGTAGTAATGTTCTTATAGATTCTGCTCCCATTCCAGCTTTGAAAGAACCTTTTCCGTATTTTTCTTCTGCATCATGATATTCTTTTTCGTTTAGAATTTGTCCTTCCATTAATCCTGATGTTCCTTTATCTGTAACAACATATGCTGCAAAGTATATAACTTTTTCTACACTTCTTGGTGATATATCTAGTACTAATGCTATTCTGCTTGGAATTCCTTTGAAGTACCAAATGTGTGCAACTGGTGCAGCAAGTTCAATATGTCCCATTCTTTCACGTCTTACTTTTGATTTTGTTACTTCAACGCCACATCTATCGCAAACTATTCCTTTATATCTTACTCTTTTATATTTTCCACAATGACATTCCCAGTCTTTTGTAGGTCCAAATATTTTTTCACAGAATAGACCATCTTTTTCTGGTTTTAATGTTCTATAGTTAATTGTCTCTGGTTTTTTAACTTCACCTTTTGACCATTCTCTAATCTTTTCATCTGAAGCTAAACCAATTTTTATTTTATCAAAAATTTCTAATTCATCTTGTTTTTTGTTTTCTTCCATTGAAGTATCTCCCTTCCTTCAAAAATTCGAAGAATTTTTGTAAAATTCACTCTTTACCTTTTTTCTACATTATACAATTTATAAAATATACACTGCTCGAACAATTCCTTCCTGCCATTTTATAAATTTATAATGTAGATATTCAATTAAAAATTATTCTTTATAAGAATCGTTGTCATTTTCTAAGTTGTCTTCTGCTAAGTCTTCATCTAAGTCATCGAAGCTTTCTTCATTTTCTAAGTCTTCCTCTTCTTCTGGTAATTCGTCTTCGTCTAGTAACATATCTTCTTCAAGTAATCCTTCATCTTCCATTTTTTCTTCGTCTGTTACTAGTGGTTTATTTTCATCTAGGTTAAAGTCTATTCCGTCATCTATATTTTCTGTAAGTTCAAGTTCTCTATCATCTTCAGAATATAGACGTACATCTAAGCCTAAACTTTGTAGTTCCTTGATTAATACTTTAAATCCTTCTGGAACTCCTGGTTCTGGAATGTTTTCACCTTTTACTATTGCTTCATATGTCTTTACTCTTCCTACAACATCATCTGATTTGATTGTTAACATTTCTTGTAGTGTGTATGCTGCTCCATAAGCTTCTAGTGCCCAAACTTCCATTTCACCAAAACGTTGTCCACCGAATTGAGCTTTACCTCCTAGAGGTTGTTGTGTAACTAGTGAGTATGGTCCTGTTGAACGTGCATGTATTTTATCATCAACTAAGTGGTGAAGTTTTAACATGTACATTACACCAACAGTAATTGGCTTATCAAATGGTTCACCTGTTCTTCCATCATATAGTGTTGTCTTTCCATCTGGTGTTAGTCCAGATTTTATTAATAATTGTTCAATGTCTTCTTCTGATGCACCATCAAATACTGGTGTTGCAACTTTTATTCCAAGTAGTCTTGCTGCGGCTCCTAAGTGAACCTCTAAAACTTGACCTAAGTTCATACGTGAAGGTACACCTAATGGGTTTAATACAACATCTACTGGTGTTCCATCTGGCATGAATGGCATATCTTCAACTGGTAATATTCTTGAAACAACACCTTTGTTTCCGTGACGACCAGCCATTTTATCACCAACTGAGATTTTTCTCTTTTGAGCTATATATACTCTTATTACTTGGTTTACACCAGGTCCAAGTTCATCTGAATTGTCCCTTGTAAATACTTTAACATCAACTATTGTTCCTGCTTCTCCATGTGGTACTCTTAAAGATGTATCTCTTACTTCTCTAGCTTTTTCTCCAAAGATTGCTCTTAAAAGTTTTTCTTCAGAAGTAAGTTCTGTTTCTCCTTTTGGAGTTACTTTACCAACTAATATATCCCCTGGTCTAACTTCTGCACCAATTCTTACTATTCCTCTATCGTCTAAGTCTTTTAAGCTGTCTTCTCCAATATTTGGAATATCTCTTGTAATTTCTTCTGGTCCAAGTTTTGTATCACGGCATTCGCAGTCATAATCTTCAATGTGAATTGATGTGTAAACATCTTCTTTAACTAATCTTTCACTTAGTAACACAGCATCCTCGTAGTTGTATCCTTCCCATGTTGTGAAGGCAATTAGAACGTTTTTACCAAGTGCCATTTCTCCGTTTTGTGTTGAAGGTCCATCTGCAATTACATCATTTGCATTTACGATTTCGCCTTTTCTTACTATTGGTTTTTGGTTGATACATGTTCCACCATTTGTTCTCTTGAATTTACGTAATTTATATGTATCTAATCCTGTTTTTGTTTTGATGATGATTTCATCACCTGTAACTCTTTGTACTACACCACCGTTTTTAGCAACAACTGTTGTTCCAGAGTCTTTAGCTGCTCTGTATTCAATACCTGTTCCAACTATTGGTGAATCTGTAATCATTAGAGGTACTGCTTGACGTTGCATGTTTGCACCCATTAATGCACGGTTTGCGTCATCATGCTCTAAGAAAGGTATCATAGCTGCACCAACTGAAACTAATTGTTTTGGTGATACGTCTACGAAATCTACTTCGTCTGCACTTACTTCTATTATTTCATCTAAGTATCTTACTTTTATTTTTTTGTTTATAAACTTTCCATCTTTATCTAATGGTTCTGTTGCTTGTGCTATTGCATGGTTGTCTTCTTCGTCTGCTGTCATATAAATTACTTCATCAGTAACTTTATGTGTTTCTGGGTCAACTTTTCTATATGGTGTTTCTACAAATCCATATTCATTTATTATTGCAAATGTAGAAAGCGCTGATATAAGTCCTATGTTTGGTCCTTCTGGAGATTCTATTGGGCATAATCTTCCGTAGTGAGTATAGTGAACGTCACGTACTTCGAATCCTGCTCTTTCTCTTGATAAACCACCAGGTCCTAATGCTGAAATTCTTCTTTTATGTGTTAATTCTGATAATGGGTTTGTTTGATCCATGAATTGTGATAATTGTGAGCTTCCGAAGAATTCTCTAATTGATGATGTGATTGGTTTTGTGTTAATTAATGTTTGTGGAGTTACTACGTCTAAGTCTTGAATTGTCATTCTTTCTCTTACAACTCTTTCTAATCTTGTTAAACCAATTCTAAATTGATTTTGTAATAATTCTCCAACGCATCTTATACGTCTGTTTCCTAAATGGTCTATATCATCAACATTTCCTAGTCCATATTGTAAGTTTAATAAATAGTTTATTGAAGCTATCATATCTTCTGTTACAATATTCTTTGGTACTAGTTCATCTTTTCTTTCATTTATAACGTTTACTAAATCTTTTTCGTCTGTAGTCTCTAAGATATTTTTTAGAACTGCATAATTTACTTTTTCTTTTATATTGATTTCATCGCTATCAACATAAGCTTTTAAATCAACTGTTCCATTTCCTATAACTCTTACTTTTTTGTCGTTAACTTTTAAGTCGACAATGTTTATTCCTGCATTTTGAATTTCGTTTGCTTGTTCTTCTGAAATAACTGTATCTTTTTCAACAATTACTTCTCCTGTTTCGCTATTGATTATGTCATCAAATGCAACTTGTTTTGCTATTCTTGAGCTTAAGTCTAATTTTTTATTATATTTATATCTTCCTACTTTTGATAAATCATATCTTCTTGGGTCGAAGAATAGGTTATTGAATAAGTTTCTAGCAGCATCAACTGTTGGAAGTTCTCCTGGTCTTAACTTTTTATATATTTCAATAAGTGCTTCTTCGTTTGTTTTAGCTGTATCTTTTGCGATAGTTGCTAAAATTTTATCTTCGTCTCCGAAAAGTGCTGTAATTTGCTCGTCTGTAACTAGTCCAATTGCTCTTAAAAGTGTTGTTACTGGTAATTTTCTTGTTCTATCAATTCTTACATAGAATACATCATTACCATCTGTTTCATATTCAAGCCAAGCGCCTCTAATTGGCATAACTGTAGCCTTGTACAATTTTTTACCTGTTTTATCGTAGTCTGATTCATAGTAGCATCCTGGTGATCTTACTAATTGGCTTACTACAACTCTTTCTGCACCATTAATTACGAATGTTCCACTATCTGTCATTAATGGGAAATCTCCTAAATAGATTTCTTGCTCTTTAATTTCTCCTGTTTCACGGTTTATAAGTCTTACTTTAACGTGTAATCTTGTTGAATATGTAGTGTCTCTTTCTTTTGCTTCTTCTAGAGAATATTTAGTTTCTTTTTCCATATAATAATCGAAAAATTCTAGAACTAAATTTCCTGTGTAATCTTCAATTGGTGAAATATCTCTTAATACTTCGCCTAGTCCCTCGTTTACGAACCAATCATAAGAATCTTTTTGAACTTGAATTAGGTTTGGTATGTCTATAAAGTCTCCGATTCTTGCGAATGTCTTTCTTGTTGCTTTTTCGTAATTAATGTCTGTTAACAAAATAAATCAACTCCTTATTTTTTATTCGAGCATAATTTATATCTCAAGAAAGTCCCTCTTAATTTAAAGTGTATTATTAGTTTAAAAATATTCTGCTCTTTAAATATTTTTAAGCTAATACCTTTACTAAAAATTAATTCCTCTTTCTTAATATTTCATTTGCAAAAAATAGTGCTTTCCTAAAACGCAACAAAAAAGTGTAGTAATATATTGCTATATTAGGCTATTTAGAGCCATTCTACACTTTTTATTAAATTACAAATTATTTAACTTTTACTTACACTTTTCACTTTAAAAAAATCACCATTTCTATTTAAATAGTTTACATAGTTTCGTACTTTACGAATAATATGTGCTTTATTATAATACCATAATTTGCTAGTGCTTGTCAAGATTTTTTTAAAATTTTAATAATATTTTTATTCCTCTATATTTTCTTTCTTTTTGTTTGTTCCTGTTGCTACTATTAATAGCCCTATTGCCATTGTAATTGTTCCACTACATATGTATATTGTTTTACTAGTTTTAGCTGCTGCAATTTCTCCTCCTCTTATAGAAGCTTCTATCATTGCATTATATGCATCTCCACCAACATACTCCTCTAATGTTCTAAAGGAAAATTTTCTGTTTGGTACATCATATTTTATGCCTACAATTAATAAAATTAGTCCTGCTATTACTACTATTGTTGCTATTGCCATTATAATATTTTTACTCATTTTTCCACCCCCACTCTTTATTTACTTTAATCTAAATATTCCCGCTTTTATTTTTATGCCTTCATTTTTAAATTTAATTTCATGCTCTGTTTCTATGTTTTCCCAAAAATTAGGTTCTTCGTTTAGATTTTCTGTTGTTTTAACTACCTCAAACCCCGCTTCTTTAAAGTATTCCAAGCTTTCTCTAAATAGCTCATCATCATCTGTTTTGAAATATATTTCTCCTTTTGGTGCTAAAAATTGTTTATATTTTTCTAATTGTCTTGTATGAGTTAATCTTTTCTTGTGATGTTTTCCTCTTGGCCAGGGATTGCAAAAATTTATGTATATTCTATCTATTTTATCATTTTCATCAAATACATTTAAAATTCTATCTATATCATACCTAGAAATTAATACATTGTTTATCTCTTCATTTTTCTCGGCATATACTTCTTCGATATTTCTTTTAGCAAGGCCTAGCATAGCATCTACTAAATCTATTGCAATATAATTAATATTTAGATTTTCGCTCGCAATTTGTGATATGAATCCACCTTTTCCACATCCAAGTTCTATATATAAAGGGTTATTATTTTCAAATAAAGTTCTCCACTTACCTTTATATTTTTCAGGTTCATCTATATAAAATTTACTTGCTTCTAATTCTGGTCTTGCCCATTTCTTAAAACGTATTCTCATAATTGTTCCAACTTTCTAATTAAATTTCTTTCATATTATACACAATAACTTAATAGAAATCAATATTCGCCCAAAAAGGGGCGTCCCTATTGGGCGAAATTTTTCATTTATTTCACATATTCATTTAAAGGTTTTACTCTGTATTCTAAATCTCCTAACTTTTCTGTTGTTACATATCCTGCTTGTGCATTTATTACATCTGGAATTCTATTTACTACCGAGGCACATGTTAGTTCAACTGTTGCAGGTTTTGCAACTGTAATTGTTGTATCTGGCTCTCCATATACTGTCCACTCATTTTTGTCGTACTCTTCTGGAGAATATACTTTTCCTATACATTCGCTTTCTATTGTTATTCCTTCTTCTGTATGTGTTGTTACAACAGCACTCATTCCGGTTGCATCTCCTGCTTTTACTGTTGTACCTAATGTTGATGAATATATATCTTCTTTATATGTCGTTGGTATTGTTTTTTGTGTTTGAGATTTTACTGTTAATCCTAATTTTGAACATAACCAACCATTTACGTTCCACATATATGAAGGAAGATATTCTCCTGATTCGATTATTTTTTGTCTTTCTTCATCACTTATCCTATCAACTGAAGCAACTTGCTTATCAAATTCATCAAGTGTTAATCCTGAGCCATGGGCTTTTGCTAAAGCTATTCCATAGTCTTCTACATTGTAGCTTGAGCTTCCTTTTATTTTAGTTATTCTTTGTGTAGAACCCGCTATAGAAGTAATTAATTGGCCCCAATATATATCTTGATATCCGCTTCCTGTAATTGTGCATCCAGTTTGTTTTGCTAAATCGTCAATCTCTTTTGTAACTTGAGGGTTTGAGTTCCATGGGAAGAAAGCTTCTTCACATGTAGTAATTGCATTTACACCTAATTTTGCGCATAGCATCAATGCATCTTTAACGTCGTTTAATAAGCTCATTGTCGTAACAATTGCAATATCTGGTTTTAAAGTTCTTATTGTCTCTTCTGCATTCTCTAGTGCTGTGACTTTAACACCCATTTCTGTTTTTCCCATTATTGTTCCAATATCTTTTCCAATTACATTGGGATTAACATCTATTGCTCCAACAACTTCTCCTCCTTTTTCGAGAACGTAACGCATTGTGTAAACAGCCATCTTTCCTGTTCCAAACTGAACTACTCTAACTTTTCTGTCCATAAATAAACCTCCTATAATTTAACTTTTATATAATTATTATAACTTAATATAAATATTATATACTTTTAAAATGTAGTAAAATTCTTAAAAAATTTAATAATGCCCTGAAAAATCCCAATTATTATATCTGTAATTATCTTTACTATCAAATTTGTATTGTATAAATTTATCATATATTCATGCGTTGGTGGAATTAGCCATAGTAC
>OLGD01003832.1_pt1 | contig 13440 bp, 13 predicted proteins | sample 1605311 | NCBI WGS metagenome assembly OLGD01 (sample SAMEA3888917, study PRJEB22519) | human gut metagenome | biome: human gut; feature: human-associated habitat; material: faeces | place: Denmark | collected 2010 | reverse complement strand
AAGAACATACCACGCTGTCTGACTCAAATCTAGATGGGGCTGGCTGGGCGCTTACATCACAGGAGAAATTAAGCCTCTGTACTGTCGACCTCAACTCCTATTTGAATATCCTTACCACTACTCTTCCTTCAATTCCGGCGCAATCACTGTTTATGCAAAACGTTTTTCATCAATCTCACCGTCCTGCTCCATTATAAACAATCCGGCAACGTAGAGGGCGGACTGTCCGTAAATTCCAGTTTCTTCATCAGCATAGTTGGCGGCGGTTTTCGATTTGTAGAAACGACACAGGGCTTCCTTTTCGCTAATCTTGTAATAGTTACAAATCAGACGAACAATTTCCGGAATTACTGTGGCTCTGACTAAATTATGCTCGATCATAGGAAACCTTTGCAACAGTATAACAGGATTCATATTTCAAATACGCCAAAGCCCGTTCCGAACAGAAAGCAACTTGATTGTTGATCTTTTGAAATCTCAATCTTTCAAGCGCATCCTCTTTGCGCATGATTCCGGCGATGACATACGAGATGGTTTCACCGACATTGTCATTGGCGATCTTGCCTGTAATCACATCTTTGCCATGCGCAAAGGTACAATCCGAACGACAGGCGACAACAAGATCAAGCCAGGCAAGATTTGCTTCCGGGAAGTCCAGAAATTCCAAATTTTTCCGGGACGCGGCTTCATCAAATTCAAAAACTGAAACTATGGCTTGGGCGGAAGAACATCCATTACGAATTGCGGCCCGTTGACGACGGTAAGCCCAGCGTTCGGCTTGTTCTTTGATATCGGTCGTGTAGAATGCAAAACCAAAATCCCGCCCGATTTCGCTGCGGATAATACGTGGAGAGTTTACTGCGGTAAGTCCTCCATGATACAGCTTCATTTTTCCAGTTCCTTTGCAAGGTATTCATCAAAGAATTGCATAAGGGCTTCCATACCCATGCCATGCAAGTCCTCATAGTCCGTTTCCAGCATCTTCAAAAGCCCGCTTTTCTGGAACAAGTCATACACTTCCGGGCCGGTTTTCTGTATATGTCTGCTGTAAAACTCTATGCAGAATGTTTGAAATGACAATTCACTCATATCATAATCTCCTCAACTCAAATATACTCATCCTCGACCGGTAATTCATTTGAGCTATTTCAAAAGTTGAGTCCCGCGAAAAAACTCATACCAAGTGGGAAGCGGATACGGGATAAAATTAGCATGGATTTACCGTTTGTCAAGCATATAGCCACTTAACCGGAACAGTTAATCATAAAATGCCGATATTTTGAAAAGTTCAATAGCTCTCCGCGTTTACCATAAGAATCCGGCTCCGAGTTGAAGATATCTTCAGATATTTCCGGAAGTCATTGGCTATTTCTGCAGCGTATATCTTATCTCAAGCAGTGATAAATGTTCTTAAAATAGTAAACAATATCATAAGCCTTTTTCTCCAGTGCCAACTTCCACCACTGATAGGCCGTTTTGAGAACCGTATTGCTTGCACCTGTCGGAAGAGAAGATTTTTTCAGTTCATCTTTTATCTCATCAATTTTCCAATGACGATACTTGAAATTGATTCCACTGGCACAGGAAAGTTCAGCAAGTTTATCTCTTGCCGCAAAATCATTGCCATCATATACCATGCTGAAGCGGTATAAACAAGCCGCAAGCTCGTACATTTTCTGTTGTTCATAATAATAGCCAAGATACTGATATGCTGTTCCGATGTCTTGGCGATCATTGAGAAATTCAAACATTTGTCCAAGCACTTCCCGCAATCTTTGTAAATTACCCTGCTGTTTCAGCAATTCAGCATACTCAAACCAATAAGCGGCACAATATGGATTCCATGCAATCGCCTTTTTCAGCAACGTTTCATCATTTCCCTGCAATTTACTGTACAGGAAATAGAATCTGCCATAATCACGATCCGCAAGCCGCAGTTCTTTAGCGTGGGGATTGAAATTTTTGTAAAGTATCAGAGCAAACACACTTGGGAAATTAAAGTAACGGAAGTGTTCATCTTCCTGTGGCGGAACTTCATTTTCAGCTTTGACAAATTCAGAACGCATCAGCTGAAGATCGCCGCCTTGCTCCAGTAAAATTTCAGCACGATCCAGCATCATCTGAAAGGTCGGATCAGCCGGAGAGTGTTCAGGCTGAAATTTCTGCAAATCAGCAGCAAGAATATCATTGCAAGTACGATACCCGAAGAGTAAATGAGTACCCTGCAAACACCAGTAAGCCCATGGTGCGTAGCCGAATTGATCTGTCGTCACCGGAGCTTCGCGTAATGCCTCAAGGAACTTTAAACGGAATTGGGGTTGACGTTCGGCAAGAAAATGCAAAACCGTTCTGCCGTAAACATCTTTGGCATCGGGATATGCCCCGGCTTCAAGCAACTGTGTGATGTTATAAGTATAGATATTGTGCCGAACCGCATACATCAAAGGGGTTCGTCCATAGATATCCCTTGCATTGACATCGGCTCCGGCTGCCAGCAGAACTTTTACTCCGGTAACAGATTGAAGATCGTAAAATGCTTCAAGAAGCCGCAAAGACCGTTCACTTGTGTTGGCATAATCAAGAAAGTTTGCGGTTATTTCTTCTGCCGTATCAAGCCTGACCTTGAGATATTGCAGCAGTTGTTCTTTGGGCAATACAGAAACAAATCCTTTGTGTTCAAAGTCTTTAAATAACCCCAAACCGTCAGGAAAATTCCGAAGTATTCCCATTAAAGGAGTAACACCATTCCCATCTCTGTAATTGACATCAGCTCCGGCCGCAATCAGCATCTTCTGAATCGTTGAACCACCATACCGGCAGGCGATAATCAGCGGGGTATCATCATGATTATTGCAGATATTGACATCGGCTCCGGCATTTAAAAGCAGCTGCACCGCTTCCGTAAAGAATGATTCCGCATTACATTCAGTATGTTGAATGCTCTTCTCTTCCGAAGAAGCCGGAAAGGGAAAGTAATCTGGATCATCGCCCCCAGGAAGTAAAACGCTGTTAAACTGTTGTAAAAGTACAAGCAGGGGAGTATCTCCATCATGATTACGGGCATTGACATCCGCACCGGCATTCAGCAATCTCTGGATGGTCTTTATGGAATATCGATGTTTCAGCACATCATGCAGAATCACATTCCCATCCTGATCTTTCTGATTGATGTCAGCACCATGATCCAAGATGAAGGCAACTTTTTTTACCGTTTTTCGTTCACGGAGAGCGAGGGATGAATGGTATTGCTCGTTTTCCATTTAAACATTGCATTCCGAAGTTATTGAGGATAATTCTTCCAGCCGTTTTTCAATTTGGCAATCAACGATAAGGGCTTCCAACGGACGCGATGCTCATTTCCGGCGGATTTCGTTGCGCAGCCACACTGTGTGTTATTGACGATTCAAATTACTGATGAAAACATAGTATGGAGATTTCTGAACTTCTTCAAGAATTTTTGTTTTCAATTGTTCTCCAGAAACAGGATCGTACTTCAAATATTGAATAACTTGATCACATTGATGCCAGTTACCACCATACAGGAGATCAATCAGCGTTTCTTTGACGAAATACGCCTTGACATCTTCCCCGTTATCGGAGGAAGCGTATCCGAATTCATGGATAATTTTTTTATACTTTTCTGCCAATGCAGACAGATCTTCCGAAGTCATCGGCACTTTTTTATTCAACTCTCTATCCGGCATTAACTTGCCGTTGGAATACGCGAGAACCAAAACTCCACAAGGATTCATGGTTGCCAATGGAGTAGAAAAATCATCAAAATGCCTGAACTCAAACCGGCCATCTCCATTCACATCATCCAGACGTGGTATTTCTCCAGTGGGACCATAATAAATCTGTCGCCAGCCGTCCGCATCGAATTCAATCACTCGCAGATGATACGGACCGTAATTACTGCCACCGAAATCGTGAATCAGCAGATACCGTTTCCCATTTCGGAACAGGTCGAAGAATACCGGTTCATCTCCCGCGTCAAGCCATTCCAATTTGATAACATCATCCCGGTATTCAAACGGTTTCAGCAAATGAGAAGAAACGTACGCATAATATTCTAACGATGACACATTGCCGGTTCCATCCTGCACCCATAACGTATGCAGGAAGCCATCATCATGATTACGCTGAAGCGAGACCCGGTATTGAGGAGTAGCGGTACATCCAGCAAGCATGAATGTACCGAATAGAACCGCCATCCATCTGTATAAATCGGCTATCATCCGCATTGTCACCTTATAAAGCACGGGCGTCAATCGCAATCCTGACAGTTTCTCCTGCTTTCAAGCTGACTTCAAACTGGGCGCGATTCTCATAATTGATCAACACTTCCCCCGGCTGACCGGTTGAAGAAGGTCACATCTTTGTCTTCACTTAATCCCGCTTTGTATCGTTACCTGAATTCCCTCTAGAACTATAGGTCATATACATCAACCCGGTTAAACTGATTATACTGTCTGTTATATTGTCTGTTGTATTGTCTATTGTCATTGTAGATATGAATGGGTTGTGTATTTTGTTTCCTGGAGTTGCTTTCAGATCCTGCTACAATCCCAATCAGAAGCGCTGAAATTCCCAAGGCAACAGCATCCCCCTGGCTTATTGTTTCCTTCTTCGGGGGAGGGGCAGGTTCTTCATTGCACCCCTTGCATCCGTAAAAAGACGTTATAAACAGACCAATAATAATTAGCGCTGTTACTATGCATCCGCCATTACCTGTTTCCTGTTCGTTACTCATTTTGCTATCCTCCTTCCATGATAAAATTTCACTTCGATGTCGAGAAAAAATTATTCTTTTACAATCATACGGTACGAACACCAACTACGATTTTGATATTTCAGGCTGACCTCATGATTTCATCTGTTGTAAAGTTGAGTTTTACTCCTGTTGCGTTTTAAGAAGCGCATCTATTTTTAATTGAATCTCAGGATTAACAGTCCCGGACTCATCAATCGGAATCCCATCCTTCTGGCATGATTTGCAAATATTACAGAATGTATCCCGGGAAATAGTCGAATTTTTTGCAAGCTCATCAAGTGTCAGACAAATGAAAAACACTGTTGCCAGAAACGCCTCCTCCGACTCGAATGTTTTCGGATAGTTGTCGGCTATTTCTTTATCCAGCGTTTCTAAATCGATCCCCTGAATCCGTAAAATACGACGTGCTTTTTCATAAGGTTCGTATGCGGCAATCAGCAATCGAACTATTTTGTCAATATAAGGCGACAGGATCTTTTCTCCATGATCTGAAAAACCACAAATCTGAGTCTGGAGATCAGCCAATGATTTTTCATATTTTTTCACAAAATCCGCGTCTGTATTCAATTCACCATTTATCATCATGGCATACATAGAAAAATTTTCAAACAGAACATCGTGAAGCGACTGTATTTGTTGATATTCCAATCCTAATGCTTTCAGTTCAGTCATCATATTCTCTACCAACGCGACGACTTTTTCTGTATCTGGAACCGGAATGAGCTTTGCAAGCCCCAAATCTGGATACCTGATGATATAGTCCTCTAAAAAGTGCGCTTTTCCCATTTCTTTAAATAGATCGCCCAAGGCTTGGATTATATCTTCAAGGGATTCAAATGAACAGTTTGCAAGTATTTCTTGAATTACAGTTAAGTCGGGATTTTTTCCCTTGCTTGCCATAAAATATTCCTGCAAGTCGTTAGCCGTTTCCAGCAATCCGTGTAGCGAACGCCAAGCCACACGGAAAAACTCCGGAAAAAAGATTTTGCATATAGTGTAATGTTGCTCACGCTCTGCAATGAAATTGTCATCGTCTGTCGAATTTTTTATTGACTTCAACGGTATTATTTTTCTCATAAATCACCCTTCTTTCTTTGCAATAACTTCAATTGGAATCTCTCTGAAAAGTTCCCGCCATTTGCATAATGTCTGAAATTCCTCATCCAACCTTAACTCATGTAATTTTTCTTGACAAACGGAACCATTTTGAAAATACGACCGGCAAGCCATCAATCGTAACTTTAGTTTTCATTTTTATTCACACTTTCATGACGTTGTTTGATTGATCTATTTTGATGAAACCTTAGAATATATGGAACGTTTGTTCCGCAAAACGCATTCACAATTCGAGCCAATAGCCAAAAGATTCCAAGCGGCAACAAAATAACTTGAATGATAAATAGGGCAATATATATGTAAGAGAGTTTCAAAAGATTTTCAATCATATTTTGAGGATTGATCGCTTGGAATATTGCCCACAAATCGGCAACCTTTTCTTTTATGAAATCGGTACTGTTTTTCAATGTATTCCACATACCGTCGTATTCCGGAGGCAATTCCTTGAATCGCTCCAGTGGAGGAGAAAACTGATTGAGTTCTTCCTGTACATGGTTGATCTTTGGTGAAAAATAATAATGATCCAGACCTGAACTGATCAATGCAGTAATCGGCAGACACAACCGAGCAATGGTAATCAGGAAAATCACTTTCAAAATAATTCGCTGTAATTTTTGACTCCACTCCCAATGAAAAAATGAAATAACAATTAGGACCACAATAGCGGCAGCAAGCAAAAATGGGGTAAGCCATAAACATAACTCATAAACGATCTTTTGAATTCCCAATGATACTATGGCAGTGATTAAAATATCTGAAGTCCGTTCTGTCAGGTCATCCAAGGGATCAAGTATCTGCCCGGCCGCCAATGATACTCCTGCTCCCAGAGAGAGATGAAGTTGAGATTCTTTTATAACGGATACACCGGCATTGATTCCCCGGCAAATGGCATAAGCTGTTCCCGCTTTGGAAATAGCCTTTGTAAAGTACACATCCGCATTCTGGTCCAGATATGGAAGTCTTAGACCTGGCAGACAAAATAAGATAACAGCGACAACTGCCCAGATACTTTTTTTTATTTTGGGATACCCTTTTTTCATATAATCTTTTTATCAGATATTGAATTTAAATGCAACCTGAAGCGCGTTGAACCTCTTCAAAGATCCTTTAGTTCTGCAACACTTCCATTGTTGTCATATTGTATTTCAAAAATACCCTGATACCTTTCATTATTACTCAGGAACAGCATTGTTTTTCAGTAGTTTAGAAAAAATATCGGGAGTTTTGGACTGTATTTGTTTCCATGCCTCCTTCAATACTTCCGGGATTTGTTTGCAAGCGAAATTGCGAGCTGCTTTTTTCGCACTGATTCGTTCGGCTTCTGAAAAATCATGCGACAGGTAATATTGGGTTAAATAACACGTCTTCAAAGTTGAAAAAATTGCGCATGATGCTTGGAGTAGCGCCCCTTTTCCCGGAATAGGCAAAACATTCAGCAGAGAATTCACATCTGAGCTCTCCAGAATTTCTTCAATGGAACCAGCCAACAGTCCGCCGAAAAGGACATGCTGGTAAATGCGGAGAAGCTGCGGAAGTGTCGGTCGGAATCCATAAATATTGATGATTTGGTTTATTAAGCGCAGATTCCAAAGCAACATAAACATCATATCACCGCCCCCCAGAGGGGAAACAATGGTTGAAACTGCGGCCATTAAAGCATGTTTGTGTCCTTCCTCATCTGCCGACACTTTGCACTCATTCAGATATAATTCCATCCCCTGTTGATATTCGCCAACCATCAGAGTATTTGTCAATATATTCCTTTGAGTTTCATTCAACTCTCCATTTGAGAGAACATGGCGGATAAACCGCTCATATAAAACATCTGTAGCTGGATCGAATGGATTCATTTCCCGGATTTTACCCAGCGAACAGGTAGTCCGGCGAAACACTTTGCAGAAATACCAGAGCAGCAAGCCGGGTGGAAGTAAAATCATGACTCCATCAAAAAGAATTTCCAGCAAAAAACTAATGCGTCCCAGTTTGTCGCCTATTATAATGATATTGCTGATGTAGAGAAGGAGAAACAACGCCGCAATTCCTGCTGTTACTCCCAAGGTGATTTTTCTCAGGTTGTTCATGATTGATAGACCCTTTTTCTTGCCTCCTCCAAATCTGAAAGGTCTTTCTGAAATTCACGAATAAACTCTATATCCGCAGTTATTTTTTTTGTTTTTTCATCATATTCATTCCTCCATTTACCTCTATCTTTACGTAAGGCTACCTGCAAATCATCGCTACAACCGCTTATCAGTTTAATCTTATCCTCAGAATACTTTTTCACGGCCTCCTCAAACCTTTTTTGAAAATCCTCAAAATAGTCAATACGAGCCTTTGCTTTTTTGTTATCGGTCATCCATAACCGCCCACTCCATGCTATCAACGGTTCGTCACTATCATTACTGACAATATCCAAGGAACCATCAGCAGAATTAATAGCTTCTTTTATTTTATCAAGTTCACTTGTATAATTTGCCGCATGTAATAACAGAGATTCATTATTCTTAGTGTTCAAAGGAAAATCGATTATTTTTTCAATTGCATTTTGTATTTTCTCTACAAAATGGTTACATTCACAGCGGCTTTGATTTTTAATTTTACTTCGACCTTCTGGTGGCCACACTATTTTCAGTAGTTCTTTATCCACCTTGGCATATTGTATCTTTTTTGCTTTCTTGAAATCATCAAATTTGGGTATTTTCTGCAACATGCTAGAATTGTTTTGTTCATTAAAAAAAAGATTTTCAATTTTCTCCTTGACCTCTGCCAATTTATCTTTGATAGAAATTGGCTCGTCTTCTTTGTCCTCGTCCGTCAAGCAAATATCTCCAAACTTCTGATTATTAATGGCATCCCATTTCTCCAAGTCCTGTTTCCACCGCTGGTTGATCTCTTCTTGCAGTTTGGCAAAGTCTTCCAGGTCCTGTGTTGCTTTTATCCACTCTTTTAAGGAACTCAATGCATTTTTATCCAGAATTTCGGTGACATTATTGCGGCAAAGCTTGAAAATTTCATTTTTCAATTCTTGAATATGAGAATCTGCGTAAAGCTTTTCTAAGGTAAAACCATCCAGAAGTTTATCCGCTTGGAAACGTTTATTTTTACTATCCCAAGCCTGTGCGGCATTAATACGAAATGAGCAAGGAGGATTGACGCCGAGTCTTTTAGCGAGATGCTCTATCGCTTTACTGTTCTGTTCTTCAATAACCTGTGATTGAACCTCCGGTTTGAGCCAGTATTGTGCCCGGATTTCATTAAAAACAACAATATATTCCTTTGAGTGATCAATCAGTGAGAGAATGTAGTCTTTTGCCCCGCTATTGATAGCAGTAATGGAACTTTGCACATATAAGAAGTAATCTGCGGCCCTCGGTAACTCGGCGATGATCGGATCGCTTTCTGCATTGGCAATGCTGCCGTCCAGCCCCGGCATATCAAGAATCCCGATGTTCTCCTGCAGAAAATTATCATCCTTTTCTGGTTTAATCCGGATCTCCACCAACATAAGCTGGGGATAACGAGATAAAACGGCCTCTGTCAGAACCGCTCTGAGATTATCTTTGGATGGGTGAAGGTCATGACCATTCAGCAGGTAGCGTTCTGACCGTTCCCAGTTTCCACCTTTAGAAATAAATTCCCAATCATAAAGCCCACGAAAATAATCCAGCAATTCCCGTGCTTTCTCCTGCCGATCAGTTTTTTCCAGCTTCTTATTTCCGGTGAGTTGATATAAATAAATCCCCTCGGGATGTTCCTCATCTGCACAGAGGATGAGCGAACAATGAAGCGTCGTTTCATAACCATAACCAGTGGGACTGGTGTAACGTTCTGCCAGCGCATTGATAAGAGTTGATTTACCAGCCTTCAATGCACCAAAGACAGCAATAAAGAATTTGTTCGTCTTAAATTGCCTGATATTCCGATCCAACCCCTGTAACAATGTCATCACAAAATCACGAATGTCGGCATCGGCAATCTGGTCTTTTTTTACTTCATATTTCTCAAGAATTTTTTCTTCCTGTTCGACCAATTTGTCAATATTCGGATTCTTGTGCTGTCTTGACTGCATAGTTTGAGCAGATGCCATTTCCCATACTCCTTCGATTATTTCAGTGCTGAGTGTAATGCTTTTGACGCAACGGAATAAAAGAACCAATCAAACCGAGCATACCCATCAGAAGGATGCCAGCTTCCGGCCAACTGCGAGGCGGCAGGAAGGTATATTCCGGTTTCAGTTCCAAATCTCCAAATGTTTTCTTCAACCAAGAAGCGTTATGTAAAACCTGTTGATTAATTTCAGGAACAAAAACGAGATAATACACAATCAGTGTCAATGATACAGCGAAGAGAGCCAAGCCTATCCCTTTGACAAGCATGCGTCTGCCGTTATTCCTCCAATGAGGTAACATTCGCATCCAATTCCATACTTCCCTGACAATCCCAACTAGAATAAACAAGCCCCAAATCCCCAGACAGGCAATAAAAAACCATGATGCTAAAGTCATAAGGGCTTTTAACAGGCTCAATAGAAACATAATGGCAATCCAGAAAATCAGAAAGGAGCCACAACCGCTTCCACATCCCCAATTACCGTCATGGACCGTTACATCTATTTTCTGTTCTGACATATGTTTCTCCAGCTTATTTGACATGCGAACAGGCGAAAAAAGGAAAAGCCGACTCCACGTGTTTTGGGAATCGGCTTGAAGGCGGGCAAAAAAAACGGACGCCTCCAAGCACCAAGACAGAGGTCCGACCAAGAACCCGCCATGAAAATACAAGGAAGCGCCCGAAAGAAGTGTATACACTTCTCCCGGGCATTCTCGCTACTCCATTGCAAATCTTTTTTAAACTTGGTCGGTTTCTGTCTTGATTCGCAAAAATACACGGAATGTGAAAATCAACCCGACTGAAAATCAGTCTGTTATACAATAATACTTCAGAGGCAATTAAGCAAGGGAGAAAGGAACTTTTTATGGATTTTTTAGAATATTTCCGGTGCAGCAGCCCCTATATATATTGTTCGCGTGCGCGCGTTGGAAAGTCATTCAAAAATCTGACGTGCAGATATTCATTTGACCGTGCTCTGCGGCTCTACCCATTCGAAGCTGTCAATGATTTTCTGAAAACGTTTTTTTCGTTTCGCTAAATTCTTTTTCTCAAACACTATCAGTTTGAATATGACCAAACTGTCCTGGGTGAGATGGAATTCCCAGTATATTGGATATTGTTCCAAGGCAGTACATTTTACTTTTATGATTTCTTTCCCCTGATCTTTCTCTTCAAACACAATGGAGTCAATTACTGCTGGAATCTTCAGCTCCTTTATCTCTTGTTCCAACAATGGCCGGAAAGTATCTTCTGTAATATTGGGGGGGAGGAGTTCTCGCAGTGATACGTTGATTTCTACCCGATCACACTGCGTCCTGTCATCCCAATCTGCGATTAACATAACACCGTGATACTCATGAGAAGCTTCTGTGAGGCGATCATGGCGTGCCCTTTCTTCCTCCGTTCCCCCCTGCTTTATAGGAACAAACCACGGAATACTAAAAGGCGTTTTCAGTAAAGTATCATGTTTTGCATTCAAATTGTTCCGGAAAGAAAGGTAATATAAAGGTGAAAACGGTGTGACAATATCCATTTTATATTCAAATAAAACCCAACCTGCCGGAATAAGAATTTTATAATGATATGTGGTATCAGTATATTCGCCCTCGACCCCCTCGTCTTGTCGAAGCCGATCCGCCGCCAATTCATAATGCGATAATGCGGGACTTCCATTATTGAATAAAGATTGGAGCGGTGTTCTCAGTAACCATCGACTGGAATATATGCTGATTCCAATTAAAATAACTGTAATTACTGCTCCCAAGCTCAGCCAGACAATTTTTTTTGACCGGGGCCTTATAAATAAGTTCCGCTCCAATACAGGATCGGAAGTACGAAGCCGCTGCAGGCGTTCACTCAAATAGTTTTCCAATTCGTCTACCTGACGACATCTCTCCGGAACTTGTAACAGCAGTTGAATAATTCTGTTTAATTCTGCGGCTTCCGAAGATAAACTCAACCAAGAGGGGAATTCCGGATAATATTCCGGCGAAAAGCCTGATAAAGCACAATATAATGTTTTTCCAAGTGCATATAAATCACAACATTGTGTTTCTTCCAATGATAATTCATCTCTTCGTTTGTTGCGATACATTTCAACAGGAAAAAATCCCGGAGTACCTGCCAAACTATTTTGACTGCTGCTGGCCATCAAGCCAATATCACCAATTTTCGGAATTCCATTCACATAAACAATATTGCCCGGCTTCATATCGCGATGAGCCAACCCCGCACTATGAATTGTCTGCAATGCGGATAATAGCGAATGTCCCAATGTAAAAAGCTCAGAACAGGACAATGGTTGCTTAATAATTTTCCTTTCCAGCGAAACTGGATCATAATGGTCTTCTGTAAATGAATCTGCGGCCTCCATAGTATAATAAAAGAAACTTTCGTCCTCATCAACGTGATAAATCTGGAGCAGATTCGGATGAGACATGGAAACTTTTCGATAACTGCTCAATCCTTGTAACTCTTTTCGCCAATTATCTCCGGATAACCCAAATTTTCGAATCACTTTCAGTGCGAGAATCTTATTGGACAAGTCATGAACGCGATATACCTCTCCAAAGGCTCCCCTTCCGCAGATATCAAGAACAACAAAGCTGTGAAATTTTTCTCCTAGTCTAAATTCCATTTACTCAATCTCGATTTTTGCATCTCTCAACATTTTTTCACTTTCATAACATTGACGACACAAATCAGAGTCATCAAAACAATTCGGATTAAGCTCCTCTTGAAGTTCCCCAACCAATTCTTTTAATTTTTTTGTACAGCGACTGGAGACAGCATAGATATTTGCACGGTTTTCTCCGACAAAGGCGGCAACAGTATTGGCGTCGCGCCCCTGTAGCTTGCACAGCTGAAAGATTTGAAAATGCCGGGGAGACACCTGACGCTTCAACTCCTCCAAAGCAAGGCTGAACAGGTAGTTCCGCCAGAGTTCCTGCCATTCCACCTCCCCGGAATCATCTGCGGAATGCTCCGGAAGCTCTTCCATATTTACGATGAAGTTTCTCTTTTCTGCACGCGCCTTCTTTCGCAGATCGCGGATGCAGTTCCGGATGATTCCACCGAGATAATCGCGGAAACGTCCCCGGGAAGGGTCATAGCAACTGATTTTGTCCTTTGCACGGAGTGTATCGTAGACCCGGTCGATCAATTCCCTGATCTGATCCCGGCTCAGCTTCTGCTTATTGCCATACATGATGATCAACGAACGGTACTTGGGATAAAAGTGTTCCCAGTCCGCCGGAGACAGGGCGTCACTTCTCATCCTTGTCGTCAGATCCACCCAGGTCTTCCAGCCGGATTCTGCCTGCGGCGCATGCAAACTGTCGTAAGAGTTCATCATCAGCCTTTCATGATCAACCAAATTGTAATTAACAGAGCCAATTTCAAAAGTATTGGCTCTCTCGTGTTAATCACTTGTTTTTTCG
>OLGD01003830.1_pt1 | contig 13442 bp, 15 predicted proteins | sample 1605311 | NCBI WGS metagenome assembly OLGD01 (sample SAMEA3888917, study PRJEB22519) | human gut metagenome | biome: human gut; feature: human-associated habitat; material: faeces | place: Denmark | collected 2010 | reverse complement strand
ACGGTGGTGTGAGAGGTCGAGATTTCTCATTTAGAGAAATCTCTCCTACTCGATTCTTCTTAATATCTTTTCTCAGCCATTCAATATCTCTGGCTGTATAGGAAGATTATGTAATATCCTGTTAATCTACAGCATGTAATCAAAGACTCATCAGCAGGAATGCTGGTGGGTCTTTGAATGTAAAAGTAAACCGAGAAAAAGAAAAGCTTATTGCAAAATTATGAAAATTTAAGTATCACGTTCTGTAGTGAAATAATCGATAAGACGTTGAACGTCATCTGTACAGCCACCGCAGCCGGTAGTGGCTCCTGTTATATCTTGTATTTCTTCGAGTGTGCTGGCACCGTTATCAATAGCATCCTTGATCATACCGGAAGTAACCCCGAAGCATTCGCAGACAATTTTGTCAAGATCCATATAGCATACCTCCTATCTCAAAATTTGGAATTTATCAATATATCTCATGATACACTTCTAAATAGTTATATTAGTACCCATAAGGTATTCATTCATGATTGATTACTGCTGCTTTCAATGATAGGATGCGCAAAAAAGATAAAAATATCCGGGAAATTTGCTTTTCGGAATGTGCTCTTATGTTCACATTCACTTAACGATGAAAAAATACTTCGTTTCATTCAATTCTTATAATACGCTCATCGTATATTCATGTAGTGTTTCTTTCCGGTTAGTATCAGTTTGTAAAAAGTAGGCAAAAATAATGTCTATCATAATCAGAACAGGAAACTGTGGGGAGATCGCTTTTCCGTTTTCCAGGTTCTCTTTTACGGAAACTAACAGGACATCGTCACAAAAGCCGTGAGTTTTGGTTGATTTATGGGAAGAAATCAGCAAGGTGGCAGCGCCCAGTTGTTTCGCTGTCTGCAAAGAGTGAAGGACTTCGGGCGTCCGGCCGCTGACACTGATGCCGATGACAAAACATTTTTCATTAATCAAAACGGAATTCATTTTCATAATATGTGTATCAGTGATGGCTTCCATGGGAACACCGAGGCGCATAAAACGAAACTGCATTTCCTGAGCCACCAGTCCTGAGCTTCCTTTCCCATAGACATAGATTCTCTCTTTTGTGGACAGAAGGGAGGCAATCTGCTGGATCTGATTTTCATTCAGCAGTGTGTAGCTTTTATTCAGTAGTTCCTGGTATATATTAAGGACCTGTTTGCTATAGTCAGATGAGGGAGGAAGAGGGTTTGCTTCTTCTTTTAATCCCTGCTGATAATGAAAGAGGAATTCCCGGTATCCTTTAAACCCGCATTTTTTAGAAAAGCGGGACAGGGAAGCTTCTGAGACGAAAAGGAGGCGGGAGATATTTTTAGCAGAAAAATCCATTTTTTGTGTATTGTGTATAAAAAAATCTCCAATCGTTTTTTCTAAAGTTGTAAAAGAAGGATATACGGATTCAATTAACGGTATAATACTTTTTTCGTAATCTGCCATAGAAATCTCCATTCTGCCGACTTTTGGCCGGCGGCACAAATAGTAATGAAAGTTTACTTTCTTTCATACGATACTCCTGTGTTCTTTTCAAAATTTATTCATGTAATTGTTTAAAGTGGTAGTAAGCTCCCAGCATACCGGCATGATTGCCGTTTTCTGCAAAGGCAAGTTTCGTGTGTGAAGCTACGGATGGAATCAGATAATGATTCAGCGCTGTACGGATACGTCCGTTCAAGTATTCCTTTTGTGCCATGATACCGCCGCCCAGAACGACAATTTCAGGATTGACGACATAACAGATATTGGAAATTCCCATACCAAGAACATCGATCATTTCATCAATGGCCCGGATGCAAACGGGGTTTCCCTTTTTAGCAGCTTCGAAGATTTTCTTACCGTCCCAGGAAAGATCGGGACAGGCATTTTGAACCTTTTTTATCAGAATACTGGCAGCTCCCAGATTTTGAAAATCACCGCCAGGCAGATGCATATATCCCACTTCGCAGCCACTTCCGGAGAATCCGTGCAGTACCTGATTGTTTAGAATCAGACAACCGCCGATTCCGGTTCCGATGGTCAGGCAGAGACTACTATGAGTATTCCGGGCTGCTCCATGGTAGGCTTCCGCAAGCCCTGCACAGTTGACATCATTTTCGACCTCACAGGGCAGTAAGAAAGTATTTTCCAGTATCTCTTTGATACGTGTTCCAGTATAATTGGGGATCAGAGGAGCGGAGTAAGTGATCATGCCTTTTTGGCAGTCTACCATACCGGCTGTAGAGATACAGATGCCGGCCGGAGAGTGGTTTTCAGTGAAATATTCCTTTTTATACTGTTTCGTTAGGGAAATCAGGGTCTCTAATATATGAGGACCGCCCAGTGCAGCGTGTGTGGGGACTTCACCGCTGACTGAGAAATTCAGGGTTTTTTCCTGATAAATGCCATGTTTAATAGAAGTTCCGCCTATGTCAATACAAATGTAATCACTCATAAAAGTCCATCCTTTTTTTATTATAAAGGGTTATTGCAGATTCGTAAATATGTGAATGTGCTGCCGGACTTTTTTATCGTTCGGCAGCGTTATGGTTTACAGTCGTTGTCCGGCAGTGTGCTTTTGTCTCTTTTAAACGGAAATTTTCGATATGCAGCGCACTAGAGCGTGTTTGAAAATTCATTCCCGCAATCTGCATCCCCCACTTTGCGGTCTATTTGTCCCAAATTCGGTCAGCGTAGCCCGCTACGCCTCCCTTATTTGAACCAAATATCCCACAAGTTGTGGAATACATCTTGCGGAAAGCAATTTTCAAACACGCTCTAAGCCATTATTTGACACGTATTTTGAAAATTGCTTTTTTAATCGTAACAGGTTCCCTGACAGCAACAGCAGTGCGGTGTCCATCCTTAGGATAGCAGATCAGGAAGTCTCCCTCTGTTAAGATTACATGGCTGTTTGCATTACCTTCCAACGGGAGAAAATCGTCTTTTGGAACATATTCTTTTGTCTCCATGTTATCTATGAAATTGACATCAATTTGTTCCAAACCCCGAAGCATCAGGTGAAGATCCAGGTATTCCCGGTGAGCTTCCCAAAAACGGTTTTCCGGTTTGGTGGTTTCGTATTCTACAATGTTAACAAAGAGCTTCTCTCCGTCAATAGGGTAAGAACCTTTTTTGTAATGCAGAAGGTCGTGGGAGGCAGTGTAAGCAAATGCTTTCCGGATTCCTTCTTCTAAAAATGGATAATCATTCAAATCTTTTATATTGCCGAATATCATAAATAGTCCTCCGTGATTGAATTAGACCGAAAATTTATTTGTTGTATATTGTTGCGGACAGATCTGCTGCTTCTTCTTTCTTTCTGGTAAGCAGGCTTACCGGAATACCTACCGCCAGGGAAACAGCGATGGAGATAATAGAGTAACTCCAGATAGATACACTGCCTGCCGGGGAGAAGTATTTGACTGCAACCATTACAACAGATGCAACGATAAATGCAACGTAGGCACCTTTTGCATTTGCACATTTTGTAAAAGCGCCCAGAATAAAGGTTCCGCCTAAAATTCCCAAAACTAACCCCATAAAGCCGTTGAACCATTCGTAAGCAGATTTAATTTCGCCATTAGCCAGAACGATGGAAACGATGATAGCAAAGATTCCGACGCCCAGGGATACGAATTGTGCGATTTTTGTCTGTGTCTCAAAACTTAATTTCTTTTTGGACAAGCGTTCCTGAATATCTAAAGTCCAACTGGTGGCAACAGAATTCAGCCCAGTGGATAAGGTGGACTGAGATGCAGCATAAATAGCTGCCAGCAGAAGCCCGGTAATACCAACCGGAAGTTCAAAAGCAATGTAGGAAGCAAAAATCTGGTCTTGTTGTGCTGCCGGCGGAAGGGCATTCTGTTGGTAAAATACGTATAAACCGGTACCGATCAGGTAGAATATGGTAGCAATGAAGATCGACAATGCCCCGTTCGTAAGCATCATTTTGTTCAGCTTTTTTGTATCGGTAGTAGTTGTAAAACGCTGTACAATATCCTGGCTGGATATATAGGAGGAGAGCGTATTAAGCCCAGCGCCCACGATTAACAGGAAGACACTGTCTTTTAAGATATTTATGTCAAAGATCGGCTGGTCTGCTGTCAGAAATTTATTCTCAACGCGAAATGCGTTCATAATGGCGCCAAAGCCGCCGTCAATACCGTGAATCAGATAGAACAGGGCGAAAGTTACACCGATTAATAATACGGAGCCCTGAATAAAATCTGTCCAGAGTACGGATTTTAAACCGCCTGTATACGAATAGATAATAGCGATAACCCCCATGACGATGATCAGAATATTAACATTAATACCAGTCAGATTTGCCAATACCATAGAGGGCAGATACATGATAATGGACATTCGGCCGATTTGGTAAATAATGAACATAACGGCGCCCAGAATTCGCAGTCCCTTGCTGCTGAAGCGAATTTCCAGATAATGGTATGCGGTATCGATGTCCAACTTGCTGTAGATGGGCAGGAAGAACTTGATCGTAACAGGAATTGCCACCAGCATACCTAACTGGGCAAACCACATGATCCAGGTTCCGGCGAAAGAGTTGCCAGCCAGAGACAGAAAAGAGATAGGGCTTAATAAAGTGGCAAAAATAGATACACTGGTAACCCACCAGGGTATGGTACCATCTCCTTTGAAAAATTCTTTTCCTTTCATTTCACGTTTGGAGAAATGGAGTCCGGCAAATAATACGGCTGCCAGATAAATAATTAAAATGACTAAGTCAATGCTTGTAAATCCTTGCATGATTTGTTTTCCTCCTCACTTACGCTATGTCAGAGATCAGCAAAATTTTGTTACGGCTTCTTTTATCATAGCAGCAGCTTCTTTTGCAATTTCTTTATCGGCTTCGTTTAAAGCTTCCAGAGGAAGGCGTACACTGCCCAGATCCAGATTTTCATTAATACGAAGAATTTCCTTAATTACAGCATACATATTTCCGTGTGCAGAACACATTTTATAGATGATATCGTTAACTGCGTACTGGACTTTGCGGGCTTCGGACAGATTCCCGTCGCTGCTCAATTGCTCCATCTTCAGGAATAACTCGGGCATAACGCCGTACGTCCCCCCGATACCGCCTTCCGCACCGATTGCGCGGCCGCTGATGTACTGTTCGTCAGGACCGTTGAATACAAGGATGTCATCTCCTCCCTCTGCCTTGAACATCTGAATATCCTGAACGGGCATGGAAGAGTTTTTTACGCCGATTACCTTCGGGTTTTTCAGCATTTCTTTGTACAGGCTCATAGTCAGAGCGGTACCGGCAAGCTGAGGAATATTGTAGATGATGAAATCTGTATTCGGAGCTGCCTGGCTCATCGCATTCCAGTATGCCGCGATCGCGTATTCCGGAAGGTGGAAGTAAATTGGCGGAATAGAAGCAATGGCATCTACACCAAGACGTTCAGCATGTGCTGCCAGTTCCACGCTGTCTTTCGTATTATTGCAGGCAACGTGTGCGATTACAGTCAGTTTGCCCTTTGCAACTGTCATAACGTTTTCAAGAGTGATTTTCCTGTCTTCGACACTCTGATAGATGCATTCACCCGAAGAACCGCCAACGTAGACACCTTTTACACCTTTGTCAATGTGATACTGTGTAAGGGCGCGGACACGTGCCGGGCTTACATTGCCCTTTTCATCGTAGCATGCATAGAATGCAGGAATAATGCCTTTGTACTTATTCAGGTTTCTCATAATTTTCAGTTCCTTTCTTTATAGGTTTTTTTATTCATAAAATTATTTGTTCAGAGCTTCTGCGAATGCTTTGGTAATCAGTTGCGGGCGGGTAATAATCGATCCCACAACCACGCTGAAGCATCCAAGTTCAATAACACGTTTTGCCTTTTTTGGGGTGTTGATATTGCCCTCAGCAATGACCGGGTGTTTTGCCTTACTTAAAATCGTGCGGATGATCTCGAAATCGTTGGCCTCGATATGATCACCTTCGCTTTGTGGTGTGTAACCTACCATTGTGGTGCCGATAAAATCAAATCCCAGCTCATCAGCATGCAAGGCTTCCTCAACCGTAGAACAGTCTGCCATAAGAAGCTGATCCGGATATTTGGCGCGGATGGCATGATAGAAAGCATCCTGAGTCGTATTGTACGGACGGATCCGGCCGGTGGCATCCAGTGCGATGATATCCGGCCTGACTTCCATCAGTTCATCAATTTCTTTCATAGTTGGAGTGATGTAGACCGGAGAATCCTCATAATCTCTTTTCACAATTCCTATGACCGGAAGATTCACGTTCTTCTTTATCTCTGCAATATCTTCCTTGGTATTGGCACGGATGCCGTATGCGCCTCCCTCCTGTGCAGCTTTTGCCATGCGTCCCATAATAAATGAAGAGTGAAGCGGTTCGTCGGGCAGCGCTTGACAGGAAACAATTAATTTGCCTTGTAAAGATTCGATGGAGTTGTTCATCTTTGTTCTCCTTTTCTGGATTTTTTTGATATAGGCGATTGCGAAACTCTTCCGGAGACGATTTAGAATTCGTTCTCACTCCGACATCCGTACAAAATATAGAAAAATGTTCGCTTGCATCGTACATTTTTCTATATTTTGTTCGTCTATAGTCGCAATCACGAATCTCTAAGTCGACTCAGGAAGAGTTTCGCAATCGCCTGATTTTTTTGACTTGTTCCTCGCGTTTTGTTGCTTTCAACGAAAGTATAGTTGCTGGTAAAAGAAATTTCAATAGATTTTACAAAAATGAAAGTTCTTTCAAAGTAAATGGAAAAATAAATAAAATTGTAATAATAAGGGTATGATATTTTATAAAATTCCTACAAAAAATGAAAGAATTTTCAAAAAACGGTTGACACCTTGAATTATGAATTCTATATAGATATAGTGTACGGAGAAGATGAAAAACATACACAAACGCAAGGAGGTATTTCAAATGATTATTTACCAGGCAAAAGATTATAAGGATTTGAGCAGAAAGGCTGCTAACATTATTTCTGCGCAAGTGATTATGAAACCGAATGCAGTCCTGGGACTGGCTACCGGGTCTTCTCCTGTCGGAACATATCAGCAGTTGATCGAATGGTATAAGAAAGGTGATGTTGACTTTAGTAATGTAACATCTATTAATCTGGATGAATACAGGGGACTCTCGGGTGAGAATAAACAGAGCTACCGTTGCTTTATGAATACGAACTTTCTGGATCATATTAATATAAAAAAGGAGAGAACTTTTGTGCCGGATGGTATGGAGCCGGACAGTGAAAAGGCTTGCAGTGATTATAATCGGATTATCCGAAATGCGGGAGGAATTGATCTGCAGCTTCTGGGAATAGGAGCGAATGGGCATATTGGTTTTAATGAGCCGGGCGAAGCATTTGAGACGGAGACACACTGTGTAAAACTGACAGAGAAAACGATTCAGGACAATGCCAGATTTTTTGCTTCTATGGAAGAGGTGCCGAGGGAAGCATATACGATGGGAATTAAGAGCATCATGCAGGCAAAGAAAATTCTTTTAATTGCAACCGGAAAAGGTAAGGCAGAGGCACTGCACCAATCTTTCTTTGGACCAGTTACGCCGAATATGCCGGCTTCTATTCTTCAACTTCATAATGATGTAACCATCGTTGCAGATGAGGATGCGCTGACGTTGATTCGAGAAAAAGGGGTATATAACGAATTATGATTATTAAAAATGGCAAGGTTTTTGATGAGAACGGAAGATTTGTAGAAAAAGAGATATATATAAGGGATGGCAGGATCGTAGCGTGCAGAGAAGAGGTAACCGATGGGGAGGTTGTTGATGCTTCCGGATTAAAGGTGATTCCCGGTCTGGTAGATGTACACAGTCATGGGGCATTTGGACATGATTTTTCGGATGGTGACACGGAAGGGCTGCGCTGTGTGCTTCGTTATGAGAAGCGAAATGGAATTACCAGTTATTGCCCTACTTCTATGACCTTGGGTCTGGATAAACTTCTGGCCATTTTTCAAACGGCGGTAGAAGCTCAGAATACGCCGGATGGTGCCAGAATCCTGGGGATTCATATGGAGGGGCCATTTCTGGATGCGGCAAAGAAAGGTGCACATGAAGTTGCTTACATTGCCTGCCCAACAGAGACAATGTGGAAATCATGTCAGGATGCAGCAAATGGACTGATTAAATTGCTCACTCTGGCCCCGAATGCGGAAGGGGCCATGGAATTTATAGACAAATATCATGATCAGGTTCACATTTCCCTGGGGCATACAGCAGCAGGATACGAGGTGGCAAAAGAGGCTTTAAAGCGGGGGGCAGATCACATTACGCATCTGTATAATGCCATGCTTCCTATGGGGCATCGGGAACCGGGAATGATTATTGCTGCTGTCGAGGATGAGAAATGCATGGCAGAGCTGATCAGTGACGGAATTCATATTCATCCGGCAGTTGTGCGTAACACATTTCGGATGTTTGGGAGAGATCGTGTGATATTGATCAGTGATTCGATGATGGCAACGGAGATGGAGAACGGAACGTATCAGCTGGGAGGACAAAAAGTTACCATGAAGGACCGCAGAGCCACTCTCGATGATGGGACAATCGCAGGTTCTGCCACAAATTTGTTTGAATGTATGCGGCAGGCTATAGCGTTCGGTGTTCCCGAAGAGGATGCATTGCTCGCTGCAACCAGAAATCCGGCCCGCAGCATTGGGGCAGATGACTGTGTAGGTGTGCTTGCACCAGGACGTTATGCAGACATTTTACTGGTCGATGAGAATTATCAGATTGTAAAAATAATAGGATAACAGACGAAAGTGTGAAGGCTATGGAGACAGTGGCTTCACACTTTTGCTTTATCAGAAATTATTTATTTGGATAAAAAGAAAACGGAAATTTTAATTGTACAGCATAGAGATTCTTGTGTAAACAATACAGCCGTGATATACTATGTTCAATTAGAGTGTGCATGAATGAGCTTATAGATTCATAAGTGAGAAGGATGATGATGATAAAAGAGAAAAAACAAGTGATTGATTATTGCCTGACCTATCAGAATGTCTATGAGGATTATCCGTTCTCTGATCCTGAATGGTGCGTCATTCGCCATAAAGAAAATCAAAAAGTGTTCGCATGGATATTTGAAAAAGACGGATATATCTGGATTAATGTAAAATGTGATCCGCAATGGCGGGAATTCTGGCGTAATACGTTTAAATCTGTCATTCCTGCGTATCATTTGAATAAGACACATTGGAATTCCATTATTTTGGATGGAACGATTCCGGATAAGGATATTGAAAGAATGATAGGCGAGAGTTATGATTTGACAGGTAAAAAGATAAAAAAGAGCTGAGCATCTGGAACATGGGAGACTGGATATGAATACAACAAATATATTGAAAAACAAATATTATCTTTACATGACAGAGTTTTTTGCAGGAATGTCTGTTATGGCAGTGGAACTTGGGGCGAGCCGCCTGCTGGCACCTTATTTTAGTTCTTCACAGATCGTATGGACAATTATCATCGGAACCATTATGATTGCCATGGCACTGGGAAATATCTGGGGCGGGAGAAGTGCAGATAGAAATCCGAATCCGGACAAGTTATATCTGCGTCTGCTCATTGCAGCAATCTGGATTGCAGCTATACCGCTGGCAGGCAAATATATTATACTCGGAATTTCCGGAATTCTGATTCTTACGGTAAGCAATCATTTTCTGATATTGGCTGCCTTTATCGCCTGTATGGTAATTTTTGTATTTCCCCTGTTTTTACTTGGAACTGTCACACCGTCTCTGGTAAAGTACACGGTGGACAGTCTGGATGACAGCGGTAAGACGGTTGGGACCTTAGGTGCTTTTAATACCATCGGAAGTATTCTTGGAACCTTTCTTCCTACATTTGTAACCATACCGGCAGTGGGAACTTCGGTTACGTTTTTGATTTTTTCAGGAATTCTGCTGATTCTAAGCCTGATTTATTTTATCAGCAAAAAGGCCAGAAAAGGTATCTGTGCGGCTGCGGTTTTACTTTTTTGCATATGCAGTTTTTTGGGATTTTCGAATAGCTTTGCATTCTGGGAGACCAATCTGTTGGAAGAGGACGAATCTATTTATAACTATCTGCAGGTGAAAGACACAGGAAATAGTGTTATCCTGTCTACCAATGTGCTGTTTGGCGTTCAGTCCATTATGATGAAAGAGGATTCACTGACCGGTATGTATTATGATTATGCAATGGCTGCACCTGTGATGGCGGGTGCATTGGACAATACAAAGACGGATGTGCTGATACTCGGTATGGGTACCGGTACTTATGCGAAACAGTGCATGCGTTATTTTGACGGCATGAAGATCGAGGGCGTGGAAATTGATCAGAAAATCACAAATCTTGCTCATCGCTATTTTGAACTGCCGGAAACGGTGGATGTGACAACCTATGACGGACGTGCCTATCTGCAGGCAATTGATAAAAAATATGATGTGATTATGGTGGATGCTTATCAGGATATTACCATCCCCTTTCAGATGTCTTCTGTGGAATTTTTCACGATGGTGCGGGAGCATCTGAGGGAAAATGGTGTTCTGGTTGTTAATATGAATATGCATTCTGAGGAGAAGGGGAATATCAATGAATACTTGTCGGATACGATCGCATCTGTATTTCCAAATGTCTGTACGGTAGATGTTAAAGGCTCTACCAACCGTGAACTTTTTGCGGTCATGAATAAAGACGCATTTTCTGATTTTCAGGAACGTATTGGAAACATTCAGGATGAGGACTTAAGGGCAATGATGCAGAGCTTGGAAGAAGAACTGGACGTTTATGAGAAGGGTGAGTATCTTCTGACTGATGACAAAGCACCTGTGGAATTGCTTGGCATGCAGGTGATTGACGGACTGATTCAAAACGAGATCGGTTATTATAAAGAAATTTTCCGCGAAGATGGGATAAAAGGATTGCTGGAGCAATTTTAATATAGCAGGGTTCATGGGGCGGAGGTTCGAACACATTTCGTACAATACTTTTAAAGATGAAAAGAAGGACACGGATGGAATACAAGACAGGACTGATATGCATATACTTGTATTCTATCCGTATCCTTTTTGGAACAGAGAATTATGTGTTGCTGTTTGTCTGTTCCTCTGCTTCTGCTTGTGGAGTACGAACGGTAATGCCGTTGATTTCCACGAGATCGGTGGCTTCGATCATAATATAGGGAACGCCGTTAATCATTCGTGTTTCAATTAACTGTGCCTTATCCGGAGCCACCTTGATAATAACATCCGGAGTCTTGATTTCATAACTGCGGACGTTGGCAACATTGGAGGCCACAAAACTGGTTTTCTCATCCGTCAGAGCTTCAAAATGATGATCGAATTCTTCCAGTTTTTCATCTGCCACGCCGCTGTCGGCAAGCAGACGTTTTACCTCAGATTTATCCAAAGTCACTGGTTCAGGATCTTCCTTTCGTTCTTCCAACATGACATTGAGATTTTCCTGAATATTCATGACAGTTTCAAAATTGCAGGTGTTATCCAGTGTTTCTTCGATCAGAGTCTGGAAGGTCTCCTTCTGCGTTTTGGCGGAGAGGGGGGTACGGCATCCGAGAAACTGGTCGATCAGATCTACCTGCAGGATTTCCGGGTTTTTAGCATAGTAAAGCAGTTCATGGATATCAGAGTTTCGTTCGTTAAATGCCGGGAACAGGAAACCGGTATCCGGTGCTTCGACAATCCAGTCCTGAATTCGGTTTTCCATATGGTTGGTTTCCGCATTATAACTAAGCCCTGGTTTTGACAGTTTTACCGGGCAGATACTGCAAAGAATGAAATTGTAGACAAAATCAGAGGCATCATCCATATCCAGATTGTCGGAAGCACGTCCCGGCACATCGTAAGCACCGTGAATCAGAATGATGTAGTAATTTTCCGGGAAAATATAGTTATCCATGATTTTCTGATAGAATTCATCCAGCAATTCTTCGTTCTTCAGTTCGCTGTCACGCAGCCGGAGAAGAAATTCCTGGGTGCCGCCTTCCATTTCCTGTTCCAGGGGGAATTCCATGTTCATGACATTTTTCCCGATAGAGCCGGAGAGTGTCTTTCGGAAAATGTTAAAATACTTAAACACCTCCTCTTCCGGAAGTGACAGAAAGGCTTCCTTCATCTTCATCCGCTGATTTTTCTCAGCATCTACGTAACAGCCGCAGATGCGTGTGATTGCGCAGTGAGTCGGGGTAAATAATTTTTTGATTTCACTGATTTCTTTTTTGTTCATATGTATACACTCCATAATTTGTTGAATTTGTTAAATATCTGCTGTTTTTTCCAAAAACTTTCCTGCAAAGTCTATCCAAGATGTGCGGTATTTTGTGCCTTTTTGGAGGGAAGCTGGGCGAGAATGATTGCTGAAAACATAATGACGCATCCCAACAATTCACGCCTGGAGAGCTTCTGTCCGAGGATGAGCCAGCCTGCAAGTACGGAGATGCAGGATTCCAGACTCAGAATTAAGGAAGCGACGGTAGGATTCATATCTTTCTGTCCAACAATCTGCAGGGTATAGGCTACACCGCAGGACATGACCCCTGCATAAAGAATCGGCTGCCAGGCTGCCAGAATTTCCGTAATCCGGGGCGTTTCAAACAGCAGCATAAATACGCCGCAGCAGATACCGCAGACAAAGAACTGAATACAGGACATCTTAACTCCATCTGTCAGCGGTGAAAAATAATCAATGACCAGAATGTGTAAAGTAAACAAAAGCGCACAGACGAGGACGTAGATATCACCTTTTTCGATGGAAAGACCGTCCTTGATACAGAGCAGGTAGAGACCGCACAATGCCAGAAGGACAGAAAGCCAGATCATAGGACTGCATGTTTTCTTCAAAAAAATTCCGAGGATTGGAACCAGAATGATATAACAGGCTGTGATAAAACCGGCTTTGCCGACGCTTGTGTACTGAATACCGATTTGCTGAAAACTGCTTGCCGAGGCCAGCAGAATGCCGCAGGTAATTCCGCCGATCCATAAAGTTTTTCTGCCAGATGTTTTTGAGGAGGAATCAGATAAGGATTCCGGATGCTTTCCGCTGTTTAAAAACCATATGACAGGCAGAAGAACAAATCCGCCCAAAAAGCTTCGGATACAATTGAAAGTAAATGGTCCTACGTAATCCATCCCAACACTTTGTGCTACGAAAGCAATCCCCCATATTGTAGCAGTTAACAGGAGCAGCAGAGAATTTCGATAATTTAATTTTTTCATAGGTAACTTCCCCTCTGTTGTTAAAATCATGTATTTTATATGTCCGTATCAGACATTCTCAGACGTTTCTAAATCATATAATGAAAGTGTTAAAAGGTATTTTGCCGCTTATGATACATTCATGTTCCCACAATCCTAAAACACCTCAAATTCACTCATTTTTCTACGAAAAATGGCTACTTTTC
>OLGD01003828.1_pt1 | contig 13447 bp, 9 predicted proteins | sample 1605311 | NCBI WGS metagenome assembly OLGD01 (sample SAMEA3888917, study PRJEB22519) | human gut metagenome | biome: human gut; feature: human-associated habitat; material: faeces | place: Denmark | collected 2010 | reverse complement strand
CTTGAAAATCGTAATACTTACTGCATCACTGGTATATTTCTGACCGGCATGAGATTTGATCACGATTCCTTCGTTCATATAGTTACAGTTATTTACATCCGTCTTCTGCTGATAATTCGGGTGTACTGCATGTGCATTATCACAGCTCAGCATAAAACTTCCGGCAACTGCACGATAGAAATCTTCCTCATCCTTTCCCAGTGCCTTGTTGATCCGCCAAAGCACATCCGACAACAGTGTCGATGCTGCTCCCTGCTTGGTTCCTGATCCAACCTCTTCATTGTCAAAGCAGGCAAAAACATTGATATTCTTTGCATTTTCTCCTGCAAGGAAACCATTCAGCGACGCAAACGCACACTGCAGATCATCCAGCTGTGGACAGGATAAGAATTCATTCTCTCTTCCCCATACAGATGGCTCCATTCGGTTATACAGGAACAGATCCATACCATAAATCTTCTCTTCTTCTACGCCAATCTCTTCTGCGATCAGTTTTTTCATCTCACCCGGTTCTTTTGCCGATCCAGCAAAAACCGGAAGCATGTCTACCTGTTTGTTGATCGCACGGCCTTCATTGACTGCGCGGTCCATATGGATTGCAAGACTTGGAATCATCAGAAGATCTCTTTCTACCTTGACCAGTCTGGTCTCCATTCCACTGTCCGTCTTTACAATTACGCGCCCTGCTACCGATAACGGACGGTCAAACCAGGTAGAGCAGATCATTCCGCCATAGCCTTCTGTATTCAGAACCGTGTATTTTTTCTTCACCTCAATCTCTGCATTCTCTTTGATCTTAAAGGTCGGTGAGTCACTGTGGGACGCAGTTACATGAAAGCTGTACTCATCCAGTTGGTTTCCGACTTTAAATGCAAGAATGCTGGAATGGTTGCGGGTCACATAATATTTTCCGCCTTTTTCTATTTTCCATTTTTCCGATTCTTTCAGCTCCTGAAATCCTTCTTTTGTAAGAATATCCCGGATTGATTTTACTGCATGAAAAGCAGTCGGCGAGTTCTTTATAAATGATGTGAGTTCTTTAATTGTCTGGTTCTCCATAATGTTCCTCCTGGCATTTCAGCCCCTTTATTTTCCAGATTCTTTTGCACGTTCACACTCGGCAAGCTTCAGCATGATAATTCCAAGTGCAGTCAGCACTACCGGTGTGATCACATTCATTGCAAAGGTAAATGGATTTTTGTTATACATTCCCATTATACAACAGATCAGTGTCACAAAAAACACCATCCTCCAAAAAAGTATGCGATCTTCTGATTTTTCACAAAACGGTATTCTGCCGGAATCCAGTCAATACATTTCCTTTAATTCTATTAAATTCCCCTTTATTCTGCAAACTGTCTAATGATGTCTTTTACAATAAGGACTGCTTTATCCATTCCTTCTACCGTGATATGCTCAAATACGCCATGGAATGCATGTCCGCCCGTTCCAAGATTCGGACACGGAAGTCCTTTGAAGCTGAGTCTTGCACCGTCTGTTCCCCCACGGACCGGTGACACGATTGGTGTAATACCTGCATGCTCAATCGCTGCTTTTGCGTAATCGATCAGCTGCATGCACGGTTCAATCTTTTCGCGCATGTTGTAATAGGATTCTACAATCTCAACTTCCACTTTTCCTTCGCCGTACTTTTTATTCATCTCTTCTGCGATATCACGAAGTTTCTGTGCTCTTGCGTCAAAAGATCTGCGATCAAAATCACGGATAAAGTATTTCATCTTAGTCGTTGTCACATTTCCCTGCACGCTGACCAGATGATAGAATCCTTCATATCCTTCGGTTGTCTCCGGTCTTTCATTTACCGGAAGCATCTGGTGGATCTCGGTTGCAATGGTCTGTGAATTAACCATCACGTCTTTTGCTGATCCCGTATGTACGCTGACACCGTGAATGGTGATAAATGCAGTCGATGCATTGAAATTCTCGAACTGAATCTCGCCTTCCTCAGCACCGTCCAAAGTGTAAGCATAGTCAGCACCAAAACCTTCCACATCAAAATGCTTTGCTCCTCTTGCAATCTCTTCATCCGGTGTAAATCCGATGCAGATCTTTCCATGCGGAAGTCCTTCTTTGATGATCTCTTCTGCCACGGTAAGAATCTCTGCGATTCCCGCCTTGTCATCTGCCCCAAGAAGTGTGGTTCCGTCAGTTGTGATCAGAGTTCTGCCCTTTAATTCTGCAAGGTACGGGAACTCATCTACTTTCAGAATATCTCCGGAACCTTTCAGGACAACGTCCTTCCCGTCATAATTCTCAATGATCTGTGGCTTTATATTTTCCCCTGATGCATCTGCCACAGTGTCCATATGCGCAACCAGACCAAGCGACGGCTTGTCTTCGCATCCAGGAGTTGCAGGGATGTGTCCATATACATATCCCTTGTCGTCCACTCTTGCATCTGCGATTCCAAGACCTTTCATCTCTTCTACAAGCATTCTTGCCAGTACCAGCTCTCTGTCTGCTGACGGGACAGTATCGCTTGTCTCATCACTGGTTGTCCATACCGGAACGTAGTTTAAAAATCTTTCGTAAGCTCTCATATTGTTAGGTTCTCCTTTGCTTTTCTTAGTTTCATTTTATTACATAAATTGTCGGATGTACATTGGCGAATGTCGACAATTTATGGGGTTTTATTTTGTTCAATATTTTTTAGGTCCTAGCTCTTCTTCGCAAAGATAAAAGTTTTCCACTTTTTCAGGTGTTGTATGTTTCCATTTGATAGTTTTTCGGTTCTACTTTTTCTTATATTGTAGATTTTTCTACAGCATAAGTTCGTGGTAAACTTCGCCGTATAGGTTTTTCCATTTGGCGAGACCGTCTTCCAGGATCATGTAGCTGTGGGCGCTGTTTTCTTTTGGGATGGAAACGGAGCCTGGATTTAAGTAGAGGTTCTCGTTTCCGAATGGTTCCCAGGCCGGTACGTGGGTGTGACCGTGTAGGAGAATATCGCCTGGCTGCATTGGAATTGGGGTCATGACGTTATGATGGTGTCCGTGGGTGGCGTAAATGATCCTGTTGCCGCACGGGATCACTGCATAATCTGCCATGATTGGAAAATCCAGTACCATCTGGTCTACCTCTGTGTCACAGTTTCCGCGTACACAGAATAATTTCTCTTTGACTTCATTTAACATTTTAATTACCTTTTTGGGTTCGTATTCCAGCGGAAGATCATTTCTTGGTCCATGATACAGGATGTCGCCCAGAAGTAACAGTCTGTCCGGACATTCTTTTTTCATCGCATCCAGCATTTCCAGACAATAATATGCGGATCCGTGAATATCTGATGCAATCATTAGTTTCATAACGTTCGTCTCCTTTTCTTCTATCTTTTTGGTAAATATTTCTGTTTCTGTAAATCTTTCATAATTATAAATAGGGGGATTGCGTAGCAATGGAAATGGAGCAATCTGGTATCATCATAAATATTCTGCCGTGACAGATTTCTCACTCATTTTCATCTCAGACGGTGTACCGGCAAACAGCAGTCTTCCTCCAGCATCTCCTCCTTCTGGTCCTAATTCTACCACATAATCAGCGGATTTGATAAATTCTATGTTATGTTCGATAACAAAAATGGAATTTCCTTCATCCACCATCTGGTTCAGAAGCTTTAACAGACTCCGGACATTCTTGATATGCAATCCGTTTGTCGGCTCATCAAGAATGAAAATACGGTCTTTACTTCCGAGATAGGAAGCAAACTTCATTCGCTGCAACTCTCCGCCGGATAAAGTAGAAAGTGCCTGATTCAGATGCAGATAAGAAAGTCCTACTTTTTCCAGAGGCTCCAGCGCTTCGCTGATCTTTGTTTCCCTGAAGAATTCCCCTGCCTGTGCAACAGTCAAATCCATCACTTCCGCAATATTCTTTCCATCTACTTCGTATTGCAAAACTTCTTTTGAATACCGCAGTCCTTTACACACATCACAGGTCGTCTCGATGTCATCCATAAATGCCATATCCGATACGATCACTCCTTTTCCCTTACATGCCGGACACTTTCCTGCGCCATTAAAAGAAAACAAAGATGCCTTCTGACCGCACCGCTTTGCAAATATTTTTCGGATTTCATCTGCGACACCCAGATAGGTCGCCGGAGTGGATCTGAGACTTGCACCTGCAGCGCGCTGGCTTACAAACACCACATCCTCTCCCATACTGCGGTAAAAGCTTTCCATCAGAGAACTTTTTCCGGATCCGGCAACACCAGCGATCACAACCAGATTTCCTATTGGAAATTCGATGGTAATGTCCTTCAGATTGTGAAGATGGATATGCTCCATCCGCCATATTCCTTTCGCTTCCCTTGCCTTTGCTTTTAGAGAAGTAGTAAGCCGCATCTCTTCTCCGGTCGGCGTATCACTCTTTAAAAGTTCCTTATAACTGCCTTCAAATAAAACTCTTCCACCGGCCATTCCCGGTTCCGGACCCATTTCCACAATGTGATCGGCCATCTCGATCATTTTCCGGTGATGCTCCACCAGAACAACCGTATTTCCACCATCTCTCAATTTTTCCAGTGCACGGCGCATCCGCTCAATATCATGATTATGAAGCCCTGCACTCGGTTCATCCAGAATATACAACAAATCAGAAAGCGAGGAATTCAGGCATTTTGCAATCTTGCATCTCTGAATCTCTCCACCAGATAAAGTAGATAACCCTCTGTCCAGAGACAGATATCCCAGTCCGATATCTATAAGTGCAGACAGTTTGGTATGCAGTGTATCCTGAATATCTTTTGCAAGCGGATCTTCTATTTGGTCAATCCACGCACGCAGCTCGGATAATGGAAGTTTTATTACATCAGCAATATTTTTCCCGTCAATTTTGCAGGATAAAACCTTCTGATTCAATCTTGCCCCATTACACTCCGGACAAACTCCATGACTGGTGATCGGATCCAATAACTCCCTGTGAAGTTTTCCTTCTTCCGAATTTAGGACACTGCGGTACATCCGATGCACAAGGCCTTCGTATTTCGCAGTTTTCGGCCATCCTTCCGGTGGATTCTTAAGACGTATCTGCGGTGAATACAAAAACAGTTCCAATTCTTCTTCGGAATAGTCTTTAATCTTCTTATTCAGATCAAACAATCCACTGTTTGCATAGCGGATCCATCTCCACTGCCCCGGCTCAAATGCCACATAATGGATCACCCCGTCATCATTCAGACATTTATCAAAATCCACCAGCTTATGCACATCCAGATCTGTCACTTCTCCAAGTCCGTTACACCGCAGGCAGCATCCCTGTGGATGATTGAATGAAAAGCTGTCCGAATAACCGACAAAAGGCTGTCCCACTCTGGAAAATAAAAGCCTCAGAAGGGTATAGGTATCCGTATAAGTTCCAACCGTCGACCGCTGATTCGGCGACGGCTTTTTCTGATTGATCACAATTGCTGCCGGTAGATTCTCAATCCGTTCTACATGCGGTCTTCCGTATTTTGGAAGATATTGCTGCACAAAACTCGGGAAAGTATCATTTAATTCCCTGCGTGACTGCGCCGCAAGAGTATCCAGAACCAGCGAAGATTTCCCAGAACCTGATACTCCGGTAAATACTGTGATCTGATGCTTTGGTATCCGGATGGATACATTTTTCAGGTTATTCTCCGTCGCATGGTGAACAATAATCTCATTTGTTTCCATATATTTATATTCCTCTGTTTTACTCTTTCTACAGTAATTTCTGTATTTCTTATTGTATCTTTATCAAAAAAGAAAGTAAATAGCAAGTTTTGGTTGACTTTAGTGTGGTAGATTGATAATATAGTGACGTGACATTTTTTGAAATTATATGAGGAGAGATTATTATGAAAAAAATAACAGCACTTGCACTTACTTCAGCAATGGTATTATCCCTTGCAGCATGCGGAGGTTCTTCCTCTGACACCAAGAAATCCGACAGCTCAAAAAGCTCATCTAAAAGTGATATAGAATATGTTCAGGATAAAGGAACTCTTGTAGTCGGAATCACCGATTTTGAGCCAATGGATTACAAAAATGATAAGGATGAATGGATTGGTTTTGATGCCGACATGGCAAAAGCATTTGCAAAAAGCCTTGGCGTAGATGCCGAATTTGTGGAGATTGACTGGGACAATAAAGTCATGGAACTTGACGGAAAGACAATCGACTGTGTATGGAATGGTATGACACTGATAGATGAGGTTACAAGCGCAATGGCTTGCACAGCCGCTTACTGCAACAATGCACAGGTTGTCGTTGTTCCTTCTGATAAAGCAGATAAGTATCAGGACAAAGACAGTCTGAAAGACCTCTCTTTTGCAGTCGAAGCCGGAAGTGCCGGAGAAGATGCTGTAAGCGAAGAAGGCTATGACTACACTGCCGTTTCTTCACAGGCAGATGCCCTGATGGAAGTTGCAGCCGGAACCTCTGATGCAGCAGTCATCGACCTTCTGATGGCCGGTGCCATGGTCGGAAAAGGTACCGGATACGAAAATCTGACTCATACCGTTGAGCTTACTACCGAAAAATATGGAGTTGGATTCCGCAAAGGTTCCGACCTTGCAGACAAACTGAACGAATTCTTCAAGACAAGCTACAATGATGGTTCTATGAAGAAATGCGCTGAAACCTATGGGGTTCAGGATGCCATCATTGAGCAGAAATAATATTTAAGGCAGGAACTTTTTATGGATCTGATTATGAAACAAATGCCGGTCGTAGTGTCCGCACTGAATGTCGGCTTTTTACAAACTTTAAAATTATTTATTGTGACGCTGGTCGGTGCCCTTCCTCTCGGACTGGTCATTGCCTTTGGCTCCATGTCTCATTTCAAGCCTCTTAGCTGGCTTGCGAGACTGATCGTCTGGGTGATCCGTGGTACCCCGCTGATGATCCAGCTTCTGATCATCTACTATTTCCCCGGGCTGGTCTTACATAACCCGATCTGGGGTGGTGGTGAAGCAGGACGCTTCCTTGCAGCAGCCGTATCTTTTATCATCAATTACGCCTGTTATTTTTCAGAAATCTACCGCGGTGGAATCCAGGGTGTTCCGGAAGGTCAGAAAGAAGCCGGTCTTGTCCTTGGCATGCCCAAGCATCAGATCTTTTTCAAGATCACACTCCTTCAGATGATCAAACGCATCGTACCACCGATGTCAAATGAGATCATCACCCTGGTAAAAGATACTTCTCTTGCACGTATTATCGCGCTGCAGGAGATCATCTGGGCAGGACAGGCATTTATGAAAGGCTCACATGGCATCTCCGGTGCCATCTGGCCGCTGTTCTTTACCGCTGTTTATTATCTTATTTTCAATGGTATCCTGACCGTTCTTCTCGGACGCCTTGAAAAGAAACTGGAATATTTCAGATAAGGAGAATTCATATTTATGCCAATCTTAGAAGTAGAACATATCAGTAAATCTTTTAATAAGACTCCTGTCTTAAAAGACGTTGGATTTAACCTGGAAAAAGGACAGGCTGTTTCCATCATCGGATCTTCCGGAAGTGGAAAGACAACGCTTCTCCGCTGCCTGAACTTTCTGGAACATCCGGATAACGGAATTATCCGGGTAAATGGCGAAACACTTTTTGATGCCTCTGTCCCGGCAACCACTCAGGAATCCGTGATCCGTAAAAAACGACTGCATTTTGGTCTGGTGTTCCAGAACTTTAATCTGTTTCCGCAGTATACCGCTCTGGAAAATGTAATGCTCGCCAAAAAACTTCTCGCCGCAGAGCAGCCGGATTTTAAAGAAAGAAAACGTGAAATCCTGACCGCCATCGAGGTACAGGCAAAGGTTCTTCTGACACAGATGGGGTTGGATAACCGGATGGACAATTATCCGCATCAGCTTTCTGGCGGACAATGCCAGCGAGTTGCTATTGCAAGGGCACTTGCCCTGCAACCGGACATCCTCTGTTTTGATGAGCCGACTTCTGCACTGGATCCGGAACTGACCGGAGAAGTATTAAAAGTTATCCGCGAGCTTGCCGACCAGAATACGACGATGATCATTGTAACCCATGAGATGGCATTTGCACGCGACGTTGCCGATCATGTAATCTTTATGGACGACGGACGCATCGTTGAACAGGGTGATCCGCGTCAGGTGTTTGAAAATCCAAGTGAAGAGAGAACAAAACAGTTTCTTTCGCGGTTTCATGAAGTATAAGCTGTTAGATGAAGAAGAGGACTTGTAAGGTTTTAGTCTTACAAGTCCTCTTGAAATTTTATCTATTACATTTTTCCATTTGTGGATAGCATTCTTTCGCAAACTTTTTGTTATCCCAATAGCATGGTTTTTGAGGTGTCTTATAAAGATCGCATTCACTACATCTGTTTATTGTCTTTTTGTCCTTTTCCTAACTTCACCTGCTTTCCCATTTTCATTGACTTTCCCTCTGCCGCACCTTATACTTAAAAGTAATGACTTAAGAAACGAGGGAAATATTCTATGTCAAAATCTTCAGCCAAACTGATGACCGAAGGCTCCATCTGGAAGCGTATCGTTGCTTTTGCGATCCCGCTTTTTTGGGGAAACCTTTTTCAGCAGCTATATAACACCGCCGACTCTCTGATCGTTGGAAATTTTCTTGGAAGCTCTGCGCTTGCCGCTGTCAGTTCTTCCGGTAATCTGATCTTTCTTATGGTCGGTCTTTTTAATGGAATCGCCATCGGATCCGGTGTCATCGTCGCCAAATATTACGGTGCCAGAGACATTGCGAATCTACAGAAATCCATCCATACAACCGTTGGTTTCGGACTGATCTGCGGCGTGATCCTTACCATCGTCGGTATCATTGCCGCACCACAGATCCTGGTACTTATGGGAACACCGGAGGCGGTACTTCCAAACTCGATTACTTATTTCCGGATCTACTTTACCGGCTCACTTGCCTTTGTCATGTACAACTTCTTTGTCGGCATTCTGCAGTCCGTCGGTGACAGTACCCATCCTCTGATCTACTTAATCGTTTCTTCGGTAACGAATATCATTCTTGACCTTGTACTGATCGCAGGTCTTGGATTTGGAGTAGGTGCTGCCGCTTTTGCAACTGTCATTTCACAGTTTTTAAGTGCTATCCTCTGTATGGTGCAGCTGCTTCGCAGTCCGGAGGAGTTTCGGCTTCATCTGAACCGGATCAATCTGGATTCCTATATGCTCCGCCAGATCATTTCTTATGGTCTGCCCGCAGGACTCCAGAACTCGATCATTTCCCTGGCAAATGTATTCGTCCAGGCAAATATAAACCAGTTTGGGGAAATGGCGGTTGCCGGATGTGGTTCTTATATGAAGATCCAGGGATTTGGATTCCTTCCGATCACCTGTTTTGCACTGGCACTTACTACTTTTATCAGTCAGAATCTGGGAGCAAAAGAATATGAGCGTGCTAAAAAGGGCGCTGTATTCGGTGTGATCTGTTCCCTTACGATCTCTGAGCTGCTCGGTATCTGCGTGCATTTTACCGCTCCACAGCTTCTATCTGCTTTCAGTTCCACCGCAGAGGTTATCCGCTACGGAGCCATGCAGGCTCATACGGATACCTTTTTCTACTTCCTGCTTGCTTTTTCACACTGTATGGCAGGAATCATGCGCGGAGCCGGTAAATCCACAGTCCCGATGTATGTTATGCTGGTATGCTGGTGTCTGATCCGCGTTTCTTATATCGTGATCATTTTAAAATTCATCCCGTCCATTCAGATGATCTTCTGGGCTTACCCGATGACCTGGGCGCTCAGTTCCATTGCTTTTCTGATTTATTTCCTAAAGTCAGACTGGATACACGGACTGGAAAGATAAATTCCACAAATTTATACTTGACTCATCGTATACAAAAAACCATTACAGGATCTGATGAAATCACATCTCTCCTGCAATGGTTTTCTTTTATCCTAACCCACATACAGTTTCTCACTGCTGTATCCGTTTTATTTCCATTATTCATCCATTCATATTTCCGTTTCGTCAAGAATACGGAAATGTTTCCTGTCTACTTCGATCAGCCTATCTTTCTGCATCTTCCCAAGCTCATTTGACATCGCGGACCTGTCTACATTCAGATAATCTGCAAGCTGCTGCCGGTTGAACGGGATGTCAAATTCTTTCTTCCCGTTTTCCATAGCCTGATAAGACAGATACGACAGCAGTCTTCCCCGGATTGATTTTGATGAAATATGAAAAATCCGTTTCGACAGACGGAGATTCTTCTCTGCGGAAAGCTTCAGCAGATTTTCAATTAACGTATGATGAAACACACACGAATTGGAACAGACTTTCAGTATCCTTCCCACATCAAGAAACAAAATTCTTGCCTCTTCTGCTGCAACTACATTGACCATCAGCTTCTGCCCCGGAATCGCTGCATATGTTTCTGCAAAAATCTCACCTCTTCCAGCCCGGTCCAGAATGCTGTGATTCCCCCAGATATCATCATTCTCAATGAACACGCTGCCGGCAAGAACCACGCCCATCGAAGTAACCTCATCCCCGGCATGGTAAATGATTTCATCTTTTTTATAAGTCTTTTCTACCGGATTCAGACAGTTCAGCATCTGTCTGGCGTCCTCCTTCGTGACGCCCCGGAAAATTGCTGCCTCCTCAAATATGCCCATTTTCTGCTACTCCTCAATTCTCAATGCATTTCTGTCCGCTTTTTAACCAAATCAAACAGCAAAACAAATTACGAATATCCACCTGACTTTATTTCCCAAAGTTATTTTTTTCGTTTCTTTCTCTGATATATTCTGCTTAGTCCATCCTCTGTCTCCTTTTGCAATCTTGTTTTTATAGCCTTTTTCGTCTTAGTATGTGCCCGGATTGCTCCATTATTATATAATTCATACTTTTGATGCTTACATCATCTTACTATATTTTTGCAAAATCGACAAATCTGTACTGTTTATCTTTGCCAGATAAAACAACATTCTCTATCGACATTCATTCAATAAGATTTTTAAACTCAATCGTTTCCAACCTATACAAAAAACGGAGAACAAGATTTTTCAAGGTTGTACATGACTTGAACAATCCCGTTCTCCGGTTAATATCTTATGATTTCCTGTTCCCTGACATAACCTCACATTTGTCAGATTCTGCGTCTATTCTATAAACATCGCATCCCCAAAGCTGAAGAATCGATATCTCTCTTTAACTGCTTCTTCATATGCCGCAAGCACATGCTCTCTTCCGGCAAGCGCACTTACCAGCATGATCAGCGTTGACTCCGGTAAATGGAAGTTCGTGATCAGGCAGTCCAGTACCTTGAATTTATAGCCCGGATAGATGAAAATCTCTGTCCATCCACTGCACTCTTTTAACTTTCCGTTTTCATCAGCCGCAGATTCTACGGTCCGGCAACTTGTCGTTCCGACGCAGATCACCCGGTGTCCGCTCTCTTTTGCACGGTTGATCTTTTCTGCCTCAGATGCCTCGATCCGGTAGAATTCCGAATGCATATGGTGATCCAGAATATCATCCGCTTTTACCGGACGGAAAGTTCCAAGTCCGACATGAAGCGTTACATGCGCAATCTCCACACCTTCTGCTTTGATTTCTTCCAGAAGCTCCGGTGTAAAATGCAGTCCTGCCGTCGGAGCAGCCGCAGATCCGGAATGCTTTGCATACACGGTCTGGTAACGATTCTTGTCCTCCAGCTGGTGGGTGATGTAAGGCGGAAGCGGCATCTGTCCAAGCTGATCCAGAATCTCTTCAAAAATTCCTTCGTATTCAAAATGGATCAGACGGTTTCCTTCCTCTACAACCTCCAGAACTTCCCCTTTCAGAAGACCGTCCCCGAAGCTGACTCTTGCTCCGGGTTTCATCTTCTTTCCTGGTTTTACAAGTGTTTCCCAGACATCTTTTCCTTTTCGTTTTAAAAGAAGAACTTCGACTTTTCCGCCGGTTCCTTCTTTTTCACCGATCAGTCTTGCCGGGATAACCTTGGTATCATTGATCACAAGGCAGTCTCCCGGTTTGAGATAATCTTTGATCTCACGGAAAATGTGATGACTGGTTGCACCGGTTTTTTTATCAAGAACAAGCAGTCTGGAACTGGATCTGTCTTCAAGCGGATCCTGCGCGATCAGCTCTTCCGGTAAATCAAAATAAAAATCCTGTCGTTTCATTCTTTTGACCTCTTTTCGCCTACTTACGAAGCTCGATACCCATTTCCTCCAGTGCCTTTAAGATACGGTTCATAGCAGCTGAAATGTCAGCTTCTTCCAGAGTCTTATCTTTTGCACGGAATGTGATAGAGTAAGCAACAGACTTGAAGCCTGCCTTGATCTGAGCGCCTTCATAAATATCGAACAGCTTATAGCTTTCCAGATAAGCGCCACCCTTGTTCTCGATCACTTCTTCAACCTGTCCTACCAGGATGGATTTTGGCATTACCATACTGATATCACGGCTGACTGCCGGGTATTTTGCAATTCCTTCGTATTTTCTTTCAAATGTTGCAAGCTCTGTGATCTGTGGCATATCAATGACAGCAACGTATGCTCTTTCACCGATTCCATAGATATCAGCAACTTCCGGATGAACCTCACCCATGTATCCGACAACCTTTCCATCGTAAACGATGTTTGCCTGACGTCCCGGATGAAGGAAGTTCTTTCCTGCATTTGGATCATAGGTTTCTTTCTTATGAAGTCCGACTTTTTCAAAGAACTCTTCTACAACACCTTTCATACTGAAGAAGTCTCCATCTCCGTACATTCCAAGTGTAAACTGCATTCTTTCGTCCGGCAGTTCTGTCAGTGGAAGTGCCTTTGGAAGATAAATATTTCCAAGCTCGTACAGACGGACATTTTTATTTCTTCTGTTGTAGTTTGTTGCAAGAGATGTCAGCATACCATTCAGAGATGTTGTACGCATGACACTGTAATCTTCTCCAAGCGGGTTCATGATCTGGATTGCCTGACGCATCGGATCATCCTTGTCGAGGAGGAGCTTGTCAAATACCTTCGGGCTTTCAAATGAATAAGTCATTCCCTGGCTGAATCCACAGAATTCTGCAATATTTCTTGCTACTTCTTCCACACGAAGCTTGAAAGAAAGCTTACCAGTTGTAGCTTCACCTGTAGGCAGTGTAGTCGGGATATTATCATATCCGTAGAATCTTGCTACTTCTTCCGCAAGATCGGCAATACGGAATAAGTCATGACGGAAGGTTGGTGCGATCACTTCTTTTGCTTCTGCATCATATTCCAGGTCGATCTTTTCAAAATATTTGATCATATCTTCTTCCGGGATGTTTGTTCCGAGAAGTGCATTGATCTTGTCGGCATCAAATGGTACACGTACAGGTTCTTTTTTCTTGCTGTATACATCAACCATTCCTCCGACAACTTCACCGGCTCCCATTTCTTCGATCAGCTGGCAGGCACGGTTGATTGCATCCTCTGCATTATTCGGATCCAGTCCCTTTTCAAATTTACCGGATGC
>OLGD01003818.1_pt1 | contig 13473 bp, 10 predicted proteins | sample 1605311 | NCBI WGS metagenome assembly OLGD01 (sample SAMEA3888917, study PRJEB22519) | human gut metagenome | biome: human gut; feature: human-associated habitat; material: faeces | place: Denmark | collected 2010 | reverse complement strand
GCGACAGAAGTTCGCCAATTTCGGACTAAGTGTACCCCTTTTGGACTTTCAGTTGTCGGGGGTACGAGTTAGGTTACTAACTTTGTCTTTTAAGGGCTAAATGATGTCCGGTAGGGCAGACATAAGGGGATAAAAAAAGTCCCACAAATCGTTGAATTTGTGGGACTTGTCTGCTTTCTGTCCGGTTTTGTCCGGTTAGTTCAGCGGAGAGACAGGTTCTATCACCTATCATTTCAAACAATATCACAAACTCGTAATATCTTGTTAATTACCAAGTTATTACAAAGCAAACAGAAAATAAAATATCTCTTAATATCTTTGCATATCTCACTTTTTGGGTGTATTTTTGGGTGTCAATTTTCAAACACACCCAATTATGAATATCAAAAGAAACATCATTTTCGCACTGGAAAGCCGGAAGAAAAACGGTGTGCCAATCACAGAGAATGTGCCTATCCGTATGCGTGTGATATTCGCAAGCCAGCGTATAGAGTTTACAACGGGCTACCGCATTGACGCTACCAAATGGGATACGGACAAACAAAGGGTAAAGAACGGATGCACAAACAAACTGAAGCTAAGCGCATCCGAAATCAATGCAGACCTGCTAAGACAGTATACGGAGATACAGAACATCTTCAAAGAGTTTGAAGTACAGAACGTACTACCCACACCCGCACAGATAAAGGACAGCTTCAATGCAAGGATGAAGGATGCACCAGTCACAGAGCAGGAAACAGCCGAAGGACCTAAAATCAGCTTTTGGGAGGCGTTCGAGGAGTTTGTAAGGGAATGCGGGAAACAGAACGACTGGACAGACGCAACCTACGAAAAATTCGCTGCGGTAAAGAACCACCTGAAAGAGTTCAGGGATGAACTTTCCTTTGATACGTTCACCGAGAACGGTCTGAATGACTATGTGGACTTCCTGCGTAACAAGAAAGATATGCGTAACAGCACCATAGGCAAGCAGATAGCCTTCCTGAAATGGTTCCTGCGGTGGAGTTTCAAGAAAGGGTACAATCAGAACATGGCTTATGACAGCTTCAAGCCCAAGCTGAAAAACACACCCAAAAAAGTGATATTCCTCACATGGGAGGAACTGAACAGACTGAAAGACTACAAGATACCCCAAACCAAGCAGTATCTCGAACGGGTAAGGGACGTTTTTCTGTTCTGCTGTTTCAGCGGGCTGCGCTATTCGGACGTGTACAACCTCAAACGGAGCGACATCAAGCCCGACCATATAGAAGTGACCACCGTAAAGACAGCGGACAGCCTTATCATAGAGTTAAACAACCACAGCAAGGCGATACTGGAAAAATACAAAAGCGTACACTTTGAAGATCACAAGGCACTTCCGGTCATCAGCAACCAAAAGATGAACGATTATTTGAAAGAACTGGGGGAACTTGCGGAAATCAACGACCCGGTAAGGGAAACTTACTACAAGGGAAATGAACGTATAGACACCGTCACACCCAAATACGCCCTGCTGGGAACCCATGCCGGAAGACGGACATTCATCTGCAACGCTTTGGCATTGGGTATTCCCGCACAAGTGGTGATGAAGTGGACGGGACACAGCGACTACAAGGCGATGAAACCATACATAGACGTTGCCGATGACATCAAGGCCAATGCGATGAACAAATTCAACCAACTGTAAACACAACAATAGCATGGAAGAAAGAATAACCTCAATGATACCCCGCTACGGGAAACTCAACAAGACATATACGGAAATAACATCCGGTGACGGCCTCTCTTTTGAGAAGCAGAAGTTCATTCATGACTTTTACAAAGAGTATGAAGACACACAGACCTTTGAAAAGGCAATTATCAGCCTCATGCTTGAAACGGAGGGTACGCACTTTTCCATATTGCTGAACAGCCTGAAACGGGAGATTGAAAACAATATCTCAATGTATAATACCTGCAGGGAGTTTTTCGACCGTCTCGATATTGAACATATCTGCCGGCAGCATGAAAGATGTCATGACCGGGACATCGAAAGACAAATGCAAATCACAAACGAATATTACCGGGAACTTATGGAAGCTAACGGATCTTTGGAGGCAGTCGGTTTCAGGGAACATGATCGTCAGGAAGAGGAAAGGTTGGAAAAAAGATACGGGCAGTGCAAACGGGAATACGACAGGGAGAAAGCCAAGCTGGATGAACTATATGCACAGAAGGAACAGGCAAGGCGGGAAGCCCTACAATACCTGAAAAACCGCTGCGGAGACATATACAGGCTGGACGGATCGCTGCTGGCAATCCTCGAAAAATACATGACCGGCCAAAAGAAAAAGGAAGGGGAAGAAAAAGAGGCCGCCACACCGACACCCTCACCCACCTATTTTCCCATGAAACTCTTGTCAGCCGTTTACGAAAAATGTAACGGTGAACAGTTCGAAGCCATTTCCGAACTGGACTTTTACGCCAGCATGAACCTGCAACCGTGCGAAGGCAAACTGATAATAAGACCGAGGGAAAAGGCTCGTGTATGTTATCTTATTTTCCTTATGGGTGAAACACTGCACAAACCAGACAGAGAAAAATGGAGAAAAGACATCATGAACCTGCTGGGAATAGACGACACATACTATAAATCAAAATACAAAGAACCCGTTTCCGATTTTCCCAGTGACAGCAATCAGATATTTGCGAAGGAAATGCAGTCAATATTCCGATAGTCAGCGATACGCCACGACATTCCACGAAACAACCACTTTTACCACCCGAAATATTTTTCACCACTCTTTATTATCTTCTGATATTTAGTGAGATAGCGTGATACCCCATTCACGCTATCCACATCCTTACCACCCGTATCCGGGATTAACTTTGCACTGTTCGAACGAAACAAAAAAGCCCGTGCGCAGGGCTTACAGTACAAACGTTAAATTCATTCCAACATGGAAATCAGAGAACTTTTATCAAAGCCCGTATGGCAGATGACGGGAGAGGAATTTATATTACTGAACCGACACGCCCTGCAGGAAAGGGAAGCGAGAGCAGCACAGCCCGCAGCCGATACGGAAAAGAAATACGTGTACGGGATAGGCGGCATAGCACGCCTGTTCGGGTGCAGTATGCCCACAGCAAACCGCATCAAGAAAAGTGGGAAGATAGACAGAGCCATTACGCAGATAGGACGCAAAATCATCGTAGATGCGGACATGGCACTCGAACTGGCAGGACACAAAAGCGGGGGACGCAGATAAGGAGGTACGGACATGGAGTACAGAGAAAGAAAAGAAGTCACGCCCGAAGCGGCGGTGATACTGTGGCAAGCCTCACGGCTCGACCTTTCGGAAGACTACGAGAGGGCACCCGAAATACTGAAAGTACACGGTTCCGTCATAGGCACGCTGGGGAACTTCAGCGCATCAATCGGAAAAGCAAAGAGCAAGAAAACGTTCAATGTTTCCGCAATCGTGGCGGCTGCACTGAAAAACGGGACAGTGCTAAGCTACACGGCGGAACTGCCCGAAAACAGGAGGAAAATACTCTATGTGGATACCGAACAAAGTTCCTACCACTGTGCGAAAGTGGCAAAAAGAATATTGCGCATGGCGGGACTGCCGACAGGCAGGAACCATAAAGACCTTGAATTCCTTGTCCTAAGGAAGTACACGCCCGAGGAACGAATAGCAATCGTGAGGGAGGCCATTTACCGCACCGAAAATGTAGGGCTGGTAGTCATTGACGGAATACGGGATATGGTGTACGACATCAACAGCCCCAGCGAGTCCACGAAGATAATCTCCCTGCTGATGACATGGACGGGGGAAAGACACATACACATACACACCATACTGCATCAGAACAAGGGGGACGAGAACGCAAGGGGACACATCGGAACGGAGCTTAGCAACAAGGCCGAAACAGTGCTGCAAGTGGAGAAGGACGAGAAGGACCCCGACATCAGTACGGTCAAGGCAGCACATATCAGGGCGATGAACTTCGAACCGTTCGCATTCCGCATCAACGGGGAGGCATTGCCCGAACTGCTGGACGAATACCTGTTCAAACACAAGGATCCGGGAAAAGGGAAAAAGGAGAAGTTCGACCCCTACAAGGACATCACAGAGAAGCAGCACCGCATCGCACTGGAAGCGGCATTCACACTCAAAGATGAATACGGCTACAAGGAGCTTGCGGAAGAATTGAGGAAAACCTATGCCTCTGTCGGTGTCATGCTTGGGGAAAACAGGCTGACAGACCTCATTACAGTACTGAAAAACAAACGGATGATAGTACAGGAGAACGGCAGGAAATACACCTTCAAACCCGATTTTCACTATTAGCGGTATTGTATGGGAACCACTTTACTTTAGTCCCGTACCATATATATACGGAAGTAAAGTAAAGTGGATATAGCCCGTAATATACAAAAAGATACGGGCGAAAAGAAAAAATAATATTCACACTTGACAAGAACAACGGTATGACAGTACGGAAAAGGGTATGGTCTCATACCAGGCCTCCACCATGACGGCACAGACCGGAAACCGCTTTACTTTAGTCTGGGGGCATATATATAGCAAAGTAAAGTAAAGCGGATGCAGCCCGTAACACATGAAAGGGTACGGGCGAAAAACCCAAAAACAATATCTACTTAAAACAGAAATATGATGAATATGAATGAAGCGAAGCAGATACGCATAGAGGAATATCTGCACAGTCTTGGATACAGTCCGGTAAGGCAACAGGGTGGTAGTCTATGGTACAACTCACCGTTCAGGGACGAACAGGAACCCTCCTTCAAGGTGAACACCGAACGCAACCTATGGTATGATTTTGATGCGCCCATATAGGCTACACAATAAATATCTCTTTGGCAAGAGATTAGGTTAGAGTTCAAATAGGCCTATCCTCAACGACTCAGCTGGAGGGGAAACCCAAAGGTGACAGAAGCATGTCAGTAAAGTCATTAGTCAGCCAATTACCACGCTGCGACTGTATGGCAAGAGGAAAAGACAGACACAAGGATGAAGCCTAATTGGTTGAACGATAGTTCTGCGGCACCTGTACCAGCCCCGACGTAAGGTAATTGAAATGTCGGGCAGAAGCACCCTATGTAAACCGAAATTACAACAGGGCAAGAACTGGCTTCTGAGCAACCGCAATAAGCGGATACAGAACGTAAGTCGCATCCGACAGTCAGTCCGCCAAATAGTTATTGTGAAAGCAAATGGGGATTCCCTAAATCAGAATGCTGAAAAGCTATGAGCATAGGCTCTGAATATCTGACATGGGAACGGAGCTTCCGTAGTAGTCCGAGCAAGGGAAAGCCTTGTACATGGCGAAGGGAAGCAGTTAGATAACTTAATACAAACAACGGAAAATGTGTGAGACATTATGAGAAGTCCAGAGCAAGTATTAAAAGCTTTAAACAAGCATGGCAAAGTTTCGGATTACAAGTTCGAAAGATTGTATCGCATTTTGTACAACGTGGAAATGTTCTATATGGCTTACCAACGCATCTATGCAAAGCCGGGAAATATGACACCCGGCTCTGACGGTAAAACAATAGACCAAATGAGCACTCAAAGAATAAGCCGCATCATCGCATCCCTAAAGGATGAATCTTACAAGCCGAATCCGGCAAGGAGAAAGTATATACCCAAGAAAAACGGCAAGAAAAGACCGCTTGGCATACCCTCCTTTGAGGATAAGCTTGTGCAGGAGGTAGTACGGACAATTCTCGAAGCTATTTATGAAGAAGTGTTTGAAGATTCTTCACATGGATTCAGACCTAACAGAAGCTGCCATACCGCCTTAACCCGCATACAAAAAACATTCAAAAGTACAAAGTGGTTCATAGAGGGAGACATCAAAGGATTCTTCGACAACATCGACCACAATGTATTGATAGGAATTCTGAGGAAAAGAATCTCTGACGAAAGATTTCTCAGACTCATCCGTAAGTTCTTGAATGCTGGTTACATTGAAAATTGGGAATACCATAACACCTTTTCGGGAACACCGCAAGGAGGTATAATAAGTCCTATATTGGCAAATATCTATCTTGACTGTTTCGATAAGTACATGGAAGAATATACCCGTAATTTCAACAAGGGAAAAGAAAGACATCTAACAAAGGAGTATTCAAGACTCAGCGAACAGATATACAAACTGAAAGCTGAGATTGAAAGTGCGAAAGATGCCGAAAGTGCGAAACAACTTAAAGACAAATATGAGAAACTTAGACGTGAACGGCTAAAGGTTACATGTAGGGATTATATGGACGACACCTATAAAAGACTGAAATACACGAGATACGCCGATGATTTTTTAATCGGTGTTATTGGTAGCAAGGCGGACTGTATCAAAATCAAGTCTGACATAACTCAATATATGCAAGAATGTCTGCATTTGGAAATGTCGCAAGAAAAGACTTTGATAACAAACGCTCAAAAGCCTGCAAAATTTCTCGGATATGAAGTCTTAGTCCGTAAAACTGACGTAACCAAACGTAACAAGTTCAATGTACCAGTCCGAAGTTTCAATGGTACAGTTGTCCTCAAGGTAGCCACAGAAACTGTAAAAAACAGATTGGAACACTATGAAGCCATTAAATATAAGATGGAAAACGGGGTTCAAACGTGGTTTTCTAAATTGAGGGGCAAACTGATGAAAAAGAAAATAGAAGACATAGTAGCACGGTACAACTCTGAAATCAGAGGATTCTACAACTATTACAGTATAGCCAATAACGTCTCGTATGCAGCTTCTAAATTTGGCTACATTATGGAATACAGTATGTATCATACCATTGCAGCAAAAACAAACAGTTCAATCAGTAAGGTCATTGACAAATACAAAAAAGGAAATGACATCATTGTTCCGTATCACGATGCAAAAGGTAAACTACGTTACAGAGTATTCTACAATGAAGGTTTCAAACGCAAACTGCCATCGTCTTTCGCAGATGTGGACAATATCCCATATATAATCACAGTACCACAACCAACGCTGGTTGAAAGGTTAAAATCCGAGGTGTGTGAGTTGTGTGGGAAAGTCGGTCCTGTTGTAATGCATCATGCAAGAAATCTGAATCATCTGAAAGGAGATACGGAATGGGAAAAACTGATGCTCGCAAAACATCGAAAGACTTTGGTCGTATGCACAAGTTGTAATGCAAAAATACAGAGCCATGCAGGATAAAGTCATGTTATCAATGGAGAGCCGTATGCGTGGAGACATGCAAGTACGGTTTGGGGGCAGGTATGAGGAAACCTACTGCCGAAAGGCGGCAAGGCGTCTTGTACCGAGCCTACGCGCAGGCAAAGGTGGTAATATCATCGCACTGGCACAGGAGCTATACGCATCCGACAGTCTGCCCTACCTCTTGGAAAGGATAAGGGAGCAGGCACAAAACGTGCGCCCGGTCTCTTTCTCTTTTGGCAAGCAACCCTTATCAAAGCCGAGTTTCCGGCAGTTGGAGGTAGTACCGCTCTCCTCTCCCGCCCTGTATGCCTACCTGCGGCAAAGGGGAATAAATACGGAACTGGCAAAAAGAGAATGCAGGGAGGTCCGCTATCTGAACGGGGAAACCCCATACTATGCTATAGGCTTCCCCAACCGTTCGGGAGGATACGAGATACGCAACAAGCATTTCAAGGGATGCATAGCACCGAAGGACATCACCCATATACGACAATCGGAGTCGAAGGAGGCATGCTACATCTTCGAGGGATTCATGGACTACCTCTCTTTCCTCACCCTGCGGCTGGAAAGGTGTCCCGACCGTCCCGAACTTGACGGACAGGACTACATCGTACTGAACTCGACTTCCGACCTTTCCAAAGCAATCCGACCGTTGGGCGGTTATGAAAGCATCCATTGTTTCCTTGACAACGACAAGGCGGGAATCGAGGCCGTTCAGGAGTTGCAAAAAGAGTACGGGCTACGCATACGGGACACATCGCACATATACGAAGGGTACAACGATCTGAACGACTTCCTGCGGGATAAAAGGTCAGGACAGGCGCAACGGCAGCAAGAGAAACCGGAAGCGGAAAAAAGGCAACGGCAGACAGAGCAGCCGAAGAAGAAAGGCAAAGGGATCAGGATGTAGCCGCACAGCCACCGGAAGGCTTTGAAAAAAGCCATAGCTCATTAGGGCTTTTTCTTAACGCAATGCACACATTGCTAAAAAAGCCCCAACGAGCCATAGGGGCGCCGCCCCTTTGGAAACCCCGTCTGCCATGCGGCATAAAGGCAAGGCAGGGGAAGTATTAACCTGAAATTATTGACAGTTATGGGATATGCAGTTTTGCATCTGGAAAAGGCAAAAGGGACGGACAGCAGGATGTCCGCACACATAGAGCGCACCGTTCACCCGAAAAATGCGGACAGAACGCGCACACACCTGAACCGGGAGCTCGTACAGTTTCCCGAAGGGGTGAGGAACCGCACGCAGGCGATAGCCCACCGGATAGAAACGGCAGGCATCAGACGCAAGGTGAGCGCCAATCAGGTGAAGGCAATCCGGATACTCCTTACCGGAAGCAACAAGGACATGAAGCAAATGGAAGCGGAAGGACGGATTGAAGACTGGTGTAACGACAGTCTGAAATGGATCCGGGAAACATACGGGGAGCAGAACCTCGTATCGGCAGTACTGCACATGGACGAGAAGACACCACACATACACGCCACAGTCATACCGATAGTGACCGGAGAGCGAAGGAAAGCCGGACAGGAAGAACAGAACGGGAAGAAAAAGTACAGAAAGAAGAACCCGCAGGACGTGAGACTCTGCGCAGATGATGTAATGGCGAGGCACAGGCTAAAACACTATCAGGACACTTATGCCCAAGCCATGAACAAGTACGGCTTGCAGAGAGGCGTGGACGGCTCATTGGCAAGGCATATTTCCACCATGCAATACTACAAGCAGCTGGTGGAGCAGCAGGACAGCCTGCAAGAGAACATAGAAAACCTGCTGGGGCTGGAAGAGGAAGCAATGAAAAAGCTGAAGCAGGTAAAGGGGGAAATCAACGTGCAGAAAATGAAGGGGGCGGCGGTGAACGCCACCACAGCCATAGCGGACGGGGTGAGCTCACTTTTCGGAGGCAGCAAGGTTAAGAGGCTGGAAGCGGAGAATGAAAATTTGAAACGGAACATTGTGAATCTGCAAAAGCAGGTGCAAGCCGAACAGAGGGAGCAGACAAAAATGGAAAACCGTCACAGCAGCGAGATAAACAGAGTTGACCGGAGCTACCGGCAGAAAATCGCAGAATACGACAATCGGCTGGAACTGATAGACACCTACTTCCCTATCGTAAAGGAACTGATGCCCATAGCAGAACAATGCCGGGAAGTGGGCTTCACCGAAGAACTGACAAGACGAATTGTCAGCCTGCAACCCGTGGAGTTCAAGGGAAGGCTCTATTCAAAAGAGTACAAGGAGAAGTTCAGGACGGAGCACTCAACGGCAACAGTGGAGAGGAACCCCCAGGAGAAAGGAAAATTCAGGTTGTGCATTGACGGAATACCCATACTCGATTGGTTCAGGAAGAAGTTTCAGGAAATTAAAGAAAAGTTAGGGCTAAACACACCTGTTGAAAACAAGCAACGAAAAGGATTGAAAATATAATCACTTAATAACGAGAGGCTATAAATTATTAGTGCCAGTAAAAGAATATACTCTTTACTGGCACCTGTTAAACGCAAATTGACACCCTAAATCTAACAAATATAAAGAAATCTATTCTTCACTCGGACAATATCAGAAAACATAACCAACTCCCAATACCAACCTGGAAAAATCTTTATGTGTCACATAATACTGTAAATATACATTTATATGGTTTATAAATCTAATACCAACTTGTGGAGCCACTGCAAAGTGCAACTTATAACCTTCATTGAAAACTCCCACATCTATATTATCAATTGAAACACCAGTTCCCAAACCAACATAGGAATCAACAGATTCATTCCGTAAGAAATGATAATTAGCTGTCGGCATAAGAGATAAAGATCGTCCATTAAAAAGAGAATTAGAAGTATTATTAAGCACAATTGTGTAACTTTCATAACCTAATTTTAGATTTACACTTAACGGATTGGTGGGAAACCTATATATTCCATTTAAATAAAACCCAACATGATTTTCTTTATATCCATTCTTTTGTAGCCCAATTGGATAATTGGCTCCTAATTCAAATCCGAATCTCCTTCCTTGTGCTAATACCAACCCAATATTGCATATAAATAACAAAAGAAGTAACATACATACTTTTTTCATAACCAATTTATCTTTTAATACCATATCTCTTATTTATTTGTCCGACAAGGAGCGCCAACTTCAAATTATCGCCACTTCTTTGGCTCATTTATAGCAGGGAGAATTTTGTAAAAACCACCTTCACTAAGACTATATCTGAAAGTGTTTTGTTCATATCGAGTTCTTCTTGGGTTATTATGCGTCCAAACAAATTCTGTGAGCAACAAATCATGTTTTAATTGTAATTCAGTCCCACGGCTATTATTACTCTTGACAAATTCTTCTACTGTTGTATCATCCTTTTCTGTTCTTGGTATTCGAGCCTTCAAATAATGTCTGCTATGTTCTACAATATTAAAAGAAATGTATCTTGGAGCAACTGTCGGAATCTTAGCCGTTCTATCAGCATAAAAGGCAAGATGTACATCGCCAATTATCTTTTCTCTTTGTAAAGATCTACCCACATAGGAGTCATTTTTTAGATTCCGATATTCAATTCTTGCATATACAGGATCGCTATCAATATCAATTTTAAATTTAACTTTATAAGGTGAATGATCCGACAAATACGCAAAGCTACAAAATATAGGTTTACCAGGTGTCTCTGCAGAAAAATGCCCTCCTTCACTTATAAATTTGATAAAATCGTCAAATCCGGTAAGGGTCTTTACACCACTGTCACCATTTCCTCCCCCTACATATACTTTCATTCTGGCCTCATCAAAAAAGCCCTTTTCTTCAACTGTCAGAAATTCTTTTTTGTTATATAAAAAGCCATTAACGGCCTTCTTTACAATGGACTCCGCATTCTCGTATATTTCATCGGTTTCAAGAGTTAATATGCCGACCCTTCCATAAGCTATGGAGCTCACATAGACAGGAGAGTATTGGGCATTGATACTACCTTCAATAAAACTCTTCTCAGGAATATCCATATCAATCGTAAAATATTTCTGAATAAACCTTATATATAAGCCACTACTTTTACTAATTCGTTCCTTATGTTCTTGTTGGGAAGATGACGACCCCCAAAATAAAAAGCTCGTATTGGCATTTGATCCAAAAGTCATTTTCAGCTCATCATAAGATGTAAAACGGTGTATATCAAAGTGTACGGAAGCTGATTGTTGCCCTATACCTTTCTGATGCATCAAATCCATTACTAACTGCCTACATGAAGACAAAGAGGGCTTTTCAAGTACACCTGTAACTTTTTGGGCAGGAAAGGACACAGAGACATTTATAGGCTTATAGTGGACACTGATTGTTTTATAATCCTGATTGGCAACGCTTGCCCCATCCAAGATAGAGCCAGGATAAATATATCGATTCAGATTATCCAAAACTATCGACTCATCTGCCTGTGCATGAATTGTTTTACCAAACCCATTATCCCATAATGTCTCAGAAATGATTTCTGAAGCTCTTGTATGGATATGTGAAGGAGAAGATAAAACCTTATCTCCCATATCAGGAATATAGTTATGCACATTTATATTCACCACTTGTTCGGGATACTTAGGTAGATTTTGAAAAGAACAGCAATCAGATTGCTGTTCTTTTTTGTCAAATTCTTGTTCACATGAAATTAATCCTATAGCAAATAAAAACAGAGTATATCTTAAAATTCTCATAGCTCCAGATTATTGTTGATTTTTTAAATGAATTTTGAATTTTGAATAATAAGGAGAATTATCAGACAGATAACTGGCAGTATAGAATATGGCATCCCCCGGCAAATCTTTAGAAAATCGTCCTCCTTGGATTATGAATTTCTGAAACTCATCCCAACCTTTAATAGTTTTAACAGTGCCTTCACCTTCTCCGTTATACACTACAACATTTATTTCCGCTTCTTTGAGAATTTTTTTTTGCTCAAGACTAAAGTCTAATTCCCCATTTATGACTTTTGCCTGTAAAGCCACTTGTAACGCAACTCTTAACTTATCATAACTTTCAAAAGATTCCATAGAAATTAGAGCCATCCTTCCATAAGTAATAGAACTAATATATACCGGATCGTATCTACCTATATTATTTATTTCATCATGATTTAAAAGCAGATTTCCATCAATAGGAAGATCCATGTCAACTGTATAATTCCGTTGTATTATTTTCGCAAACAATCCAGTTTTTCTTCTGATTTTTCCTTTATCAACACTAATATCAATATCAAGAATACGTGCAATATTCACATTTGCCCCAAAAGCTAATTTAAGCTCTTCAAAATAAGTAAATTGTCGCATATTATAGCTAAAAGAGCCTAATTGTTTACCTTCCATTCCTTCTTTATTCATTATGTTCTGTAAAGATTGCCTTTGTGCTGACAGACTTGGTTTCATGATTATGTCTGTCACCCAACGGGCAGGAAAAGAATAGGATATTGTTATTGGATCAACAGGTTTTAAAACAGGAACAAAACGTTGTTTTTCAATAGAACCTCCCTGAAGAATTGAACCTAAATAAATATATCTCATTAACTCTTGAGTCGGAACATGTTCATTTGTTTCATAAATTAACGTATGCCCTTTTCCATCACTCCACACACTGTCCTTTAATAATTCAGAAGAACGAGTAATAGAAATATTACTAAAATGTGAAAAACTTTCAGGGCTCTCCATTGAAATATCTATAACTTTTTGGGGATATTTTGAAACGGGAACTGAATTAGACATTTCTTCCAATTCGTTATCGGAACACGAAGAAAAAAAAGCAATAAAAAAAACAGATAGATATAAACACTTTTTCATAATACTTATAATTTAAATTTACAATAGGTATGTTAAAAATCAAATGTACCACTTCTAAATGCGCTACGAGAAGGTCTATAATAATCCTCACCAAGAGTTTGAGGTTGTACAAATTCTTGCTTAAAAATTTCCTGGGGATTGCCTGTTATTAAATCTGCATCATTGGGATATATATTAAAATAGCATTCAGGTTTTGCTTTTTGATTATATGGACCTTCCCCCTCAAAGGTAAATTTATAAAACCCTACTGCGTCTCCATCCTTTTTTACATCAATATAATTTACATTTCCAGTATTTACTTTTTTAAACCGCAACCCTTTCAATGATGAATATCCCTCCTCTATAAAACATTCATTCAAATAGACTTGTTTTTTACAAGTAAAAGGTAATTCAAATTTACCTCCTTCAGCTGGTAGGAAAAAAGGATTCTGTTCCGAATGGATTTTATACACAAATGTCAACTTCCCTTTATCT
>OLGD01003809.1_pt1 | contig 13498 bp, 10 predicted proteins | sample 1605311 | NCBI WGS metagenome assembly OLGD01 (sample SAMEA3888917, study PRJEB22519) | human gut metagenome | biome: human gut; feature: human-associated habitat; material: faeces | place: Denmark | collected 2010 | reverse complement strand
GTAAAAGACCATAGAACCAATTATGAAATGGGCAATATCAACGCGGTTATGGACGGCGATATTGACGGCTTTATTAATGCATATTTAAAGGCGAAAAGTCTTGGTGAATTAGCAGACGTATAGCAAGAAATATATTGTTATATATTTGTTTTATTATATAAGATAACTCGAAAGATTATTCGAATTTTCCATCTAAAATATCTTTTGTTAAACCGATACGGTTTGTCTTAAAGTGGAAGAATGGACGTTCATCCAGTGCGATGATATCAACTGGCTGCATATATGGCTCTAAGCAGTCTGCGACATTTTCGCGGATATCGTCAATCGTATAACCATCTTTTAAGACAACAAATAAATATGGAACGAAGCAGCGGTGATGTTCTTCATCAGGGATGATTACGAAAAATTCATCATCGATTCCAGGGATTTCTGCATCGGCAAGAAGATTTTCCATTGGAAGAGTTGCAAGATCTCCACCACCGTAACGAGGAGCGTTTCCACGTGTTAATGAGAAGATTGTTCCATCTTCTGTCATATAACCGATGTCACCGGTATGCAGCCACCGACTGCCATCTTCATGGATTTTGATCGTTCTTTCCGTTGCTGTCGGATCATCGTATCCCATCATTGTTCCCGGACCACACTGACAGATTTCTCCCATTGTGTTATACGTCAGTTCTTCATCTGTTCCCGGTTTAAAAATAGAAATCGTTGTAAGAGGCATCGGTATGCCTACGTTTCCATCTTTTATCGGATGAGCTGTTAATGGCAATGACATGTTAGATCCGGCTTCACTGCATCCGTAACCAGTTGTAAAACGAGCTTTACAATGATGATCTTCCAGAAATTTCTGAGCTCTTTTTAACTGGTTGTTGTTGTAAGCCTCACAGCCGGCACCTGCGGAAAACAGATGAGACATATCATAGTCATCCGGTACACGTCCGTTTCTCATGACAATTTCAATAAACATCGGAATCAATGGCCAGCAGTTTGGTCGATAATGCATCATTTCCAGATCAACATCTTCCGGTGCAACAAATGGACTCAGGATTAGAAGTTTATCAGATGCCAACGGCATCAGAAGCATCGCAACAACCACCGCTACCAGTGATGGAGTCAGCTGTGTAACCAGCCAGGTCGGACGGAATTCTGAAGAAGCGCCATAGAAATTCATCTGATGCATATTGCCAATCATTGTGTGTGCAGAATGGATCACCTGCTTGGATGGTCCTGTTGAACCACTTGTATAGGCCCTGAACAGCGGTCTGTCAATGTTTTTCTCTGCCTCCACAGTACCTGAAAACTGTTTGCCCTCAGAAATAAAGGCATCCCACGACATCGTATAAGGTCCATAAGCAGGATAGTCGGTATAAAGAGATTCCAGATAGTTCCAGCAGTAACCCGGCAGCCCGGTTCTCATGGCGCTGCGGATCGGACTTAACAAGACTGCTCCTCGAATGCCGGCTTCCTTACGGTATCTGTTTAAATCCTCATGTGAAAGAAAATCATGTGCAATGATCATTTTTGCTCCGGATTTCTTGACTGCCTCTATGTTTTCCTCAAGTGTGTTATCTCTGCAGAGAACAGATGCCCCTATCTTTTCTGCTGCCAAAAACAGATAAATAAATTCAGGAACAGCTCTCAGGAAAACCGGAATCTGATCTCCTTCTCCAAAGCCGATCGCACGCAGAGCTCTTGCAGTCAGATCAACCTGCTCTTTTACTTCCTTCCACTGTATATCTCGTCCATAATAATGTATCGCTGTCACATCATCACCAGGACATCTCTCCATAAGATATTCATAAACTGTCTGTTCCGGAATCACAAGCCCCTGTATCAGCTGTGGCGGATAATACTGCATCCATGGTTTGTCAATACTCGGTTTTCCAGTCATTTTATTCATAACATTTTCCCCTTTCATATTCTTCCTGAGTAAGATGGGGACAGTTTAACATAGAAAAAAATGAACGGACTTGAATTCTTATGATAAATAGCGTTAAAAATTGAATGAGATATCTGTCTGAATCTCTGTATTATGAATCATATGGCCAAAAAATCTTTGTTGCTCTGCCGACTCTGACAGACATCTTTCATCTTGAATATTCCATATATCCTGGAAGAACCTGTCAAAAATACTCGTCATTTCCGGATGAGTAAACAATGCCAGATTATTTTTTCTGTTCTCTGTTTTGGATATTAAGTAAGAATTGCTGTCCGAAAGGAAAATGCATTGTGTCATCTCATACTGATAATCCGTCGTCAGTCGTCCACTGAGCAGTTTTATCTCCAGCGGACTTTCTCCATTTTTGCACAACGACTGTAAATACCTCAGATAAGTTTTTACCTGTGCTAATGAAAGCCTGATCGGATAACCAAAAAAATTGACTTCTTTTTCAACTACAAGCTGTGCAATGGCTTCCTTGCAGAAAATGACTCTGGATGGACTTTCCGCCAATACTTTCCGGGTCAGTGCATGCAGATACCGCAGCTGTGCTTCTTCTATTTTACTTTGTTCATCCTCATGTATGCCTTTTTTCAAGGTCTCCAGCAGTTCTTCAAATAATTCATCCGGCAGAAAATGTTCTGTCAGATGTCCTATATACCAGTTCCTGTTCATAGCAAGCATCGAACGCTGATAAATATGTTCCACGATCAATTCGTCAATTGTTGACGGGCGGTAAAGCAAAGCATCTCTTGTGCACGATTCACGCAAAGTCTCAAACATACTCCGGCAATGCGAAGCCTCTGTACTGACATTGACAACCATGCATTTTTTATCATCCACCAGCATACCGCTGATCATAAATTCATCCTGAACAGAAAAAATCATCCGTCCTGCTGCCTGACTGCTTTTATATAATCGAAAATCAACTCTTGACATATCTGATATGACATTCATCAAAAACATGGTGTCTTCTATAATATTCATTTTTTCAGGCTGAATATGAATGAGCAGGGAAAAATGGACATCCGGATATGCTCTGTATACTTCTCTTCGCATACTTCCCTGTATGATCTGCATACGGTATTCATGTTTTAAAGCCATCAGATCCATCTCTGCCGCAATGTTCAACTGTTTCACACGTCTGAGCACCGGATGATGCATCTTCACAATATACTGGGCAGGACTTAAAGTCATAAAAAAGCTCATCTTCGGCGCAACCAATGTACCATATGTTTTCTGTAATTCCATCACATAATTATATTCTGCCTCTAAATTGTCATAGATTACAGCCTGCAGTTCTTCACAGTCTGTAATCTGATAATTTGCACTCAACGTTTCCAGCCCGCTCTGCGTGCTCTGTCTGACAATTTCCTGGCTGATTCCCCGAAGCACCTTCTGTTTTGTTTTTTCAGCCGGAAGTATTCGCCCTGTAATCCATTTGCTGATATAACTCGGATCATATCGAAGTGCTGTTGCCAGAGAAGAATTCTTAACTTCTCCCATATTGATCAGTTGTTCCAACAAAATGCTGAAACGATTTTTTTCTGTTGTTTCCATACTCTGCCCTTCTTCAGTACAAATATTTTTCACTTTATTATACTCTCCGTCTATTTTCGCATCAATGCCAATTTGTTGTCATATAATTATAAATACACAAACAAAGCGGACAAGTCCACTTCAAGTTCCCTGAATCCCTCAATCTTTGAGGGACTTACTACCATCCCGAATAGTAGCCAATTTGTAGCCATCGAAAAGAAAAAAATCCCCAGAAAACCTTGTAATTCAAAGTTTTCTGGGGATATGGATATTATTCGAACTCTACAGTTCCGGTTGGCTTCGGTGTGAAGTCATAAAGCACGCGGTTGATTCCGGCAACTTCGTGTGTGATACGATCTGTGATGTGAACCATCAGTTCATGCGGAATCTCAGCAACAGTTGCTGTGGAAATATTTGACAACCTTTATTTGAAATACCGATTTTTTTTAGTAAAAATGAACAAACCACTATTTTGTTATCCGCAGTTATTGTTATCTGCACTTCAGGCTGACATCTCCGCTGTCGGTCCTGAGCACCAGATTACCGCCCATTCCTTTCTGTATGTAGGAGATAGCACCGTCATCGTCATCCTCCAGCACTTTGCCACCCAGTGCATCATCTGCATTGATATTTCCCATCTCAGTGTCCACCTGCACGTTCCATGCACGCATCACAGCTTCTTTACCAATAAAACAAAGGGTTCCCATATCCGTATTCACCTTAAGATCATCGAAATCACAATTTTTAAAGAACATATCTCCCGAATCCGTCTGAACATTGCCCTTTTCAATCTCACAGTCATTCAGCAGCACGTTGCCCATATCAGATTTAATATTTGCCATCTTCCATTTCTGACCTTCCGGTACATATAGTGTTACCACATTTTCATCCGTAGTAAGGGGATTTCCACCCAAAAATCCTGATAAAAATCCGATATCAACATGATAATAACTCTTACTATCATTGCTATTTTCATGAATCGTTAATTTACCATCCCTTACCTGATAACTGATCGGCTCTTTCTTCTGGTCAGAAGCCTGATAAGCAATATAACAGAACTGATCATCCGAGCTGACCACCTGCAGATTCATATCTGACATGGAAATATCTACGGAATCGAAGTCATCCAGCTTTGTCTTCTCAAGGACTGCCTCATTATCACTTCTTTTTGCAGATCCTTCCAACCGGTTCAAATCTGCTTCCTTCACATATTTACTTCCACCACTTGCGGCACCGATTCCCAGCAGAACTGCACCACATACACAGCATCCGATGCCTGCTGCAAGCCATGCCTTTACCCATCTTTTCATCGCTCTAACCTCTCTTTCTGCCTGCGATCCGCCGCACCAACTTCACGATCAGCATGCCGCTCCATTTACACAGATATACACATAACAGTGCACCAAGAATGCCTGCTCCAATAGCCAGCAGTCCGCTTCCTGTAAGCATTGCAAAGCCGCTCATGGAGAACGGAACTGCCAGTATACCGCGGATAAAAATCTTGCCACCAACCATCAGCAGAGCTGCTGCAAACAACACCACACATAACAAAACTGCAAATACACACACGACTAATGAAAGAACAACTGCTGCAAGGGCTGCCAGAAGCGGAGCTCCCACCGGTGCTGCAAATAACACCAGTAATGCGATCCACACCACATGCTTGCCGGAGCCTTTCTGTTCGGCTCTGGTCTGTCCGTCTGCTTCATAGTTCTGATGATCTTCAATCTTCTTATCCAGAAGATTGGCCATAAGGTCTCGGGCGGCCTCCTTCGGCGTGCCAAGTTCTTTCATCAGTTCTGCTGTGCCTTCCTCATCCGTCTCCTGAAAATACTCAGTGAAATATTCCATCGCGTCCTCATATTCCTGTCTCGGAAGCTTACGCAGATATTTATGCAATTGATTCAGATATTCTTCTCTGCTCAACCTCTTATCCTCCCTTCAATGATCCCATCTACCGTATCTTTGTAAATTTTCCATTCATTACTCAGATATGCGATCTGTGCCTTTCCTTCTTCTGTAATCGAGTAGTATTTTCGTTTTCTTCCCTGATACTCCTGCGAATAAGTAGTCAGATATCCTGCATTCTGTAATTTTTTTAATATCGGATAAAGCGTAGATTCTTTAATGTCAGCAGCTTTCTTTACTGTCTGACTGATCTCATAACCATAAGAATCCCTGCTTTCTACCACCGTCAGGATCATATATTCGATCAGTAACGCTGATACCGGAAAATACATTGAATCACCTCCCAAAGTATATATAAAATATTTATATATATAAATTTTATATATACTATACGTCGGCAGTGCCCGGATGTCAATACATATATAAAATTTTTATATATTTTGCGACAAAAAAATATTCCACAAAAAAAGGCCTGCCCTTGGAGAATATAAAATAGTTCTCCATGAGCAGGCTCTTCTTATTTTTGAACTCCTCACGTTGTACATATGAATGAACACACAAACATTCCGGATTATTTTTATGCATTCTGTTTCTTACTCGACATTTGCCCTGATTTCATTTCTTCGCTATTTTCCAACAGTTTTTTTAAATATCCGTTTTTCTTCATTAATTCTTTAAATGTTCCCATCTCAACCACTTTTCCATGATCCAGACAGATAATCCGATCCGCGGATTTAATTGTAGATAATCTGTGCGCTATCATCACTACCGTACAGTTTTTGGCACTTCGCTCTATCGACTCCTGGATCTTTCTTTCATTTTCAGTATCAAGATTGGATACAGCTTCATCGAAGACCAAAATCGGAGAATCTTTTAGCAGTGCTCTTGCTATCGCTATACGCTGTCTCTGACCACCGGATAGTTTTACCCCGCCTTCTCCTGCAATCGTCTGATAACCTTCCGGAAGCTCTGTAATAAATTCATGGGCGAATGCTTTCCTTGCTGCCTCCATTACTTCTTCATCCGTTGCACTGCTCCTTCCAAGACGAATATTCTCCAAAATCGGTATCTGAAATAAATACACATCCTGTAATACCGTGGCATACATTTCATTCAGGCTCCTTAAAGATATGTCTCGTATATCTTTTCCTCCAATACGGATACATCCTTTTTCAGGATCCCAGTTTCGAAGCAGCAGTTGGATACAAGTTGTTTTTCCTGCACCGGATGCCCCTGCAATGGCTATATGTTCCCCCGGTTGAATCCGAAATGAAATATCTTCCACAGCAGCCTCCAGATCCTCTCTGTATCGGAAACTTACATTCTCAAAACATATTTCCGGTGTCAGATCCTTTGTATTGATATCATTTCCGGAATCCTGCACCAGCGGTTTTGCTTCCAGCACCCGGTAAATCCGGTCTGCTGCTGCAAAAATCAACCCAAAATTTCTTGCTGTATTGCAGACCTCAATGACAGGTCCCAGAATCATTGCAGACAGTACCACAATAACTGTATACATGGAAACTGCCATTCCGTCCTTTCCTACATACCATGCCGCTATCAGTGCCGCCACAAGGCCGGATACTCCAAGTACCATCTGAAGCAACATTCCTTCTGTACCTAGCCGTTTACTGTATGAAAACTGCTTTTTATACATATGTTCCAGGTATGCTCTGTTCTTTTCCTCGTATCCTGTTCTATAATTCAGAGTCAGTATTTCTTTTAACCCCTGCACTCCTTCTAACGTTACCGCATTGGCATCTGCCAGAGCTTCCCTGACTTCTCTTCCCTGTACATCTGCTTTCTTTTTCATCCATATCGGTATGATGACCGCTGTTACTGCAAAAAGAAGCATTACCAGATCCAGAATCGGAAGTATCTGCCATAAAATAATCATTAAAATAACAGGTGTAATAATTGCAACCAGAACACTTCCAAAGGTATGGGCAAAAAACCATTCCATGATTTCCACATCTCCCATTAATGTGGATGCAAGCTGTCCTGAACGCATATTCAGCAAAATTGCCGGCGACACTCTTTCTATAGAATCAAACAACTGTATTCGGAAATCAGCAAGTACCTTAAATGCCACATCGTGGCAAATCCACATTTCCAACACGTAAAACACAATCCGGATGATAATTACTGCTATCGTAGCCGTGATCACATAATTCAGTTCCTGCATCAGTTTTCCATCAATTGCCAGACCTACTGTCCATGCCCCAAGCACAGATGCAGCCACCATCGATAACTGATTTCCCACTCCTGCCGCAATTGCAGCCACCATACGCAGACGATATTTTTTCAGCCTCTTCGAGAGCCGTATGACATTTTTCAGTCTTGTAAATTTCTGTTCTTCTTTATTCATAGCTTTGTGCCCTCACCAGATTCTGATAAATTTGATCTTTCTGCAGTAATTCCTCATGCGTTCCACATCCTTCTACACATCCATTCTGCATGACATAAATCCGGTCCGCATCCTCAATTGTCGTCATACGATGTGCGATCACCAGAGTTGTGCGATCCTTCATAGCCTCTTTCAGTGCATTTTGTATTTCCTGCTCATTTTTGCAGTCCACACTGGAAGTTGCTTCATCCAGAATCAGAATTGGCGCATTCTTTAAGATTGCTCTGGCAATGGCAATTCTTTGTCTTTCTCCTCCGGAAAGCGTAGCTCCACGTTCTCCCACCAATGTGTCATATCCATTTGGAAGGTTTACAATAAATTCATGGGCATTCGCCGACATAGCCGCCTGCATGATCTCCGCATCCGATGCCTCTGGTCTGGCCATCCGGATATTATCCTTTACCGTACCATAAAACAGAAAACTATCCTGAAACACTACCGAAATCCGACTTCTCAAATAATCTGGTTCGAAGCTTCCCAATGCCTTCCCATCGATTTGAATTCTGTTTTTTTCAGTTTCATAAAATCCAAGAAGCAGATTTACAATTGTGGATTTCCCGGATCCTGACTTTCCTGCAATTGCAGTAACCTTGCCGGACTCAAACACCATATCCACATTTTTTAATACATCGATGCCATCTTTTTCATATTGAAATGACAGATTTTGTAATACGATTTCCGGCTTTTCCCCAATTCCTGTATTCTGCAGATCTTCTTTTGTTTTTTCCGAAACCGGATAATCCAGAACATACAATAATTCCTCGGCAACTGATAATCCCGTATAACTGTTATGCCAGTAAATACTTAAATCATTCATCGGTTTCAGACATTCACCCGCCAGAAACAGAACCTGTATCAGTACTGCATAGGGAATCTTTCCTTGTGCCACATGAATGGCAGATAACAGGATGCTGATACTGGTTCCGGCTGTAATGCAGATCGTAATTAATGTAGAATCTGAAAGTGATATTCCCAGATTCCTCATAGATTCTGCTGCAAATCCAATGGCCTGGGTTTGCAGCCTTCTTCCCTCTTTTCTGCTGACTCCCAAGGATTTCAAGGTACTCATCCCCTGCATATCATCGATATACTGTGCATTTAACTGTGCATATTCTTTCCAGTACAATACCATTACATCCGATACTGCCGGCATAAATATATGCGGTACAATTACCGTCACCGCCGACATAAAAAGAAGCAGAAGACCTACTGTCCGATCCAGGCGGCACATAAAAGATGTAATAAATATTGTGGTAAAAACAACCACCGCAATCTGTGGTATATACTGAGTTAAAAAGGCTTCCAGCGATTCCACGCCATCTGTAATCAGTGACTGGAGATTTCCGGTTCTCTGGTCATTCTTAAAAGATGAGCCAAGAACCATTATCTTATCCAGAATCTGACTGCGGATCTCATTCTTCACTTTTGCCGCATATTTTTTCAGAAAATATTCCTGATACTTTATTAAACTCGCTCTGATAAAAAGAGAAAGAAATTCTGCCAGAAAACACAGTAGAATTTCTTTCATATCTCTCTTCTCGCATACTGCTATAACCATTTTTGCAAGAAACCATGTCTGGGAAAACTGGGCACCCACTATGCCCAGTCCCAGTAAAATTCGGATTGCAGTTTCCTTCTTTGCATATTTCAGAAAATATACTAATCGAAAAAACTGGTTCATCTTACTTTTCTCCACCTACCAAAAACTGAGGTGTCAGTTTATTCAGTTCTCGTTCCATAGATGTTCTGGAAATCTCACTGATATCTGGCAGTGCAAACACTTTGGAAAATCCAATTTCCATCATGTAATCCAGATCCCATGCAGGACGCTTTTTGTCACTCATAAACAGCTTGGTGCTAAGTTCTTTCCCTGTTTCCACATCTTCATGAGCATGGATACCTCTTCCATATTTTTCCCACATAGCAGCATCATGTGCTTCATAAATCTTTTTCTTTTCTTCATCATAAAGATGCAGATACCAGCAGGCATCCGACACCAAAAGGCGTCCACCTTTTTTCAGTACACGCAGCCACTCCCTGTAAGCCTTCTGTGGATCGTCCAGCGTCCATGTGATATTTCTGCAGATAACCATATCAAATGTCTCATCCGGAAAATTCAGATTGTGACAGTCCATTGTCATCAGATCCGCAGATAAACCTGCCGCCTTTACATTTTCCTTTGCCTCATGGATCATATTTTCAGTAATGTCAATCCCCGTCACATGATGTCCTTCTTTTCCCAGTGTTATTTCAAAAAATCCTGGTCCGCATCCTACATCCAATACTTCCAGATGCTCTTTTTCCGGTGCATACTCCAGAATCAGATTCTTCCAGTTTTCTGCTGTTTCACTCTGCAATTCTGCTTTGATTCCCTCACTGTAAATACCGGCTTCCCCTTCCCAGTACTCTTTAATCTTATCGTTTTGCATGTCACTTCTCCTTCTTTGTGGCTATTACAATAAATTTTTTTCCCTGATATCCGTATTTCCAAAAATCCATCCTCCATGGACTGTTCAGCCATCGGTTCTCTCTGATCTGGATTCTTGCAAAACGTACTTTTTTCAATATCTGAAAATCCACTTCCGGACGCTTCTGTGACGTAAATGGCAATTTTTCGTAGATTCCGCTGTTTTCCTTTACGTCAGTTTCATATGTTTTTTTCTCTGTAACATAAATAAGAAAATCAGCAATTTTCATATGGATTTTATTTTTTAATGTAGGTTCTATGGTACGATAGTCTCCATCAAAATAAATGATTCTTCCGCCTGGTTTTAATATATCCTTCCAGCGCCTGAAGGCTTTTTCCGGATCATACAGCGTCCATACTACATCTCTGGAAATTATCACATCATAACTTTCTTCCTGTTCCAATGGCAGAGTAACACCATCTTCCTGACAGATTTCCACAGTCTGACGATAATGCTGCATATTTCTTCTGGCTTTTTCTACCATTCCTGATGATCCATCGACTGCCCTTACCTCATGTCCCAGACGCGCTGCTATGATACTCATAAACCCCGGGCCGCAGCCCACTTCTAAAATACGAAGGGGCTCAGGTCCAAGAAGTCTTTTCAGCTCTTTTGTCCAGTAAGATACCGTTCTTTTGTTACTCAATTGTTTTTGGATCATGTCATCATAATCACCGGAATCTTCTGTCCACTTATTTTCGATTTCCTCAAACATATTTTACTCCACTATATCCAGCGTTCCCCAGTTAATGCCTTCATAGGCTGTCGGTGCAAGTTCCACATTGGTCAGTCTGGTATTGTTATAGATATAATCACGGTTTGGATAATATAACGGTATTGTAACTGCCTGATCATTGATACGTGTCAGAATCTTGTCGTATAATGCAGTACGTTCTTCTTCATCCTGTGTCTTTAATACTTCTCCGAGATCATTGTTCAGTTCTTCATCATACCAGTTTACTGCCTTTGCTCCATCTGGTGCATAGAACATGGATTTCAGGAAACCATGAGGCATCCAGGAATCTTCATAGCTGCGGTAGATACACAGGTCATAGTCTCTTGTGGACCAGATGGCATCATAGTAAGCTGCAGATTCTTCTTCTACCAGTTCAATACCTACACCAATCTTTTCGTATTCTGATTTCAGGAACTCGCACAGAGACTTCCAGGAAGCGTATTCTTCTGTCTGAAATACCAGTCTGAGATTCAGCGGTTCTCCGTCTTTTTCTACAATACCGTCTCCGTCTGTATCCTCATATCCTGCTTCTTTTAACAGTTCTTTTGCCTTGTCTGGGTCATATGGATAGCCTTTGCTGTTTTCTTCTGTTACATAAGGAACTGTCGGAGACATAAGTCCGGTTGCCGGATTACCATAACCATCTAACAGGTCATTTACAATGCTTTCATTATTTGTTGCATAATTCAGTGCCTGACGTACGTTTATATCCTGAAGCGCCGGTGTATCATAATTTTCGATCAGATAGTAAGAAAGTGTGGAAACCTGCTGTTCTGTTGATAACTCTTCATCTGCCTGAATAATGCTGTAGCTTTCGGAAGGAATATCCTGGAGATTCAGATCTGCCTCTCCACTCTGCAGTGCCATCACTCTGGCATCTCCGTCTACCACCTGTTTCAAAACAACTTTATCAATCTTTGGTTTCTCTCCATAATAATTCGGATTTGGTACCAGAACTACTTCCTGACCACTCTCATAACTGTCGATCATCCACATTCCGGTACCCACTTCCTGATAAAATTCTCCATCTTCATCCAGTGCACTTTCACAGGTGAAACGGAATGGTCTTGGATAAGTAAATTCAATCAGCAGTGTATAACATGGTTCTGCAAACTTAAATTCTACAGTATAATCATCTACTTTTGTTACATCTTCCAGTTTGACTGAAAAGTTTCCGGTTACATCCTGTTCCACCCATCTGTTATAATTCCAGAGCACATTATCTGCATTAAACTCTGTACCGTCTGAGAATTTCGCATCTTTTCTTAAATGAAACGTATAGGTTGTGCCATCTTCGCTGATATCCCAGGATTCTGCCAGTGCGGGTTCAATCTCTCCATTTTCTCCATAACGTACCAGCGGATCATAGATCATTTCATAAAGACGAAAGTCCGGACCACTTTTTACAGGATCACAAAGTTCAGGAGTCAGATCAAGGGATGTTATTGCTGTAACCACTTTTTCTCCTTCTGCCTGTACATTGATGCCTGTCATCAAAGTTGCTGCCATCATTCCCAATGCTACCAGTTTTACTACGTTTCGTTTCTTCATTTCTTCCTCTCCTTTGTATTTGTTATATATTTTACAGCATATGACATGCCGCAAAATGTCCTGTTTCAATTTCTGTCAATTCCGGTATATGCTCTCTGCATATATTTGTACATCTTCTGCACCGGTTCTGATATGGGCAGCCCTGTTCCGGAATCGTATCTGAAAACATTTTCTTTTCCTGTAATCCGATTCTTCGCATTCTCGGTTCTTTCACCGGAATGGAATCAAACAGATCTATTGTATAAGGATGTATGGCTGTCTCTTTTAATCTGTCGGTATGCTTGATAAACTCTACCACACGTCCCTGATACATAATTGCCACCTCTTTGCAGAGATACGGAACATTGGACAAATCGTGAGTGATCAGTAAATAGGTCATCTCATATTTTTCCTGCAGTTCATTTAACAGATGCAGGATCTGCTTTCGTATGGAATAATCCAGACTGGATACCGGTTCATCACAGATTACAAGTTCTGGTCTTAATACCAGCGCTCTCGCAATATTTGCTCTCTGACACTGGCCTCCTGAAATCTGTCCAACATAACGGTTACGAATATCCGGATCCAGACCCGTCTGGATCAAAGCTTCCTTTACTCGCTCTTCATACTCCCCCTCTTGCAGTTTTTCATGTAATTTCAGAATTTCCAGGATATTTTCTCCAATTGTGTACCCGGGATCAAATACTCCGCTGCTGCTTTGAAAGATCATCTGAAGGTTCCTGCGATATGGACGGAACTGTTTTTCAGAAAAATTCTGCATTTCCTGTCCCTGAAACCAGAATTTTCCATCTGTAGGTTTCTCCAGGCCGGCGATCAGCTTTCCGAATGTAGTTTTACCACTTCCACTTTCACCGATCAGGGCCATGGATGATCCTGCATGGATTTCCAGACTTACATCATCCACTGCCTTCACAATTTTTTTCTTGCCATAATATTTTTTTAAATGT
>OLGD01003806.1_pt1 | contig 13508 bp, 16 predicted proteins | sample 1605311 | NCBI WGS metagenome assembly OLGD01 (sample SAMEA3888917, study PRJEB22519) | human gut metagenome | biome: human gut; feature: human-associated habitat; material: faeces | place: Denmark | collected 2010 | reverse complement strand
GCACGGTGGTGTGAGAGGTCGGGAAATTTATTTAAATTTCCCTCCTACTCGATTGCGTTTTCATCATTAAAAAACATCATCACGAAACTTACCAGAAGCAGCGCACATGAAATCCAGATTGAACGGATGCCGATATGTGATGTGACAAAACTTCCGATTCCGGCACCTATTGCGAACACAAGGATTACGCCAAAATAAGTTCCGGCTTTGCGTAAGATAACTTTGTCATGTGTGTGGATGTATGCACACAATGCTTCGGTTCCGCTTCTCATATTGCCGATGCACATCGTGCTGGCATATGCATGTCCGTGAATTTTATGGAATGTCTGGACCTGCATTGCGCATACAAATGAAACAAGAGCATTGGCTGCAATGTTGATTCCGGACGGCATGAAGCCTACACCGAACAGGATAATTATTTCAGCGATAAGAATCAGCTGACGCCAATGGATTTTCTCATACATCTTCATACGGTAGTGGATATTTTCGGCCACAAATGTTCCGAGGATAAAGGATGCTACAGGAATCAGATATTTCAGGCAGATGCCCCAGTCGCCGCTGAACATGTGTGAACTCATCAATACAATGTTACCGGTCTGGGCATTTGCAAAGACAGCATCACGGCATCTGTAGGTGTAAGCGTCCTGAAAACCTCCGGACAATACGATAAAAAGAGCAGTCCGGAACGAGTCTGACATCTGGCGTCCGTTGTGTATTTTGAATGCCATATTAATCATCACCTTTGTTTATTTTGCGGTTGTATTGTAATATATATTCCGATATTAGTAAAATATATAAATAATATGATGTTGATATAAAAATCATATGTTAATAATCTGATTGAAAAAGAGCCTGCAATATAGTACAATAAAGGAAATCTTAGCAATTACGAATAATTGCGGACAGGAGGAGGCACAATGGATTTTATCGTATGGATCTGGCTGGGACTGCTGGTGCTGTTTATAGTCTTTGAACTTATAACGACAAGCCTTACGACTATATGGTTTGCGGGCGGTGCGCTTGTCGCATTTGTGATGGCTCTGGTGGAATTGCCGGTGTGGGCACAGATTGTCGCATTTTTTGTTGTGTCAATTGTGCTGCTTATTTTTACGAGACCGTTTCTTACGAAATTTCTCAAAGTGGGCGGCGAGAAGACCAATGTGGACAGTCTTATAGGACAGACTGCAAGAGTCATTGTAGATATCAATAATAATGACTCGATAGGATATGCTCTTGTGGGAGGACAGGAATGGACAGCAAGAGCCGAGAACGATAATGATATAATTCCTAAGGATACCCTGGTGGAAATAGTCGGGGTTTCCGGAGTTAAACTCATTGTCAGAAGAAAGGAAGAGAAAATATGATAGTAATGGCATCAACATCCGCTTATACAGTGGGTATTGTAATCGTGGTAGTTATTGCACTTTTGATTGTAGTATCATGTATTAAAATAGTTCCGCAGGCAAGTGCGGTTATACTTGAAAGACTTGGAGCATATAAGGCTACATGGTCAGTCGGTATACATTTTAAGGCACCTTTCATTGATAAAGTTGCCAGAAAAGTGAGCCTTAAAGAGCAGGTTGTGGATTTTGCCCCGCAGCCGGTTATTACGAAGGATAATGTTACTATGAGAATTGATACGGTTGTCTTTTTTCAGATAACGGATCCTAAGCTTTATGCCTACGGTGTTGAGAAACCGCTTATGGCAATTGAGAATCTTACGGCAACAACACTCCGTAACATAATAGGTGAACTTGAACTTGACCAGACACTTACATCAAGGGAGATCATTAATACCAAGATGAGAGTTTCGCTTGATCAGGCGACTGACCCATGGGGAATCAAAGTTAACCGTGTTGAACTTAAGAATATCATTCCGCCGGCGGAAATCCAGAATGCAATGGAACGCCAGATGAAAGCCGAACGTGAACGCCGTGAAGCTGTTACAAGAGCAGAAGGTGAGAAGAAAGCCAATATTACGGTTGCGGAAGGTAAGAAACAGTCGGCGATACTTGAAGCAGAGGCTGAGAAAGAGGCTGCAATACTCCGTGCAGAAGCTAAGAAAGAAGCTACTATCCGTGAAGCAGAAGGCCAGGCAGAGGCTATCAGGGCCGTACAGATGGCTAATGCAGAAGGTATCAAATATATCAAAGAAGCCGGAGCCGATGAAGCTGTCATAACGCTTAAGAGCCTTGAGGCTTTTGCCAAAGCAGCGGACGGCAAGGCTACCAAGATTATTATTCCGTCGGAAATACAAGGAATTGCAGGACTTGTCAAGTCAGTAACGGAAGTTGCCGCCGATAATAAAACAGAATGATATCAGACAGGAAGGACACGAAGATGAATTTAAAGGGACGTAATTTTTTAACACTTAAGGATTTTACACCGGACGAGATATTGTATATGATAGATCTTGCCGCAGATCTGAAAGATAAGAAGAAAAAAGGTGTTGTCATGACGGATAAATATGCCGGAAAGAACATTGCGCTCATATTTGAAAAAACAAGTACGAGAACAAGATGTTCATTTGAAGTTGCAGCGCATGATCTCGGAATGGGAACGACATATCTCGACCCGTCAGGCTCACAAATCGGTAAGAAAGAAAGCATTGCCGATACGGCGAGGGTACTCGGAAGAATGTTTGACGGTATCGAATACAGAGGATACGGACAGGAAATCGTTGAAGAACTTGCGAAGTATGCAGGAGTCCCTGTCTGGAACGGACTGACGAACGAATATCACCCGACACAGATGCTTGCCGATGTTCTCACGATAAGAGAGAAACTCGGAAGGATCAAAGGCGTTAATCTTACTTATATGGGCGATGCGAGATATAATATGGGCAACTCACTCATGATAGTAAGTGCCAAGCTCGGTATGAATTTTACCGCATGTACTTCAAAGGATTATTTCCCGGATGAAGCACTGGTTAATGAATGCCGTGAGATCGCCAAAAAGACCGGCGCAACAATAACCCTTACAGAGGATGTTAAGGCAGGGACAGCAGGGGCTGATGTTATTTACACGGATGTATGGGTATCGATGGGCGAGCCGGCAGAAGTATGGGCAGAAAGGATCAAGAAACTTTCTCCTTATCAGGTCAACAAAGCCGTTATGGATAATGCTGGCAGCCAGGCGATATTTATGCACTGTCTTCCGGCTTTCCATGATCTCAAGACCAAGGTCGGCAAGGACGTATATGAGCAATTCGGTATGTCGGAACTTGAGGTTACCGATGAAGTATTTGAATCGGAACAGTCGGTCGTATTTGACGAAGCAGAGAACAGAATGCACACAATTAAGGCAGTGATGGTTGCAACATTGGGTGATTTATAGTATTATTACGGGGTAGACTTTTAGTTTGTAAAGAAACAGGAAGGTGTGCCCCGTATGTTTGCATCAGAGAACAAATTTCAGAAAATAATAAGAACAATTCTTGATATTCTTAATGTACTTCTTGGCGTAGGCGTAGTTGTCCTTGCCGTTATGGCATTTATCAATACTGACAATAATAAATGGCTGTTCCCGATTATATTTATGATGGGTGGTGTTATGAACTTATTCACCGGAATCAAGGCTATGATGACGGACAGGAAGGTAACCGGTATCATATCTGTGGTTGCTGCGGCCGTGCTTGCCGTTATCAGTATCATGAGTTATATAGCAATCGGAGGCAGATGATATGAAAGATAAGGTTTTGGCAGTTCTTAAGAATACTGACGGGTATGTGTCCGGACAGGAGTTATGCGAAGAACTCGGAGTGTCGAGGACGGCAGTATGGAAAGCAGTCAATGCACTTAAAGAAGCCGGATATGAGATTGAATCTGTCCGCAACAGAGGATACATGCTTAAGTCGTGCCCGGATGTGTTATTGTCCGAAGAGATTAAGAGCGTGCTTGATACTAAATGGTTTGCAAAGAAGATATTGTATTTTGATAAAATAGATTCCACCAACAGTGAAATTAAGAGACAGGCTGAACAGGGAGCATCCGAAGGAACACTTGCGATAGCGGAATACCAGAGTGCCGGACGTGGCAGACGCGGGCGAAGCTGGGATTCTCCGGCAGGAAGTGGAATATGGATGTCTTTTCTTATTAAGCCGGACATAAGACCTGAGCATGCACCTATGATAACCTTGCTTGCCGCTATGGCGTGTGCGTCCGCGGTGCGGGAGGTTACAGGGCTTGAAGCGATGATTAAATGGCCGAATGATATCGTAATAGGCGGCCGCAAGATAACCGGTATTCTGACCGAAATGAGTACCGAAATGGAGACGATAAGTTATGTCGTGGTCGGAATAGGAATTAACGCCAATATGACGGAATTCCCGGAAGATATAAGCAGGACGGCGACATCACTTGCGATTGAATGTAAAAAACCGGTATCGAGGAGCCTTATTGTGGCTTCGTTCGGGCATTATTTTGAGCAATATTATGAGATTTTCATCAATGACCTTAATATGTCAAGCCTCAAAGATATATATGAATCCATGCTTGTCAACAAGGGAGCGGAAGTTGCGATAATCGGCAAGTCCGGTGCCATAAGACGCAAGGCAGTCGGAATTAATGACGAAGGCGAACTTCTGGTGGAAGATGATGAGCATAATATTACGGCAGTCCGTGCCGGGGAAGTTTCGGTCCGCGGAATATACGGATATGTCTAGAATACAGAATTTGGAGATTAACATGGATAATCAGGTATTATGCGCTGCAAGCGCCTACGATAAAAAATTTTATTTAGATGAGGCTTTTGACAGGCTTCCGGGACATATTAAGGACGAGCTTAAGATAATGGCTGTTCTTTTTACGGAAGATGTCGGAGGCATTTTTATAATGGAATTTGACGAAGACGGTACACTTATACTTAAGACGGAGGCTGACGAAGGAGATCTTCTGTATGATGAAATCGGCGCGGCACTTAAGATAAGAAGCCTGCAGCGTGACAAGGAAGAATTGTTCCGTTCGCTTGAAATGTATTACAAGGTATTTATTCTCGGAGAAAAAATACAGGAGAGTGAAACCTGATGCGGATCGGAAATGTAATTCTCGATAACAATGTAGCACTTGCACCGATGGCAGGCGTTACGGATCTCTCATTCAGGCTGCTGTGCAAGGAGCAGGGATGCGGTTATGTTGTCAGTGAAATGGTAAGTGCCAAGGCAATTCTTTACAATAATAAGAATACGGACATACTGTTAAAGACAGTTCCCGAGGAAGCGCCGGCGGCAATCCAGCTTTTCGGCTCAGATCCGGATATAATGGCTGATATTGCGGTCAGACTTGAAGAACGTAATCTTGGTTTTGCAGTAATCGATGTGAACATGGGATGTCCCGTTCCGAAGATAGTCAATAATAAGGAAGGCTCGGCACTTATGAAGGATCCTCTTCTTGCAGGACACATAATAGAGAAGATGGTATCAAGGCTTAGCTGCCCGGTTACGGTTAAATTCCGCAAGGGTTTTGATGATGAACACGTAAATGCCGTAGAGTTTGCACATATTATGGAAGAAAGCGGCGCGGCAGCTGTCACGGTGCATGCGAGAACAAGGGAACAGTATTATTCCGGAAGTGCCGACTGGGATATAATCCGCCAGGTCAAAGAGCGTGTGTCGATTCCGGTTATAGGAAACGGCGATATTTTTAAAGCGCAGGATGCAGTCGATATGATAAAAGCAACCGGCTGTGACGGAATTGCAATAGGACGCGGCGCCAAGGGCAATCCATGGATATTCCGTGAAGTTAATGCGGCGCTTGACGGCAGACCGGTTCCTGCCAGACCTTCCATGGAGGAAATCAAGCAGACAATCAAACGCCAGGCTGAGTATATGCTTGAATATAAGCCGGAATATATAGTAGTTCGCGAACTTCGCAAGCATGTATCATGGTATACAACCGGACTACATGACTGCGCTGCATTACGTGCCGAGGTGAATATGACGGAGACGATGGACGAACTCTTTCGCCTTCTGGACAAAAGAATGATTGACAAATAGTCAGATACTATTTTATTATATAAGGTAGACAAATTTTAAGCACAAGGAAAGGTGTATGTGAAATGGCTGAGAAGAAGAATCTTATGACCTATGAAGGTCTTAAAAAGCTTGAGAACGAACTTCAGGAGTTGAAGGTAGTTAAGCGTAAAGAAGTTGCACAGAAGATTAAGGAAGCAAGAGAGCAGGGAGACTTATCGGAGAACGCCGAGTATGATGCTGCCAAAGACGAGCAGAGAGATATCGAGGCAAGAATCGAGGAAATCGAGAAAATCCTTAAGAATGCTGAAGTTGCAGATGATGACAGCACCAAGAAGGGTCTTATCAATCTCGGATGTACGGTTAAGCTTCTCGATACAGAATACGATGAGGAACTTGAGTTCATGCTTGTAGGTTCAACAGAAGCAAAGAGCCTTGAGAACAAGATATCCAATGAGTCACCGCTTGGCAAAGCCATGATAGGCAAGAAGGCAGGAGATGATATCGAGGTAGAGACTCCTTCAGGCGGAATTGTTAAGTATAAAGTATTAAACGTCAGCAGAAACTAAAGCACGAAAGGTTGTGAATAAAGTGGCCGGACAGAATAACGGACAGCAGGTGCAGGATACCAATGCACTGTTACAGGTAAGAAGAGACAAATTAAAGGATCTCGTGGAGAGAGGTAAGAACCCTTTTGAAATAACTAAGTTTGATGTGACACATCACAGTCAGGAGATAAAGGATAATTTTGAACAGCTTAACGACAAGGATGTTACGATAGCGGGACGTCTTATGTCCAAGCGTGTTATGGGTAAGGCATCTTTCTGCCATATTCAGGATTTACAGGGAACGATCCAGTCATATGTAGCAAGGGACTGCATCGGTGAAGAAGAATATGCGGATTTCAAGAAACTTGATATCGGTGATATCGTAGGTGTCACAGGCAAGGTATTTGAGACCAAGACCGGTGAAATTTCAATCCATGCCGAGAAGGTAACTCTTCTTTCAAAGAGCCTTCAGATTCTTCCGGAAAAATATCACGGACTCACCAACACTGACTTAAGATACCGTCAGAGATATGTGGATCTTATCATGAATCCGGAAGTTAAGGATACTTTTGTAAAGCGTTCCAAAATCATCGCTGCGATCAGAAGATATCTTGACGGACAGGGATTTATGGAGGTTGAGACTCCTATGCTTGTAAGCAATGCCGGCGGCGCTGCTGCAAGACCTTTTGAGACGCATTACAATGCACTTGACGAGGATGTTAAGCTTCGTATTTCACTTGAGTTATATTTAAAGAGACTTATTGTCGGCGGACTTGAGAAGGTATATGAAATCGGCCGTGTATTCCGTAACGAGGGTGTTGACACAAGACATAACCCTGAATTCACACTTATGGAATTATATCAGGCTTACACTGATTACAACGGAATGATGGATCTTACAGAGAACCTGTTCAGATACATTGCCAAAGAGGTTCTCGGAACCACGACAATCACCTATAACGGAATCGAGATGGATCTCGGCAAGCCTTTTGAGCGCATCACCATGGTAGATGCGGTTAAGAAATATGCCGGTGTTGATTTTGCCAAAGTTGAGACTTTGGAAGAGGCACGCGCCCTTGCCAAAGAGCACAAAATAGAATTTGAAGAGAGACATAAGAAGGGTGATATCCTCAATCTTTTCTTCGAGGAATATGTAGAGGAGCACCTTGTACAGCCTACATTCGTAATGGATCATCCGGTTGACATATCACCTCTTACCAAGAGAAAACCGAGCGACCCTGAGTATGTAGAGCGTTTTGAGATGTTCATGAACGGTTGGGAGATGTGCAACGCATACTCAGAGCTTAACGACCCGATTGACCAGAGAGAGCGTTTCAAAGCCCAGGATGCCCTTGCGGCAGCGGGTGATGAAGAAGCCAACCACACTGATGAGGACTTCTTAAATGCCCTTGAAATCGGTATGCCGCCTACAGGTGGTATCGGATATGGCATTGACAGACTTGTAATGCTCATGACCGACTCCGCAGCAATAAGAGATGTTCTCCTCTTCCCGACAATGAAGTCATTAGACGCTGACAAGAAGGCAAATAAGACTTCCGAAGAAACTCCTGCAGAGACTGCAAAGCCGGCTGAGAAAATCGACTTCTCCAACGTAAAGATTGAACCACTGTTTGAGGAAACAGTTGATTTTGATACATTCTCAAAATCAGATTTTAGAGCAGTTAAGGTTAAGGAATGTGTAGCAGTACCAAAGAGCAAAAAACTTTTACAGTTTACTCTTGATGATGGTACAGGTGTAGATAGAACAATCCTTTCTGGTATTCATGCATATTATGAACCAGAAGAATTAGTTGGAAAGACACTTATTGCCATCACAAATCTTCCACCTAGAAAGATGATGGGAATTGAATCTTGTGGTATGTTACTTTCAGCAGTAAACAACCTTAAGGATTCAGAGGATGAAGAACTTCATCTTCTTATGGTTGATAACCATATTCCGGCAGGTGCAAAGTTATATTAGGATAAGAATTTAATAACTAACATTAAATAGGCAGTTCTGTAGTGGGACTGCCTGTTTTAATAAAGGTTGAAGTATAAAAATATGAAGTGAGGTAGCGGATATGGAAAAAGACCCATTTAAGGAATATTTAAAAGAGTCTGAACCTGATAAGGCTTATAAAGGTTATGCCTGGAGTACGGCAATCGGACTTCAGGCAGTGGACGGACTCAGGCCATCTAAATATTTGATCGATACTGCCATTCAGAATATTGAAGGCCGAATCACGATGAAAGAAGCACAGATCCTTATCGACAGCTATTATGAGGAAAGGCCTGGCCGCTTAGCTGATGATGAACGTACCGAAGAAGCTGATAAAGTCTCTTTCCGTATTGCCGAAATTCTTTCCGAAACAGCGTTCTCATTTTCTCCAAATGAGTATATCTCTATCCACCGCAAACTCTTTCAGGGTATTTATAAACACGCCGGAAGGATTAGAGATTACAACATTACAAAGAAAGAGTGGGTGCTTGATGGGGCGACCGTTATGTATGGCAGTGCTTCTGAACTAAGAGCGACACTTGAATATGATTTTTCACAGGAGAAAGATTTTAGCTATAAAGGTCTTTCGATGGACGAGATTATCCATCATCTTGCGGTATTCATTTCGAGGTTATGGCAGATTCATATTTTTGGAGAGGGTAATACAAGAACAACGGCAGTGTTCTTCATCAAATATTTAAGGACACTTGGATTCTCGGCAACCAATGATATTTTTGCGGAAAATGCGTGGTATTTCAGAAATGCACTTGTCCGTGCAAATTATACGAACCTGCAAAAAGGTATTCACGAAACAACTGAATATCTGGAAGCGTTTCTTAGAAATCTGCTTTTGAACGAGAAAAATGAGCTTCACAACCGAAATCTTCACATAAGTGGACTTTTGAACGAAGAAAAAGTGGACATTGAGAATGAAAAAGTGGACATTCAAACTCCAAAAGTGGACATTGGAAGTGTGCTTTCCGAAAAAGGCAGCGGTTTTTCAGTAAAAACGACAGTTCACATCCATAGACTTTTTGAGAAATTTGGTTTTGATGAAGTGTTTGGAAGAAGTGCGGTCATGGAACTTCTTGGGCTGAAAAGTTCAGGTGCATCCAAACTTCTATCAAATCTGACGCAGGCAGATATTATCGGGCCGGTATCCGGATATGGAAAGGGAAAATATAAATTCAAGAGGTAATCTTCAGCGAGAACTTTTATTTGAGAAAGAAGTAAACTTCGATACATTCAGCAAGTCAGATTTCAGAGCTGTTAAGGTAAAAGAGTGTGTAGCAGTTCCTAAGTCAAAGAAATTATTACAGTTTACTTTAGATGACGGAACAGGCACAGACCGCACTATTTTAAGCGGAATCCACGCTTATTATGAGCCAGAAGAGCTTGTTGGAAAGACACTTATTGCCATCACAAATCTTCCGCCTAGAAAGATGATGGGAATTGAATCTTGTGGTATGTTACTTTCAGCAGTAAACAACCTTAAGGATTCAGAGGATGAAGAACTTCATCTTCTTATGGTTGATGACCACATTCCAGCAGGTGCAAAGTTGTACTAAAAACGAGATGTACCTTATTGGTGGAAATTTGTAAAATTACAAAATACGCCAATTTTACGCCAAACGATGTAGAGTTTGATGTAAGAGAATAATATAATAATGTTGAATCAGACGATATGACATAGAAGCCCCATTGGATAGAGAAATCTGTCTGATGGGGTTTTATTGTATATGGAGGTGCTAAAAAAGTGAGAAGAAATATTTTTGATATACTTGAAGAAGAAATGAATTTAGAATATGAGATTGAAACGATAGTGAATCTTTTTAATGAAGCAAGGATTTATGGTTTCAATATTAATTATAGTATTGAAGATTATTTCACAATGATCCTGCCTTTCCCTAAAGACCTAGCAATGCCACGGACAAAACGCTCCTTGTCCAGAGGTCGGAAAGAGATATATTTCACAGCTTCTTCTCCAAAAGTTTCCCCCTTTGGGAGTGTCGGTGTTTGGAAAACTATAGTTTTGGTACAGAGGGAACAGGCAAGGTTAAGGATAGATAAAATTAATTCAGACGATATTAAGCGAGAAATTTAGATTCGTTGATATACTTGTTGAGCTATTCGGCATTACACAACATTACAATTACATTTCAAAGCATTATAATTGTTTCGTTTGATGATAGATGCTAAAATAACTAATTTAAGAAAAGAGGTGGTCATGTGATTAACATTGCAATTTGTGATGATGAAAAATACATATCAGATAAAGTTAAAAAGCTGGCACTTGATTTTTTTCACAGAAAAAATGTAGAAATAAAAATTTCACAATTTGGGAGCGGCGAGGAATTACTAAGATACAACAAAAGTATAGATATTTTGTTTTTAGATATTCAAATGGATGGCATAGATGGTATGGAAACTGCAAGAAAGCTGCGTAGTCAGAATTATAAAGGTTACCTGATTTTTATAACTGTTTTAAAGGAAATGGTATTTCAGGCTTTTGAAGTGCAGGCATATGATTATCTGGTAAAGCCAATTGAAGAAGAATATTTTGACAAAAAAATGGAGAGATTATTTGCTTCCATGCAAAATGCCAATGAAGCAAACTTGCTTGTTCAGAAAGGATACGAGAGCAATATTATTTCCTTTGATGACATCATTTTTTGTGAAATTATAGACAGAAAAATATATCTGCATTTAAAGTCGGGAGAAGTTATTGATTACTATGACAGAATTGAAAATCTTGAAACAAAACTGGATGGGAGATTTTTCAAATGTCATAGAAGTTATTTAATTAATTTGAGTTATTTGAAAAGTTATAAAAATGGAATGGCATATATGATAAATGATCAGACGATACCGGTATCACGCTTACGGAGCAAAGAATTTTCAAGTGTTGTTTTGAAATATATGAAGGAACGGAGAGTGTGAAAGAATGGATGGATTAGATATTTTCAATGTATATGTTATGGGAAGCATTGAAATGTTGACAGTTTTTCATTTCTTTACCAGATTTCTTAAGAAAAAGGTAAAGTTTATTTATTATATATTGTTTGCTATTTTTGGAATTGCTGTTACTAGGATTTTTACGGATGGCAGTATTATGGAGTTATTGGTATATGTTCTGCTGTTGATGGCAGGTGGATTTTTTATATGTAAAACATATAATATATTTGTCGGTTTATATGCGGTTGTAATGATTGAAATAATGCACTTATGCTATGGAATTTCTAATTCGGTATCGTGTATTTTATCTCCATTTTTATTTTGGGAGAACCCTAAAGCAGTTGGCTTTTTCTTTATGATAATAAGTAGCATTATAGCTCTTGTTACATCTGTTTTGTGTTATCAGGTTATAAATAAATATTTTTTATATGATGAAACAGTTAGGACAAAATATGCTCTCATGATTTTAATACCGACTTTATTGATTTTTTTAGCGAGTGAATATATTAGTTTAAATATTTATGGAGATACCATTACGATAGAAGCAGATGGCAGTTTACCTGGCATAAGTCCATTTCCAATACTGTTTATACAGATATTAGGGATAGCCAGTCTGTTTTGTATCATGTTTTCTTACAAAAAATTGATGGAAAGTTTCAAATTAAGCAGAGAGTTATCACTGTTAGAATTGGAAAAACATTCTTTGAATCAGTATGTGGAGGAAGCAAAAATACGTTATGAGAAAACAAAATCATTTCGGCATGATGTGAAAAATCATATATCCATTGTCAAAGAATTGGTACAGAATGGGAATATAGATGCCGCATTGAAGTATATGAGTGATATGGAAAATTTAACAGCGGATATGTCATTTCCGGTAAGCACTAATAATCCTGTACTTGATATTCTGATTGGAAACAAATTGGGAATAGCTAAAAACAATCAGATAGTGGTGCAATGTTCATTTATTGCTTCATATCCATGTGGAATTGCTGATATTGACTTCTGTATTATTTTTTCTAATGCATTAGATAATGCTATTTCAGCCTGCAATCGAATGAACCATGACGAACAAAAATATATTCATGTAACTGGAAAAGTGCAGGGTGATTTTCTATTGATTGAAATAAGTAATAGTTACAGTGGGAGAGGGAGCCTTCGCAGCGGAACCGGACTTGCCAACATAAAAGCAGTTGCAGAAAAATATCATGGAGCTATGGAAGTAAGAACAGATGGAGAAAAATTTACTTTAAGTGTTCTTTTAATCATTCCGCAACAATCAGAAAGCATTTCACAACAAGTCTGTTAAAAACAGCTATATGAATGACGAATAGAAAATTGTAGGTATATTTAATTGTAACAAAGTAAAGGAGGACGATTTATGTCAATGGAAATAAGCGGTAATTATAAGGATTACAAAAATGAGTATTTAGAAAGGGCACAGACAGAGCAGGATAAAGTAAAAAGAACTTCACAAGAGCAGAGGGCGGAAGATAAAAGTGAAGGGGTTCCAATTCCAAAGGACGAGTATATCAGCAGTGAAAAATCCGGCAGCAAGCCCAGTGGTCTGTATCGTTTAGGGCAGGATGAAAACGGTAATCCAAAAGTGATGTATGATGATCCTAAGAGAGCGGCAAAGGCGAAAGATGTTCAACCAAAGGAGGAGCCAGCGAAAAAGGCAGAGAAATGTACGACAAATACAGATAATGTTGACAGAGAGATTGAGAAGCTCAAAGAGGAAAAGAAACAGCTTGAACAGCAGATAAAGGCTGCGGCGGGAGACAAAGAAAAGGTTAAGGTATTGGAGAAAAAGCTGGCTCAGATTGAGGGGCAGTTAAGCCAGAAAGATAATGATACATACAGGAGACAGAATGCAGTAATTTCTTAAACAAATTATATATATGAGGGAGTGAATAAGAGGGAAAGGCCTTATTCACTTGTAAATGTCTTACTAAGGAAAATCACATCATGGGGTTTTCCAATAGGTCTTCCACATTGCAGCCGAGAACACGGGACAACTTGTAGAGGATGTTTGCCT
>OLGD01003799.1_pt1 | contig 13539 bp, 34 predicted proteins | sample 1605311 | NCBI WGS metagenome assembly OLGD01 (sample SAMEA3888917, study PRJEB22519) | human gut metagenome | biome: human gut; feature: human-associated habitat; material: faeces | place: Denmark | collected 2010 | reverse complement strand
CTTGACTTTTCAAGTCTTTTTTGTTATTATATACTAAAGGAGAAAAAAATGACTAACATATTTAATAAAGTACAGACAGCCAAGCATTTAAAAGAGCGAGAAGACTTAATAAATTTAAAAGATGACTGGCTTATTGATACTTTAATGCCAAGTTCGCAAGCTGGAATACTTGTAGCACCGTTTAAGTCGTTTAAAAGCTCTCTAGCAATGCACATGGCTTTAATGGTATCGCAAGGACTACCTTTTTTTGGTTATGATACAAAGCGCAGTAAGACACTATACATCGACAATGAGGACACGGACAGAGAACTAAACAAAAGGCTTAGAAATAAAGACACTGCACCAGAAGACTTGCATTTTTTGACTGGTGGCGAGTTTATGCTTGATGATTCGCACCACATGAATTTATTGTATGAGTACATCAAAGAAAATGATATCAAGTTCGTTATTTTAGACAACCTTATGACAATGCTAAGAAATGGCGATATTATCTACGGTAAAGACTTCGAGCCAATGCTTAGAAGAATTACACGGCTTAAATTGCTCTTTCAAGATGTAACTTTTCTACTAGTAGCTCATGCAAACAAGTCAGCTTATGCAAACTCAATGGACGATAAAGCCTATATGGTAAAGCCTAGTGACGCCTTAGGTGGTTCTACTCTTACAGCTTGGGCAGAGTTTATGTTAATGCTAAGCCCTAAACGTGGCAAGCATAACGACTTCTCTAAGCTATCAGTCAAAGCGCGTGGATATCAGTTTGACGATGATTTAAACTTTTCATACGTTGATTCAGTATTTACTTGCGTTAATAAATCAAAAAAAGAACCTGATAGTGAACTAGTTGAAAAAGTAAAGGCTGAAACAGAAAATGAAGTTACAAAAAAAGAAAATGTTGCATTTTTAGAACTAGCAAAATTACAAGGAAAGGTTATTGAAATTGAATAAAAATTATAAAAAAATAGAAAATTTAATTGTTTTTGATGATGGAACTATTTACAGAGAATTCAAAAAGTTTTGTAGATTAGTAAAAGGTACAAGGCATCACAAAGGGTATTTAAATATAAAATGTCATGGAAAAACAATGAAAAAACATAGAGTTATAATGGAAGCATTCTACGGCAAAAGCGACCTAACAGTTGACCATATAGATGGGAATAAAGATAATAACTCATTGAAAAACCTTGAGTATGTAAGCAATGCAGAAAATATGCGTCGTTCTTTTAAAACAGGGTTGCACAAAAATGGTATTAAGCAAATGACAGAAAAGCAAAAGAAAAAAGTATTATGGAACGGGAAAATATACGATAGTCAGCAAGAATTGAGCTTAAGTTTAGGTTTGTCTAAAGGAGCATGTACTATGGCTATAAAAAGAGGTTCAAAATTACGTGGGTTTATTCCTATACAACTTACGAAAGAATCGGCACAGGCTTTCTTAGACTTAGCTAAAGAACAAGGAAAATTAATAGAAAATGATTAATTACGAAAACAAGGCAATTAACTTACATGCAGAGGTTTACGGCTGGTTATATCTTGCATTAGAAGAAATGATAAAAGCAGAATGGCATAATGACGAACTTTTTAAAGTATGGCTTGGACGTGCTGAATTTCTAGTCAGACAGTCAAAGAAATTGCATACAGCTTGCGAAAATGATTATTCTAAACGTGCATTAGTTAGAGCCTTGCAATTAAAATCAGAAATAAATAAAAAAATATCATCTAATGTTTGACAAAGTAAAAGTAATTTGATAAAATAATATATATAGAAATAAAGGAGAACTACAAATGGTGGTTAAGCTAACAAAAGAACAAGCTGATTATCTTAAAACATTTGGGACAGATAAAAGCAAAGCATTTTATTATATTTCTCGTTGGGGTTGGAACTATCCTCTTGAAGACGGTTATGAAAAAGTTTATGAAACAACAAAAGAACAACCGTTTGAACAATTCAATGAAAAAGAAAAAATGTTAGACGCTGTTATTAATGGTTATGAAGTTATTGTTCCTAAGTTTAAGTTTTATAACTTTTCTGATAAGACTAGGTTTGCACCTTTATATTATGCTGGAGAAGAAGAACTAACTAGTGATAAAGAATTTGCAAAAGAGGTTGAAGAAGATAGCGAAGAATATGTAGCTTTGAAACTTTTAGGCTTCATTAAGGAAGAAGTATGATAACATCTTTTGAATCACTAGCTGAAAGGCGATTAATAACTCTAAATTATCACAAAAAAGATAGTCAACAGTATATCAACAGTTTAAATTACTTTGAATATGCTCGAATGTACTTTGAGAAAAATGGCTTTCCAGAAGATAACAGGCGAGTTTATCAAAGCGGTAAGCGAAAAGGTCAAAAAGTTGGCTGGTCTGATAAAGAGGAAAAACAGCAAAAAGAAGATATTAGAAAGTTCATATATGAAAAGCAACTACAAAAGTTTAAGGGCAGAAGAAAAAGCAAGTAAACATTATGCTAGAGGCGTCAGAAAGCTGTCTAAAGAGCTCGAAGAAATGAACGTGACAAAGTATAGGGCAGAGCCTAACGAGTGCCTGTATGGCTTAATAAATGACTTGTGGGACTACTGGGAAGACGGATATATTTTACCAATGCTTAAGTATAATATCGAAATTACAAGACAAGGGAACGTATTCATCGTAGAAAGAGGAGAAAATGAGTGAAGTTGAAACTTTTGTTGAAATTGAGGGCTTTGAAAATTATGAAGTATCTAATCTAGGCAAAGTTAGAAATATAAAAAGCGGTATAGTGCTTAAACCTTGGATTACTAAAGATGGATATTTAAGGCATTGCTTATATAAACATAATAAAAGGAAAAATCTGCTCCTGCATAGAATTATAGCAACTACTTTTATAGACAACCCTGAAGCAAAGCCTCAAGTTAACCACATTGATGAAAATAAGTTAAACAATGATTTAAGTAATCTTGAATGGTGCACTGAAAGAGAAAACGCCATACATGGCACTAGAACAAAAAGGGTTGCTGAAAAATTATCAAAAAAAGTTATTCAATTAGACTTAAATGATAATATATTAAATGTATTTAAATCAATGAGACAAGCAGAACGAGAAACAGGGATTGATGCAACTAGTATAAGTGCATGTTGCAACGGAAAAAGAAAAAGTGCAGGCGGCTATAAATGGAGGAAAAAATGAGCGTATTTGAAACCTTAAGTGTCATCAACGTTAATGATAAAAAGAGTAAAAAGAACAACCTTGATTATTTGAGTTGGGCATTTGCATGGTCTGAAGTTAAAAAAGTATATCCTGAAGCTAACAGCAAAGTTTATGAAAATGAACAAGGGTTAAATTATCACACAGACGGTCGCACAGCGTGGGTTAAAGTTGGTATGACTATTGAGGGCTTAGAACACATCGAGTATTTGCCTGTAATGGACTATCGTAACCAATCTATCTCACTTGAAAAACTGACTTCTATGGACGTAAATAAAGCCATTCAACGTGGACTGGTTAAGGCAATCGCTCGTCATGGTTTAGGGCTATACATTTATGCAAATGAAGACCTTCCTGACTTGACAGAAGAACAGAAAGAACTTGAAGCAGAAAAACAACGACTTAGAGAGATCCAACCACTTATTAAACGAGCTGAACAACTAGGATATAAAAATATCGATAGCTTGAAAGATAAGACTAAAAAAGAAATTACCGACATCATGACGATTTGGTTAGCACAGCAAGACGCAGAAAAAGGAGAATAATTAAATGGCAATTATCACAGTTACAGCACAAGCAAACGAAAAAAATACACGTACAGTAAACACAGCAAAAGGCGATAAGAAAATTATTTCAGTACCATTGTTTGAAAAAGAAAAAGGTTCTAACGTAAAAGTTGCTTACGGTTCAGCGTTCTTGCCTGACTTCATTCAATTAGGCGACACAGTAACGATCAGCGGTCGTGTACAAGCTAAGGAATCAGGCGAATATGTAAACTATAACTTTGTTTTCCCTACGGTTGAAAAAGTATTCATTCATGACGGCAATAGCGCACAAGCACAAGCTAAACAAGACTTATTTGGTGGTTCTGAACCTATTGAAGTTAATACTGAAGATTTGCCTTTTTGATAGAAAGTTGGTTATATGTACACAGCAGAAGAGAGAGAGCAAATTATCGACATCGTGGATAAGATGAGCTTACTAAGACAAGACTTTGACGGAGCTTTCACTTGGATCAAGGAAAACGTATCAATGCCATTTGACTTTGACGGGGAACAGCAATTTATATCAGACTTGAAGCAGTTAGTTAAAATTAACGCTTTAAAGTTTGGTAAAATATATGAAGGAGTGCTAAATTGACAACATTAAGAGAATTACACAAAAAACTTAAAATCAAACAAACGCTTGACAACTACGTACGAAACACAAATAAGAAATACAAGTATAACTTTGTTCCTGATGAAATTCTTGGCGAGGGAATGGCTAAACTGATTGAGCTTAACACACAAGGTAAACTTGGACGACATGCACAGCAAATTGCTTACATCAATCATAACTTGAGCTTACAGCGACAAAAGGAGCAACTGGAACAAGCTAACGAACGACTTGCTAAACGTGCAGAGAAAGCCCAAAAATTGCTTGACACGGAACTTTTGAAAGATAGCTACATCGAAACGCTTGAAATGTTTAGTAAATTCAATTCAGCAAAACAATATACTATGTGGGACGACCTAGAAACTCCAACTAAAGTGATTGAGTTCATGGAAAAGAACGGAGTTAAACAAGGCAAATGGCTACGTCCTGAAGGAGTTGACGCTTGGTTCAAAGAACGCATTATTTGGTTCAAGAATAAATTGAAAGAAAAATAATTAATAATAAAAACTTTTTGCTTGACGGCTTAGAGTTTTTTTGATATAATGATTTCAATAAATGAAAGAGGTAATAACAATGGAATTAGTAGAATGCCGAACCTGTGGGGCTTCAAGTTTCACTAATGGTAAATGTGATTATTGTAGAAACCAATACGAAGTAGATGAAGACAAAATATTTTATGGTAATTCAACAGAAGATGATTCATCATTAGATGAGGATATAATCTTTCAAGAAACTCCTGCTGGTAAACTAATACTAAAAATCATGATCTATACTTTAGTTTCTATTGTTTGGTTTGCAGTAACTGTATTTATCCCACCGCTATTCATAATAACAATTATTTTATTAGTGGTTTATGTGAGTTTTTGCTTGACAATTAAAAAGAAATAGATTATAATAGCATATATGAGTAAAGGAGAAACACAAATGGATATTGTAAACAAAACGGTTGAAAAACTCCAAGAAGAACTAGAGAGTTGTATTCAAGCATTGATTGAAGCGAGCGCAGCAGCAAATATCACTCAAGACATTGTTGTTGGAAACATTGTAGACAGAAAGCTTGTGGACCTAGCTAAAACCAATAAACTTGCAGTTGATTATATCGAAAAAGTGACTGGAAAGGATATTGATATTGTACTGGCCGAGAATGTAGCACTTGAAGCAATCGAGGTAGAGTAATGAACATTGAATCAATAATTGGTAAAGTTATTATAATAGCACTAGTCGTAATTGGACTATATTCTTTTTTTGCATTAGTTGACCTGATTAAAACGAAAGGAAGTAAATAGATGAGTAAATACTTTAACGACAAAAGATATTGCCACTGCTTCGATATTCCAACGAGTAATGACTTAGGAGTTTGCAAAGATTGTAGAGGATATACAAACGTCTGTTATAGTTGCGATCGCTGTTTACATTGCTGGTATACATCACAGGTTGAATTATTTACTGAATACGATGAACCTAAGTTACTAGCACTTATAGAAAAATGGAATAAATTTTACCAAAACAGAAAGACAAAGAACAGTTAATATTTGACAAAGTGAAAGCAATTTGATAGAATGTAATTATGAAAGAGGTGTAGAGATGACAGCTGAAGAAATAGTACAAAACTATCAAGTGAAATTGTTAAAGATTATATTTAAAGAGATTGATAGCCTAATGAAGAAAAAAGAAAAGGCTGATATCAACGCACAAAAACTTGCTGAAAATGGGAATACAGTTAGAACATCAGCTTATTGGAAGTCAACAGGAAACGCAGAATTTTATATTAAAGAGATGTATGAAAAGTTGAGTGCCTTAGCTGAAATTGATAGACTATTCCATTGGTCAAGTCGTTTACATCAAGAACAATTACAATTTGTCAGTAAATACCCTAAAGTAATGGAAAAATACAGACAATCAAACTAAGGAGAACAAAATGAAAGATACAGTAAAAACTTTAACAATTATTGTAGGTGTTGGCTTCGCAGTTATAGCTATTGCATGGCTGGCTATGATTGCAATATTGAGTATTGCATGGCTTGGAGGAATCATCTAATGAATTTTAAAGAAAATAAACACTATGCAAATGAATACGGTGTAGAACTTAACGAATACTTGAAACATAATTTTAACTACGAAGAGCTTGCGGGTTGGTATACAATGCAGGTATTGAAGTATCTAGTAAGAGCTGGCAAGAAAGAGGGCGAAAGCTACGACAAAGACCATAACAAGGCTCTAGACTATGCCAAAGAACTGGCTAAGTTAAGTAACGAGAATGAGCTTACAGAGTACACTACTGAAGATATTATAGGCTTTATACAAGAACTTGCTGATGATTTTAAACAATGGAAAGGCGAATAAAATGACAGAAAAAATTATTATCTCTAAAGAGTTGAACGAATGGCTAGAAGAACATCAAACATTAGATACTGATGACACAATATATAGCAAACGTTTTGGCAGAGAAATTTTCGACAAATTGTATGAAGAAGTAGAAGTTAGCGATACAGATAAATATAAAAATACTTTGGCAGTGTTTGGCTTGAGTGGGCATACTAAAGCAGCTCACTTATGGTTATTATTGAATCGTGATAAATGGGAAGTAGCAAAAGATGAGTTATTTTACATCTGTATTCCAGAGCCTCATGATAGAAACGGCTATTTGGCAAAAGATATTGGACTGGAATTTTTCCTTAAAGTGCCTAACCAAAAACGTTATAAATGGACACAAGAAGAAATTGATAAACATGAAGTAGCTAAACATCTAGAATACTTCAAAAAGAAAGTAGAAGAATGAAAGTAAAAGAATTAATCAAAGAGCTAGAAAAGTTTGACGAAGAAATGGAAGTTAAACTAGTAAAAAGAGATAACATGGGAGATTTTTTAGCAAAATTACGATCAATTAAAGAAAACAAAGGTTTAATTGAATTAAATTAAACAGAACGAAAGTTTATGCTTGACGGTATGAACTTTTTTTGATACAATGGCATTATAGAAATAAAGGAGACAGAAATGGAAAAATACAACGTTAAATTGATGAACAACAAAAAAGGATATTTGAATTCTTTTAAAAATGAGCTAGGGGAAAAGTTCATCTTCCTAGGGTTCAAAGAAGAAAGAAATAACTTCAAATCAGAGTTCACAAAAGAAGAAATAAAAGCGATTGATGAAAGATATTTGCATTTTATTGAAGAGGTTTAAAGTTTATTCTTGACAGACATAAGATAATTTGATACTATTGTCTTATAGAAAGGTGGTTAAATAATGGCAATGCGAAAGGATAGGGAAATAGTAGCTTATAACCCTATTACAGAAGAAGAACTACACTTTAGCTGTAAAGCTCAATGTGCTAAGTATTTCGGACTTAAAGCTAATACAGTCGTCAAGTGGTTTGATATTGGTAGACCTATAATTGAACTGCTAAGAGAGCAAGATAATAAGCAGGTAGCAATTGAAAAGCAAGACAAGTTAAAAGGCTTTGAATTATTTACAATAAATGAATGGAGTGTTTTTGATAATTAATTACGAAGACATGAAAATAGAAAGTTTTGGTGAAAAAACAAATGAAATTATTTAACAGAAAACCTAAGGACAAAATTAAAGTAGCAACAGCATTTACATTAAAAGGATTAACAAAACAAGTAATTCAATTAGAACAAAAAGGGTTTATTAAACAAGGAGAAATCCAAAGTGCTATGTTTGACGGAACAATTGTGGCTTATAAGCAAGCAATGATTAAGAAAGCTAGTGAATAATATGTGCGAGAAACGCAAATACACAAAAATGGGCGCTTTATATTCAATAGTTAATGCCCAACATAAGAAAAATAAAGCTGATAAGATACCAGTCAGAGCTTATCACTGTAAGTGGTGCAATTTATATCACTTATCAAGCCAGCAAAGGCTAAACATCAAGACAGGAGTAATTGGATAATGAAAGATGAATTTACATACTACACAGTATCTTGGATATTGGAAAAAGAAATTAAAACACGTAAGTTTTATGATAAAAAAGAAGCTATGGAATGGTTTGAATCACTTCCAGAGGAACAAAAACACGAAGTTAAAAAGCATACAGAAATAATTGAGGTTATAGCATAATGACAAACGAAGAATTATATGAAAGAATTACTAGCACGCTAAAAGAGCAAGGTGTCAGAATAAGTCAGTTTGAATCAAAAGTTAAAGCTGAAACAGGTAAATATCCTAACTTAAAAATGACTAAATCACGTTTGAGCTTACCGCATACCGTAGCATTCCCTTATCTTACTATGTTTTTCAATGATGATGAAATGCACGAACTTACCCTTAAAAAGATTGATAGCGTAGGAGATAACGGAGAAGCGTTTGACTTACTAGATGAGATATTGTCTAGTTTAGAACCAAGTAAAGAGTATCTATATAAGCAACGATTGAAGCGTAGAATGCAAAGAGAGGTAATGAGATAATATTACACAAGTACACACGGAAGATTAATAGTTCAAAATATCCACGGTCAACAGCTCGAAAGATTGCTAATGACTTGAACAAAAAATACCCTTTTAATAATTATCTAGTCAGCTTTGAGTTAGGATCTAAACGGTATATTATTGAAAAATTTGAAATTAGAGGAATGAATAGATGAAACGTTTTTACGTAGAAGAAGATGACAATGGCAAAGAGATTAAGCGAAAACTAACAACTTTTGCTAACGACGACTTAACACAGCTTTCAGATGATGAACTAGAAACATTATATTATGAATCATCGGCTCGATTTTTAGCTAAAGCAATGCACTTTATGAAGATTGAGAATGAACTGTTTTCAAGAAAGAATGTAATTGTAAGTGATGAAATTCTAATAAATACTGGCAATAATATTATTGAAGCCATTAATCAGGTAAGCAATTGAAACACAGAAAGTAGGATAGCATGAACTATGAAATTTGGTATAACGCAATAGACGGAGATTATTATAAAACAAGCGACACGCTAGAAGAAGCAAATAATGATTTTGCGTTTGTATTAACAATGTATAGGCTTGTTCCTTTATTTGAAATGCGTTTAATTGAAATTAATACACAGGGCGAATATAAAGTTATTAAGTCATTTAAAAATATGAAAGCAAATAATAAAGACATAGTTATGGCGAAAGCATATTATAATTCACGTACACGTAAAGGAGAATAATTATCTTTATTTTAACAGACGATACAATAAGAAGTATAGCGTTGATTCAATTCGCTCATAAAAGGGCAAATAACAACTTTAATGATATTGTGGCACAATTATATCAACAAGAGTTTAAAACGCAAGAGAAAGCAAAATATGAGCATATAAGGCAAGCTAAGGAGAAAGCACTTGAAGAACAACGAATTAGTGAAGAAAATAAACGAAGAGTTGAAGCTGAAAAACAAGCCGAATCTGACAGAATCTCAAGAGAACATGATAAGACAACTGAACAACCTGACACCGAAAGGACGCAAGAAGTTAGCGATGAAAATGAAAATGAGGGAGGTGTACCAAACACAGCAACTAGTGACACTATTGGAAGTGATTGGTCTAGTGTAAGCCCAGAAATAGCTGCGAGTTATATGTCAAGTAAGACAGGAGTAAGTGCTGGTAAATGGCTTGATGTTATTTATAAGGAGTCGAGTGGCAACCCTTATGTTACTAATCCGATTGGATGTTATGGACTTCTTCAAATTAACCAAAATTCACATGGAAATGTTTCTGGGATGACACCACAAGAATATTTGGACAAAGCAGTAAGTATATATCAAGGTTCAGGCGGTACAGCTTGGGTGACTTGGTAAAAAATAAATTAATTAAAAATAGAAAGTAGGTATATCCTCTTTAAAATATGCTCAATTACAAAAGAAAAACAGCTATAAAGCTGTCTTTTTTTATATTAACGGAATTTTTTAAGTGCTTCGTTAGATTTTCCGAGCGATGTACGATTCGCTTTGCCGAAATCAACCACCATTTCTTTCATAACGTTATCAGCTAGAATTGCTTTTCGTTCATCATTAGTGATTTTATTTTCTTTTCCTGTTGCTACATTAAGGATATAAAGTTGTTTATTAGAACTGTCTGAATAAATTGCAAACATTTTGTATTTTCTCTTTTCTGTATTTGTATTTGTATTTGTATTTCGCCCTGTAAGGCGTTTATTTAGTTCTGCGATAAAGTATGAACGACAGCTTTCTACTGTTCCTCCATGTACTTCTACGGAGCGTCTAGGGCATGATGTTGCTGATAACTCTTGATGTAGCTTAACAGTATCGTTATTAGGAGTTAAGCCCCATTGTTTCATGTATTTAGCTACGTCATCTAGTACTGCCTGTTCATTCCTCAAGAATTGGTTTAAATCTCCCTCTGATTGGCATACTTCCCAACTGGCATAGTTTGCATTACCGTATGAGTTAGCACAATGCCATGCCATATTAGAGAAGTCGGAAGCCTGTAAGCGTCCATCCGAAGCGATATAAACATGAGCAAAACCATTTTCAGGGTTGTGTGTAGGTAGCCAACTATTATAGAAACCAGTGTTAGCACCATTTGAACCAGCGTCATTGTGAATTACAACCCCAGTAGGATTATGCCCACGTACACCAGCATTAGTTATATTCATTCTTTTTTATCCTCCGTTTGTTCTTCTTCCGGCTCAGGAACACTTACACCATTCTTTTTCATAAGTTTAACCAAACCGTCAAACATAGGGCTAATTTTTGCGATTAAGTAAATAAATTGTCCTACGAAGTACAACAATCCTACGTCAATCACTGTTTTAGCGATGTCAGAGGTTGAAGGAGTTTGAGTAAAGTAAAAGACTGCGTATAAAACCCATAGCGAGAAAACTACCGTCAAATCAATTACAAGTCTATGCTTGAAAGGTGGGTTCATTTCTTCTCTATCTTTAACCCATGTAGCGAACAAAATCGCTAAAATTAAGATAGTTATTAAAATCATTTTTGTTACCATTATGTTTTGCTTTCTATTGAAAATATGTCCCTACGACACCGCCATAGTTACCTGAACCAGCAGAGTAACTCCATACGCTTATCGCACCGTTAGTATCTATTAGTAGTTCCATTGGTTTATTGTTGTTATTTGTACGTTGTGTTGTCATTTCAAATTGAGTGTTATCAGTTGGTGTTACTTCTGGTGGCAAACTTCCGACAACTTTTGTAGAATTTGCTCTAAAGGAACCCCAGTTTCCTGAACCACGTAAACAAATGACACCGTTAATTTTTTTATATTGAAGAGTTGCACTAGCTACGTTTTGCATTGAAACGCTAGTCCAGCCCTTGATATCTCCTTTGACTGTCAAGTCTTCAATATTAGCTGTCTTTGTTGCTAATTCGTCCAATGTAGTTATTTGTTTTGGTATTTCAGAACTGATTACCCCTAAACCATTAGTCGTTCTGATATCAATCAAAACCTTTAGGACACCAGAACTATTATTTATATCGGTTCTGTTGCTATTGTTTAAGGTTTCAGCTGATAACCTTACAGGACTAGTAGTTTGAGTTAAGTCAATATTTGCATGGATATAATTGACAGAATTAGCCTTTAGAGCTATCGTCTCACCCACTAGTTCAAAATATCTACCTCCAGCAATAATTGAAGTATTGGTATATTGTACATTTAGGGCTGTGTTTACTGGCGCTGACCAATCTTTGCGCCTGATTGTTCCATAGTCCATTCCAGTCAACATCATGTATAGCTTTCCGTCATTATTAGAACCGACTGGAAACTCTGTACCATTTGGACTAAAGAATGTAAAGTTTTTAATTGTCATTTTTAACCTTTCTTGAAATTATCTTCGCTTTATCTAAAACTGGGTTATCAGTAATTGATAGCTCTAATAATCTAAATTTTCTACCGCCATAAGGATAACCACCAATTGATACAAATTGACCAACTTCGTACAAGAGCGTAGTTTCGATTCTAAGCGAGTTTTTGCTATTATAATATACTTTACCAGATAAAAGTTCTAAGTGGTCTTTACGTAGCTCTCTGTACCCTGTGAAGCTATCTATTCTATATTTGTCTCCGTAAGTAGCTACATACTCATATAACATTTGGTTTATCTCCACTTTCTACAAAAATAAGTCTATCACTGAACTCTGTTTTAACCCTGTCTGCTATATACCCCGAATATAGTTTTCCTTCGTACCATATATCTACCAAGTCATTAACATACAAAGGCAAAAGTTCGTTTTGATTAAAGAATAACCTTGTGACGATTGTAGAGGGAGAAATTTCAGCCTTAATAATAGACATATCAGGAGGGTTTCCGTAGTCATCTCTATCATAAAATAATGTTTTAACCGTCCTTACTTCTGGCAAGTCTGTTCCGTCTCCATGATAAGTGCTATAATCAATGACATCGCCGTTATTTTTTGCTGTGTACATTTTAGGAGGGTCTATGTAGTCGTCTGCTTCCTTATTTTTGATAAACACAACAGCGAAATTATAAGCTGAACGCTCTACTATTGTTTCGGTTTCTACTGCCACACTTTGCTTAATGTCTACCCTTGTCGTGATTCTATTTCTGTTCCAACTCCTAGAAGCGAAGTTAATAAATAACAAGTTCCTGGGGTCTGTTTCAGATGAAGCATGTTGAATAGTTGTAGTGGGTTGAAATTGAACTTTGGAAAATATCCTCTTAGCTACGTCATGAGCTGATGAAGTTTCTGCTTTTCGGTTAATTGTAGCCTTCCCAGCGAAAATACTTGAATTAAAGAAATAACCATAACTCATTAAATCATTCTTATTAGGGTCAATCAAATAATCAATGATAGCAAAATTTGTCGTTTTAGTTATTGCGTTCGGAACGTCAAGGCTTTCAATCATTGCCCAAAAATAGTTCTTTAATGTAGCTTTATTACTTTCATCTACATCTGTCACAAGGTAAACCATATCTAAATTCAGCTTTTTCTGTTTACCTGGAGCTTCCTCAATTGGAACAACTTCAGGAAAGAGAATTTGAACAATATCGCCAACTTCTACCGAAACGGTCAAAGTAGCTGATGAAGTGTAAAGATAACCTGTTTCCCACAGTTCATAGTTAATGACTTGACATCTTGCCTTTGGTATTGGTAGACCTCTTTTGTCTTTTTTACCATTAGGAAGAGTAAAATCAGATATATTATAATAATTAGGGTTAAAGTTATCATAAACATTAGCTTCTAACATTAAATGAAGTCCGCCTTTCTCTTGATTTTAAATTCTGCCT
>OLGD01003797.1_pt1 | contig 13541 bp, 11 predicted proteins | sample 1605311 | NCBI WGS metagenome assembly OLGD01 (sample SAMEA3888917, study PRJEB22519) | human gut metagenome | biome: human gut; feature: human-associated habitat; material: faeces | place: Denmark | collected 2010 | reverse complement strand
TTATTTTACCTCTTATAAACGAAAAAGCCCAGCTTTTGCTGGACTTTTTCGACAGCCTGAGGAAAAGCGGCCTTTCGGCCGCTTTTCCTTTTTTGCCGAGGGTTTCCCGGCGGTTACCCTATGCTTTTTTCTTAAACAGCTTGCTGCGGAACAAGATCACCAGCATAACCGCCAGCAGCAACGCCACCAGGCCCAGGGTGATCCAGGACATGGTCAGGCTCTGGGCCACCACGCCCATGAGCAACAGCATGGGGAAGCCGAATACGATGGCCCACAGGTTCTGATACACCAGGTTCCCGGAGGCAGGGGTCTTGTATTGGGGGTCGGCCTGGCGCAGCAGGATCAGGCCCGTGCTGGCGGTGCCTGTAAGCATCCCGTACATGGCCAGGAACTGCTCCCCTTCATACTTGCTGAACAGCTGCCGGCAGATCCACCGCACGAACCAATAGGTCCCCGCCGTGCCCACCACGCAGATCAGCAGCAGGGGGATGATAAACTCTTTATGCAGGAAAGCGGACAGGTTGATGGCTGCGATGGAGGTCACCACCATCAGGTCAAAGGTAAGGCCGGAAACCCGGTTGAGCATAAAGTTGTTGGTATATTCCCGGTTCATGAGGCCGGCCTTTTTCAGCCAACGCATCAGGGCTTTGATCACCGCGGCAAACAGCATACCGAACAGGAAGTTGAATCCCCATATCAGGGGCTTGACCGTGCCCTCGAAGAAGCCGCCCAGGGCGTCCAGCCCCAAAGAAAGCAGCCACATCAGCCCATAGCCCAGCATATAGGCGGTAAACACCAGGCCAAATTGTACCGTGAGCTTATCCAGGGATTCCGCGATGGGGATCTCCCCCTTCTGGCTCACCATATCCACGGAAATATCCTCCGCTTCGTCCAGGTTCACGTCATGGACCTGGATCAGGCCCTTTTTCCGCATGGATTGCAGATAGATCACCCCGCCGATGCTGGAGGCCACAAACCCCAGCGCCGCCACCGAAAGGCCGAAGCTGGCGCCGTTCTGGAAGGCGGGATAGTCCGTTGCCGTCTGGTAGATCACGCCCCAGTTAAAGGCCTGGCCCGGCCCCTGGCCAAAGCCCATGGGCAGCAGGATGCCCGCCGCAGCCCAGTTGCCCAGCACATAGTGCAAGCAAAGGGTAATGCCCAAGCCGATCACCGCCTGAAGCAGATAGGTGGCCACCGTGGTGACCCCGGAATTGAAGATATCCCGGTTTCGCTCCTTGCCGGCCTCCTTTTTGCCGGTCCGGAAGGAGAGGGCCACCAACCCCAAGCCCAGCCCATGGTAGGTGATCGCCTCCAGGGTGGCGGTCTTGAACAGGGCTTTGCCGGTGATCCCCGAATAGACCCCCACCACCAGCAGCATCAAAAAGCCGCCAATTACCGCGCTGGGGATCAGGGAGCGGTTGATCAGGCTGATCTTGCGCCGCAGCATGTTGCCCAGCAGCATGGCCGCAAACAGAAAGCCCAGGGCAATCATCAGTTCCCAGATCTGCGCATCCCAGAATTGCACTTCGCTTGTCATGAATCCACCTCCTAGTGATCCGGCCGGTCAGCATGAACGCTGGGGCGCTTCCCGTAAGATCCGATACAGCTGATCATATTTCCGGCCGCAAAAGGTCTTATCGCCCTTTACTTCATAATAATCGTCCCCGCATGTGAATACGATGGTATTCCGGCCATAGATGCTCATATCCGATATGGCCTCCACCGGCAATTCCCGCTCCCCCGCCCGCAGGGCGGCGGCGGTAAAGGCAATGGGGCCCGTATGCTGATAGAGCACCTGGTTCCCGCTGTCCAGCTGGGTCAGGGTCACCGACCCATCCTGGAGGATGGGGGCGTCCCCGGCGGCCGCGGCCATATTCCGGAGCTCCGCCTCCTGCCACCGGTCCCATTCCTCCTCGGTGGCAAAGGGCGCATCCCCCTCCAGGCTGCCGTATTCCGTATAGGTGGTCCGGGCGCCGCAGGCGCAGGCCAAGGTATTGCCGCGGCTCTTCAGGCGGCCGATCTGCCCGCAGCAAGGGCACAGGAACAGAATGGTCTCCAAAGATTCCGCCCGCCGTTTGCCCCGGTACCGCACCGGGTCGGCTGCCTGGCGGGCATGGGCGTCCTCCCGTAGATCCTCCAGGATGTGGGCGTTCACCTCGTCCACGGACATTTCCTTGAGCTGCTCCGGGGTATATTTGTTGACCAAGTGCCCCTGGATCTTGCCCCGGCGCAGATATTTGGCCCACCGGGGATGGGCCAGATAGGCCCCCTCGATCTTGTAGGTATAGACCGGCACGCCGGCTTTTTTCGCCAGGGCGCCGGTGGAAGGCAGGATGGGCATGGTTTTGCCGGTAAAGGAACGGTTCCCCTCCGCAAACAGGCATACGCTATCCCCCTGCCGGAGGGTGCGGAGGATCTCCAGGGCGGTGGTATAGGCCACGGTGCCCTTGCGCCGGGAAATGATGCCGAAGCAGGCGTTCAGCAGCCAGGTAAGCAGGCCCTTGCGCTGCAAGTGGTCGCTGGCCACAAAGCACATGGGCCGCTTGAAGGCGCAGGCCACGGCCACCGGGTCCAAGGTAAGGTTATGGTTGGCCAACACCAGGTAGGGCGGCCGTTCTTGGGAGAGGTCCTGCGGGATGTAATGAATGATGCGCCGATAGATCGGCGCAACGACGGCGTATAGGAAGCCATACAGACCCTTCTGCAGGCGGTTGAGCTTTGCTTTGTGCGTTCCCATGGGCAGGTTTCCTCATCGTTTGATCGGCAAATTGCCGGGCGCTGGCTGATCCGGCAATATTTCGGGAAATTTCGCCATAATCAGCAATAGTATTATATCGAATCAAGCACCAAAAGAAAACATTTATTTTTCATTAAGGATTTTTAAGATTCCCCCTGCCGGACAGGCAGCTGGATATGAAATTCCGTGCCCGCGCCGGGCCGGCTTTCCACCTGCACCGACCCCCGATGGGCCTGGATGATCCAGGCCACCATGGACAAGCCAAGGCCGCTGCTGCCCTCCTCCCCGGCCCGGGCAGGATCCGCCTGCCAAAACCGCTCCCAGATATGGGGCAGTTGCGCCTGGGTCATACCGATGCCGTCGTCCCGGATCTTACAATCCAGCCATCCCTCCCGGCCCGCCACCTCCAGCCATACGTTCCCCCCCTGGCGGCCGAATTGGATGGCATTGGACGCGAGATTGATCAGCATCCGCATCATAAGCATTTCGTCCGCCTCCAGCAGGCAGCCCGGCTGGGCCTGGACGTGCAGGGCAATGCCCTTGGCCCGGGCCGCGGGCTCCAGGCTCTCCGCCACCAGTTCCATGGTATCCCCCAGGTCCACCGTCTCCATCTGGATGGGCTGGGTGTTGGCGTCCATGCGGGAAAGGGTCAGTAGCTCCTTGACCATGCGACTGAGTTTCTCCGCCTGCTCCTGGATGGCCAGCAGGCTCCGGCGCTGCTCCTGGGGGTCCGGCTCCTGCAGGGCCAGCTCGCACTGGGTGCGGATCACCGTCAGGGGGGTGCGCAGCTCGTGGGATACGTCGGAGGTAAAGCGCTTCTCCTGGGCAAAGGCCCGTTCCAGCCGCTCCAACATGCCGTCAAAGGCCCGGGACAGCTTGGCGAATTCATCGCTTCCCTGTATGTTCAGACGCCGGGACAGGTCCGACCCATCCACGATGTTGGTGGCGGTCTCCGCCATCCTGCCGATGGGCCGGAAGGCGCGCCGGGTCACCACATAGCCCCCCAGCACCCCCACCAGGAGCAGGGGCACCACCATCCATAAAAAGATCCTGGCGGAATAATCCTCCATGCTGGTAATGGTATCCATATTCAGGCTGGTGCGGATCCATACCTGCACCTGGGGGGATACGGCATAAAGCACGTCGTATACATACCATATGCTCCCGCCGTCGCCCTCCACCCGCCGCATGGCGCCCGCCTCCAAGGGCGCGTCAAAATCCGGCACCCGGCCGTAAAGGGTGACCCGGCCGCCGGCATCCATGACGGTGACTTTTGCGTAATCGATATCGTTCAAATCGTCGTCCAGCTCCAGCACCCCATGCTCCAGCTCGATCTCCTCCATGGCCTCCTCCGCAGCCCGGCGCAGGGTGGTGCGCACATAATCGTCCGCCTGCTTTTTGATGCTGCCCTGGAGCAATAAAAACACCAGCACCGCCATCGCCACCAGCACCGCCGCCGACCAGACCAATACCCGCTGCTTGACGCTCAATCGCTTCATGGCTGCTCCCTTATCACATATCCCACGTTCCGCACCGTGTGGATCAGCTTCTTCTCCTGCCCCTCGTCCACCAGCTTGCGCAGCTTGCGGATGTACACATCCACCACGTTGGAACCGCCCTCATAGTCGTAATTCCATATATGGTCCTCGATCCGCTGCCGGGAAAGGACGATGCCCTGGTTGCGCATCAGATATTCCAAAATGGCATATTCCCGGCCGGATAAATACAGCTCCCTTTCCCCCCGGAACACCTGCCGCCGGTTTCCATCCATCACCAAGTCCCCCACCTGGAGCCGGTTGGTCAGGCTCTTGCTCTGCTGGCGGATCAGCACCCGGATCCGGGCCAACAGCTCTGCGCCGGCAAAGGGCTTGACCAGATAATCGTTGGCCCCCGCGTCCAAGCCCTTCACCCGGTCCTCCACGCTGTCCCGGGCGGTCAGCAGCAGCACCGGCACCCCGTTCCCCTCCTGGCGCAGCTGCTGCAAAAGGGTCAGGCCGTCCAGATTTGGCAGCATGATGTCCAATACCACCGCATCATAGGGGGTCACGGAAATATGATGCTTGGCGTCCAGCCCATCGTAGCACCGGTCCACCCCGTAATGCTCGCTGGACAACAGCTTATATAAGGCCTCGTTCAGGCTTTTGTCATCCTCTACGATCAGGATCCGCATGGCGCTCCCACGTCCTTTCTTTTTCTACTGCTATTATAGTATACCGCCCCACATGAAACCAAGATGAAAACCGGGCTTTTTTTGATAAGGGTTCCGATTGTTCGGATTTTTTGCAAGCCTCGCTGCATTTACCCGATGGAGAAACCGGATAGCGGGATTCTTTTCCTATATAAATTATGAAAAATACTCCCGCGGGCCAAAAATAATTCGCAAAAAAATTTTTGCGCTTTCATGTTCATTTCATTTTCGCGGTTTATCCTAACGCCATCGAAGCAAACGGGAACGGACCTGCGGACAGGAAACGCCGCGGCCGATTTCCGGCAAGCCAGGCGGGGCGCGCGCCCGCCGGCCCTGGAGCACCCGTCTGAACCGGCGATATGCCCACAGGCGGATAGATCCCAAAAGACCCAAACAAAAACAAACCATCCAGTATTTAGAAAAGGAGAACCACAACCATGAAAAAATTCCTCTTAATCGCCCTTGTCGCCACCCTGCTGCTGGCCGCCGCCTGCGCGGCGCCCGCCGCCCAGTCCGATACGGATACCGCCGCTCTGGAAGCCCAGCTGGCCCAGATGGAGCAGGAAATTGCGGATCTACAAGCGCAGCTGGACACCGCCGCCTCCGATCCGGCGGCCCAGCCCACCGATGACGCCGGCGCCCCTGCGGCCGCCGTACAGGACGACGCCGCTGTAGCTGCCGACGCCACGCCCTCCCCTGCGGCCGCCGAGCAGCCTGCCGCCGCCTCCCAGGGGACTGCCACCACCAAGACCATGGCCGACTACGACCTAGCCTCCCTGCAGGCCAGCACCGCCGCCCTGGTGGAGAAGGCCAAGGCGGCTACCCCGGGCAACGACGCCAGCGCCAACTACGACACCTACCGGGCCCTGGACCGGGAGCTGAGCAACATGGAGGACCAGCTGGACCGTTGCGAGGACGAGGCGGAGCATGATTACCGGCAGGGCTTGCTAAGCCGCACGGATCTTAAGGACTTGGAGCGGGAACTGGAAAAGCTGGAGGATGACCTGGACCGGGCGGAAGACGACCTGGAGTACCGGTTCCGCATCGACGACTAATCCAAGCCTGAAACGAACGAACCATCGGGGCGGCGGATGCAGCATCCGCCGCCTTTGGCTGCCGGAAACGGGGCGCGGGGCGGCCTTTTGGGGGGTCCGAGGCCCCTTCGCCTTGCCCGGGGCTGGGGTTTGCCCTGCGCGCCCAAGCCCCATGGAGGCGCAGGCCGGAACGGGGCATGGGTTGTCCCTTGGCCCGGCTGTTTTTTGGGGGATTGGCGTCCCCCTTGTTTTTTCATGGAAAGGTGCTATAATCAATATTGGTTCATTCCTAAACCATTTTTTGTGCGAGGTAGCGCCATGCAGCCTTCCTATATCCAGCGGGCGGCCGGCTTTTTCGGCCTGCTATCCGGGCTGAACAAAACCTATCTGGACGTCTGCTGCAAAGCCCTGGACGACCTGCGCCTGTCCCGGGCGGAGGTGGCCATTTTGCTTAGCCTCCAGGCCGATCCCCAGTGCGATACCGCCAACGGCCTATGCGGGCGGTTGGGGTTTTCCAAGGGTCGCATCAGCCAGGCCCTGGTCGCCCTGGAGGAAGAGGGGCTGTTGCAGGCCAGCGTCTCCCCCCAGGACCGCCGGCGCCATCCCATTGCCCTATTGCCCGCCGCCGGGCCGGCCATGGAGCGGCTGGAGCGGGCGTCTCAATATTTCATCGGGCACATCCTGGGGGACATCCCCCAAGGGGAGCTGGATACCGCCCGCCGGGTCGCCCAAACCATCCATCAAAACATTCGGCAGCTGCGGCAAAAGCTGGACCTTCCTCCCCAGCAGCCCAATACGAGGTGAACTATGGAACAACTGGATAAAAAAACCATCCTCTTTGAGCAGACGCCGGTACCCAAAGCTGTGGCCCAGCTGGCGGTGCCCACGGTGTTCAGCTCCCTGGTGATGGTATTGTATAACCTGGCGGATACCTATTTTGTCGGCCAGCTCAACGACCCGGTGCAAAACGCCGCCGTTACCCTGGCCGCCCCGGTGCTGCTGGCCTTCAACGCGGTGAACAACCTGTTCGGGGTGGGCAGCTCCAGCATGATGAGCCGGGCCCTGGGCCAGAAGGACTATGAAACCGTGGCCCGCAGCTCCTCCTTCGGGTTTTATTGCGCCATCCTGTTCGGCGTGCTGCTGGCGGCGGGATGCACCGTTTTCAAAACGCCGCTGCTGCGCCTATTGGGGGCGGACGCCACCACCGCCGAGGCCACGTCCGGCTATATGTTCTGGACGGTCACCCTGGGGGCTGTCCCCGCCATCCTAAACGTGGTGATGGCCTATCTGGTCCGGGCGGAGGGCAGCGCCATGCACGCCAGCATCGGCACCATGAGCGGCTGCCTGCTCAACATCCTGCTGGATCCCATCTTCATCCTGCCCTGGGGCCTGAACCTGGAGGCCGCAGGCGCCGGCCTGGCCACCTGCATCTCCAACGTGGTGGCCTGCCTGTATTTCGCGGTGCTGCTCCTGGTGAAGCGGGGCCATACCTATGTTTGCGTGCACCCCAAAAAATTCTGGTGCGGCCGCCGCATCATGGGCGGGGTATTCGCCGTGGGCATTCCCGCCTCCATCCAGAACCTGCTCAACGTCACCGGCATGACCGTATTGAACAACTTTACCGCCGCCTACGGCGCCTCCGCCGTGGCCGCCATGGGCATCGCCCAGAAGATCAACATCGTCCCCATGTATGTGTCCATGGGTATCTCCCAGGGCATCATGCCCCTGATCAGCTACAACTACGCCAGCGGCAACGTGGACCGGATGAAGCAGACCGTCCGCTTCTCCCGCAAGGCCGCCCTCAGCATCATCCTGCTGATCGCCGCCTTCTATTTCCTCTTGCCCAGCACCATGGTCTCTCTGTTCATGCAGGACCCGGAAATCGTCCAATACGGTTCCCGTTTCCTGCGGGGCTTCTGCCTGGGCCTCCCCTTCCTGTGCGTGGACTTCCTGGCGGTAGGGGTGTTCCAGGCCGTGGGCATGGGCCGGGAAGCCCTGGCCTTCGCCATCCTGCGCAAGGTGCTGCTGGAGATCCCCGCCCTGTTTATCCTCAATTGGCTCTTCCCTCTGTACGGCCTCGCCTACGCCCAGTTCATCGCGGAATGCATCCTGTCCGTGGCCGCGGTGCTGATGCTGCGCCGGCTCTTCCGCCGGCTGGAAAGCCAACCCAGACCCCCCGCCGTCTCCTAACGCCATCGGTCGCGCCCCCAAAAAGGGGCCTGATAAACCCGTCGAAGCCGGCCCTGGCTTTTCGACCGGCCAACGAAAAGGCCCCCTTCCGGGGGCCTTCAGGCTGTCGAAAAACCCCCGGAGGCTTTGATCGGATTTGGCGACATGCGCGTCAAATCCGCAAAAAGCCTTGCGTAGCAAGGGTTTCCTTGCATAGCTCCCTGGCCGCGCCGTAGGCGCAAGGGAGCTATGAACACCTCGAAAAAGTGGCGCAAGCCACTTTTTCGACAGCCAAAAGGCCCCCTTCAAGCCGGTGGCATAGGAAACCACCGCTCCTAAGGCGGCCTTCCCTTATTTTGACCTTTCCTCCTTCTGCTTTTCCGCCTTGACCCCGCTGCGGAAGGCGCTGGGAGTCATGGCCATCTGCCGCAGGAAGTAGCGGGTAAAGGTTTTTGCGCTGTTGTAGCCCACCTCAAAGCTGATCTCATGGATGGGCTTGCGGGTGCGCAGCAGCTGCTCGCAGGCCCGGTTAATCCGCACATAGTTGAGGAAATCTTCAAAGTTCTTCTCCACCTGGCATAGCAGCAGGCGGTTGAGCTGGCTTACGCTGACGCCGAAGATATCGGCGGTCTCCTGGGCGGTCATGGGGGCGGCATAGCCCCGGTATATGGCCTGTACGATGGCGTAGGCCAAGCGGCCCTGCTCCACCTGGCAGATCTCCTCCACCCTTTGGTAGGTCTTGCGGTAGGCGCCGATGCGCATCCCCACCCGGGCGGAAAACACCTTGGAGATGTGGGAGGCGTCCACATAGCCCAATATCTCCGCCAGCTCCTCCAGCGTTAGATCCGTATACAGCAGATAATCGGCGGTCTTGCCGATGCGCATCTCGTTGAGCAGGTCGAAAAAGGATAGGCCGGTGGCCTTGGTCAGATAGGCGCTGATGCTGGAGGGGCTGCAATAGAACAGCCGGGAGAGCATATCCAGCGTCAGCTTTTCGCTCAGATGCACATACATATACCGGAGGATCCGGCTCTTATCCCCGGCAGGCTCCGCCGGGTCCTGGGGCGGCTTTCCCTGCCGGCGTCGGATGCGCTCCAATCGGATGCACAGCTCCACCAGGCTGCTCATCACCAGCAGGTTGCCATAGGAGGCGGGCTCGGGGGCGTCCAGGGTGGATTCCAGCCCCAGCTCCTCCTGTAGCCGGGCGAAGATCTCCTCCACAGGCTTGCCCGCCGCCCCTCCGCAATGGAGCACGGGCAGGGCGCTGAGGCTGCGAAGCCAGCCCCGTTCCAGCAGGTCGGCGTCATAGAAGGCCTTCATCAGCCGGTTCACGCTGTCCAGGTCGTATATCAGCAGGGAATATTGCAGCGGCGCCTCCACCTGGGTCACGTCCGTAATCTGCCAGGGCAGGATGCATACCACATCCCCCGGCTCCAGGGTATAGGTCTCCCCCTGTAGCTTCAGGACGCCCCGGCCGCTGTGGATCAGCCAGATCCTTGCCTCGCTATGGATCAAGGGGGTCGTGGGCTCCCGGATCACCTCCCGATCCAGGCTGCACGGCTTGCTGATGTTCAAATGGGACCGGGTGGCGGGCTGTACCCGTATGGTGCGGCGCATAGGTTCCTCCCTGGGTTTTTCTTCGATTATATCATGGATATAGACATTTCTATAGGATAATATGGGACATATATTCATTTTAATATTGTATTATAATAGCTTTTATGCAGTCAGATCCTCTGGCGATTCCAGGGGATTTCCCCCTGCCCCGGCTTTGACGCCGGCTGGAAATCGGTGCTAAAATACCATGCGCGCCCGGCCGGGCGGCCTTTCCCAACCCCCGGGACGGGATATAATATACATGGGAGCGGCGGTATCCGTCCCGCCCCCAGCCATTTGTATCGTAGGAGGCAGCCTATGCCCATCCAGGTTTTCAGCGAGATCGCCCCCCTTAAAACCGTCCTGCTCCACCGGCCCGGCCGGGAATTGGAGCATTTGGTGCCGGGTACCATGGGGCGGCTGCTGTTTGACGACATCCCGTACCTTGCCGGCGCCCAGGAGGAGCACGACCGCTTTGCCGCCCTGCTTCGGGAGAACGGCGTGGCGGTAAAATACCTCACGGCGCTCATGGCCGAAGCCCTGGACCATTGCCCAGCGCTTCGCCTGCCCTTCCTGCGCACCTTCATCCAGGAGAGCGGTCCTGTGGCCAAGGGCTACGAGGAGGCCCTGCTCCCCTATCTTTTGGACATGGCGGACAACCAGACCCTGGTCAACGCCATGGTGGCCGGGGTGCGCCTGGCGGACCTGGGCGACGGCATGGGCCGCCAGCTCCCCGCCCTGCTCCACCGGGAGGCCCAGTTCCTGCTGGACCCCATCCCCAACCTGTACTTTACCCGGGACCCCTTCGCCGCCATCGGCAACGGGGCTTCCCTACACCGGATGTTCTCCGAGACCCGGGCCCGGGAAACCCTGTTTGGGGACTTCATCCTCCGGCACCATCCGGATTTTGCAGGCCGGGTGCCCCTGTATTATTCCCGCCAGGCCCCCTTCTCCCTGGAGGGCGGGGATATCCTGAACCTTTCCGCCCGGGTGCTGGCGGTGGGCGCTTCGGAGCGCACCATGCCGGAGGCCATCGAGGACCTGGCATTGCAGATCTTCGCGGACCCCAACGCCGCCATAGAGACCATTCTGGTGCTGGATATCCCCGGCGTGCGGGCGTATATGCACCTGGATACGGTGTTTACCCAGGTGGACTGGGATACCTTTGTGATCCATCCCGGCATCCTGCCCGCCATGAGCGCCGTCACCCTGGAGCGGGGCGGGAAAAACGGCCTGCGCATCCGGGAGCAGACCCAGCCCCTGGATCGGGTGCTCGCCCGGCTGCTGGAGCTGCCCCAGCCGGCAAAGCTGCTCTTCTGCGGCGGCCAGGACGCCATCGCCGCCCAGCGGGAGCAGTGGAACGACGGGGCCAATACCCTGTGCCTTTCCCCCGGGGTGGTGGTCACCTACGACCGCAACCAGGTCACCAACCGGCTGCTGGAGGACAACGGCATTCGGGTCCTGTCCATCCCCAGCAGCGAGCTTTCCCGGGGCCGGGGCGGCCCCCGCTGCATGAGTATGCCGCTAGTGCGCGAGGCGCAAATGTAGTATAATAATTGCAAATTCCATTTTTCTTTTGAAAGGATGTGTTTGCAATGCCTGTGAACCTGCGCGGAAAGAATTTCCTGACCCTTTTGGATTTTACCCCCGACCAGATCCGCTACCTGCTGGACCTGAGCCGGGATTTCAAAAACGCCAAGCGGGCCGGCATTCCCCACGCCCATCTGGCCGGGAAGAACATCGTGCTGCTCTTTGAAAAGACCTCCACCCGCACCCGCTGCGCCTTTGAGGTGGCCGGACGGGATCTGGGCATGGGCGTCACCTATCTGGACCCTGGCAGCTCCCAGATGGGCAAAAAGGAAAGCATCGCGGATACCGCCCGGGTGCTGGGCCGGATGTACGACGGCATCGAATACCGGGGCTTTGACCAGAAGATCGTAGAGGAGCTGGCGGCCTATGCGGGCGTGCCGGTCTGGAACGGCCTGACCAATCAATTCCATCCCACCCAGATCCTGGCGGACCTGCTGACCATTCAGGAGAAATTCGGCCGCTTGGAAGGGATCCGCTTCACCTACATGGGGGACGCCCGGAACAACATGGGCAATTCCCTGATGATCGGCTGCGCCAAGATGGGGCTTCACTTCACCGCCTGCGCCCCCAGTTCCCTGTTCCCCGCCCCCGAGCTGGTGGAAAAGGCCAAGGAATTCGCTGCGGCCAGCGGCGGCAGCGTGACCCTCACCGAGGACGTGGACCAGGGCCCCGCCAACGCGGATGTGATCTATACGGATATCTGGGTCTCCATGGGGGAGGCGGACAGCGTTTGGGCGGAGCGGATCAAGCTCCTCAAGCCCTATCAGGTCAATGCCGGCGTCATGGCCAAGGCCGCGCCCAACGCCATCTTCATGCACTGCCTGCCCTCCTTCCACGACACCAACACCACCATCGGCGCCCAAGTGGCCAAGGACTTCGGGGTCACGGAGATGGAGGTGGCCAACGAGGTCTTTGAAGGCCCCCAAAGTGTGGTGTTCGACGAGGCGGAAAACCGGATGCATACCATCAAGGCGGTCATGTACGCCACCTTGCAATAAAAATCCAATCCATCGGGAGGTAATCCATGTCTTTCAAGCTGCCCGTATACCATGCGCCGGATTTTTCCCAGCCGAAATTCCAGGACGCGCCCAATGTGCAGACCGCTCCGGTGCTTCAAGCCGGCGTGGCCCCCGAAAACTATCACAGCACATCCATGTTCCCGGAATACTTCAAGGTAAACGGGCAGTGGCTGCTGGCCAAGGAAAGCCGCATGGATTCCAGCGTGGTGCTTCAGGACGGCCAGCTGCTGGTGGTGGAAAACCGCAACCTTCAGCCCGGCGATCAGGTGGTCCTGGGCAGGACGGAGCAAGGCGAGGACGGGATCTACCTGCACGCCAACGGGTTCTGGGAGGAAGGCCGGGACCATGACGACCAATTCGTTTTTCGTCAGGGCCGCAGCCGGGAAACCTCCTACGCCCGGGATTACGACGAGCTGATGGACCTATTGCGCTATGAGAAGGCCCACGGCAAAGTCGTATGGGTGATGGGCCCGGCCTTCGCCTTTGACAGCGACGCCAGGGCTGCCATGCAGGCCATGGTGGAAAACGGCTATGTCCATGGCCTCATGGCGGGCAACGCCCTAGCCACCCACGATCTGGAGGGGGCCCTGCTCCACACGGCCCTGGGCCAGGACATCTATACCCAGCGGCCCCAGCCCAACGGCCACTACAACCACCTGGACGTGATCAATCTGGCCCGGAAAAGCGGCTCCATACCCCAGTTCATCCAGGATCACAACATCCAGGACGGCATCATCTACAGCTGTGTGACCCACAACGTCCCCATCGTATTGGCCGGCTCCATCCGGGACGACGGCCCCCTGCCCGGGGTGATCGGGGACGCCTACCAGGCCGCCGGGGCCATGCGGGATATGGTGCGGGACGCCACCTGCGTCATTTGCCTTGCCACCATGCTGCACACCATCGCCACCGGCAATATGACCCCCTGCTTCCGGGTGCTGGCGGACGGCACCATCCGGCCCCTGTACATCTACACCGTGGACGCGGATGAATTCGTGGTAAACAAACTCCTGGACCGGGGCAGCCTTTCCGCCAAAACCATCGTCACCAACGTGCAGGATTTCATCACCATCGTAGCCCGGGGGTTAAAGGTCATCTAGCCATTCCAGGAAAGCGGCCGTCTTTGGGGTTGGCGGCTCCTTTCGTGTGGAAACGTTGCGGCCCCGCGGGGGGGCGGCGGGCGCGCGCAGCGCGCACAAAGGCGGGGG
>OLGD01003787.1_pt1 | contig 13560 bp, 19 predicted proteins | sample 1605311 | NCBI WGS metagenome assembly OLGD01 (sample SAMEA3888917, study PRJEB22519) | human gut metagenome | biome: human gut; feature: human-associated habitat; material: faeces | place: Denmark | collected 2010 | reverse complement strand
AAAGCCAACGAATTTACGGATACACGGTTTCATTCTTAATACTCGTAAGATACAATAGCCCTACCCAGGAGAGATCCTGGAGTAATAAAAGGGGAGGTGTTCTCCTATGCCCGGAATCAATAAATGGTTCCTGCTAGGGGTCGCTATCCTCGCATTGATTGCGTAGATATTTAATCTACTCATCGGGCGGGGAATAATGGTAGTTGACCCCTCTCTGGTTTAGGCCATTGATATTATCGATATGATAATCGCTATGATCGATATAGGGATCATCATACACGAGATATCGTGGAAAGAACCATGAGTTCTACCCGCATCCGCATTGGAATTCCAATGCGGATTTGTTTTACCGATGACTCACTATCTTGCTACTGGTGCAGACGCAAGGATTTGAACCTTGAATTCTAGTCCCAATCAAGAATAATTGCTGTCTGTGCATCCACAATAGAAAAGGGGAACTATTGTATCGACGCACCGCTTTATCTAGCGTGTTACCATTACACCACGTCTACATATTCATTGGAGCGGGTGATGGGAATCGAACCCACGTAATCAGCTTGGAAGGCTGAAACTCTACCATTGAGTAACACCCGCGCCAAATAGGGGAGGGGAGGGAGGATAAAGTAGAACGGCAAGATGATTGAAGAAGGAATTAACGGTTAAACGGTATCTTCCTTAACCTGCAATCGGGATAATAAAGGTGCCTAGGCGGTTGCCTTGCAGTTTCTGCATAGCAAACTTCTAGAGTAAATAAAAGGGGGTGTATCCCTATGCCAGCAATTAAAAACTGGTTTAATTATGGGGTCACTATCCTTGGATGGATCGTGTAGATTTAGAATCTACTCATTGATCTGGGGATTATGGTAGTGGACCCCTCTCTCGGGTCTATTCTCGACCTCGTAGATTAGGCGCTCACCGTGCGCGACATGGTGGCGATTCTAATCGCGTGGGAGAAGGAAGAACCGTGAGTTCTACCCTTATCCGCATCGACCACCGATACGGATTTGCTCTTTCAAACCATTAACCATCACAATCATCTTACCGTTGGTACGGCTGTCTGGATTCGAACCAGAACACACGGATTTCAGATCAATTCTTATTTGCTGTTAGTGCATCTTACATTCGTGGCACATTAGTACGTCGCTCTGCCGTTAAGCTACAGCCGTGTAATACGGCACGCATTTGCTACTTACCTTACAACTGTAATGCATGAATTGCTGTTAGCGTGCCAAAATTTTTCTTACGCGCCCTCTAAGGCTTTCCATACCGGTTCGTACCGAGGTAACTTAAGAGTGTCTATCAAACATTCCCACGGGTCTAACTTTCCAGTGTACACCATTTTGAGTACAGCCGGAGAGAATCCACTTACCAGGACAACACCATTCTTATTTTGTGTCAACGGAATTGTGTTTGTTCGCGAGCACACATTCCAGAATACTAGCCGAGGAAGTTCATATCCATTCTCTTGATACTTCATTTTCAGAGAATCAAATACTCGCATACTTGCATTCTTTGCACACTCGTCAAACTCCATATCGCTTATTATCAGAATGTTTTTAGGCATATCCGTTTGCGAAGTATGGTTTTTCACCGCCGTATTGAGAATCAGTTCGAATACCGCTTCAATATTTGTGTTGGCAACTTCGTTATGTTCCGCCGCACAAATAATACGTTCTGCCAAAGAACTAGTGTTTTTCAAATTCACAAATTGTGGACGGCTACTGAACGTGATATACATATCTTTGTATGGGCAAGACGCACGTTCTGCAAAATACAAAGCCAATGCGTGTGCTACTTCCCATGCAGTAGTTTGTGTCGATCCTACTTGTATACACATTGAACCACTTCCATCCGCCACAACAAGTGTAGTATCATTATCCTGTACAAAATCAGGTAATGCCTTCCACATCGCTTCAATAGCAGCATCCATTTTAATATTTAAGTTATACCAGAACTTTCCACCCATGTATTTATGGATTATATCATGTGGATATAAGGTACTTGCGTTGATCTTTGTCTCTCCGCGAGACAATTGATCCAGATATGCTCTGCGCCGTTCCTCGTCATGTCGCAGAAAAGCGTTACTATAAATCAGGTTAGCTCTGGAAGGTACGTTAGGGTACTTTATTTCCTGCCATTCGTTTGCCGACATCTTTCGCTCAACTACATCTATTTTTCTGCGCAATGCAGAAAGTTCTTTTCTATATTTTCTCGGACTCCATCCAAGCATAGCCATAAGTTCCCCGGCTATCGCTCTATCAACACGCTTTCTACAGTGTTCGCTAGGAAGCCACTTGCCCAGAAGCGATACTTGCCCATTCCGCTTATTGCATTCCTGTATGTCCGTAAGCAATTGCTTCCTTATAATATTGAATGCTTCCCTTTTGACCCCAGGGATATTCAGCATGCATACCAAGTCATCCCAGCGCCCATATTCGGGCAGCAAATCGAGCACTGCAACAGCTTCTTTCTTATGCCACTTCGCCAGGAACCCCATGCACGTGCGGAACAACCTACGTTCGCCCATGCCGCCGCGAATATCACGCGCGAAAAACAACCATGCGATTGCATATGTAGGCGATTCACGATATGCCTCAGCAAATGCAGAGGCAATTTCCTGCTCACTACGATTACGGAATGAACTTACCGCAAAATTCAAATCGAGCAACGCTTTTCCCGTGGTCGCATACCCTGCTCCGCCGTTTTCCGTGTATGAAACGGAACTTTCCGCATTGTATGCCTGCATTTGCTGCATGAAATCCATACCCTATATCCTCCACTTCATTATTTTCTTAGGGATTCCTCCTTGCCAGCGGGAAAGGAGGTGGTATAATACTGGCAAGGAGGTGGTCTAACATGAAGAGTTACTCTTCACGCGAAGTCATCTCTATGCTGGAGCATGCCGATGGGGTTCTGGTTCCACTGCGTCCGCATTAAAGGTGATCACGCCATATAGACGGACGAATCCGGCTCCCACCACGTCACTGTTCCTCTAAACCGTAAGGATATTCCGATCGGTACTTAGAAAAGCATAGAGCGACAGGCCGGGGTCCATTTCCTAAATCACAAATGAACCCTCATCAGGAGAGACCCTGATGCTTTCTGCGGGTGCGGTGGACACCCGTTATCTATTTCAAACGCGGTTACGCCACGTTGAAATACTCTTTATAGCTAAAACGAATTTTGGTATTGATGATATCCCACACTGTAGATACTCCACATCCAATTTTTTCTGCAATTTCATTAAGCGTACTTCCTGCAATCCTCATCTGTACAATAGTTTTCTGTTGATCTGGAAGTCGAGTTATCCATTCTTCAATTTCAGTAGTATGCTCGTCTTCAACTGAAAGTGTATTCTTTAATTCGTCAGATAATTCCATAATTAGCGAACAATTCTTGTCACGTTTAAACGTATCATGATAGTATCCCATACCACGATATCCAACAATCATTCTGTATAATCTACAATCAATATAGCGCAAGCATGTTTTTAGTGTAGCTTTATCATATGGCGGATATCCATTTTTCCGCATAAATTCTACGAATACCATACGTGCTTCTTGATATAAATCTTCACGCAATTCCGCCGATTGATTCTTCCCGCGTGCTATGTATGCATTCACACATCTTTTAATCCAACCATCATACTCGATCAGATACTTTTCCTCATTCATTACGCAAGTCCTCCCCGTCTTATCTCCATGGCTTTGAAGCAAGATAAGCACATTGTATTTGCTTATCAAATACTCTGCTTTCTTGCAGATAAGACGGCGCGCAATGAGAATGAAGATTACTTATTAAGCCAATAATTCATCATAAAAATTGCTGTAAGCGCGCCAAATCGGAATCGCTTATTCCGAAGGATTTTATAAGTGGTACGAATCATGCATATCGATATTAGACTCTGTTTCTTGTTTAAGCCAAGCAATCACGTGATTCATTGCAGACTCAAAATCCCAATACCAACTGCTATCAAATGTTATATAACCGTCGTCATCAAACTCTATTGATTCTCCGTCACAATTTTCATCTATTAGTACATCATGACACGGACGAACTAGCAACCCAGCAAGTTCTTCTAACGATAGAGAGCGGATATATTCTAAATTATCCATACTATATTAGTTAAACATATCGCTCAAATCATCATCGTTACTAGCAGCAGGAGGATGAACTTCCCTAGCTTCACCGCCAGACGAATTTTTAGCAGCTTGTGACGTAAATTCAACCGCGTAGGCAAAAACCGTAAGATTCAAACCCTGCGTACCATCGCGTTTATCCCACAAGTTAGGCGTAAATTCTCCCCATACAGCAACTCCGTCGCCCTTATGGAGATACTTCGCACAGGTTTCTCCTCGTGCGCCCCATACAGACACTTCATAGAAGTCCGCTTTATCTTTATCCCGCCTTACCGCGACTGCCATCGAACAAACCGATTTGCCATTTGCAGTACGCATCTGCGGGTCATGTGTCAGTTTTCCCGAGAAAGAAATTTTTGCTGCCATTTACTTGCCTCCCAATTCTTCATATATCCTACGTCTCAACGCCGGATCTGATATGTCTTTATAGCTACTGTTGGTAAACTCTCGAATTTTCGCCCCAACCGCTCGCTTCTCATCATTCGTCATCCCGGCAACCAGATTGTTTATAAACTCTGTAAGCTGTTCCTGGGTAATTTCGTCATCGCTTGCAGCCGTTTCTTGCTTAACATCAGGAATATCTTCGTGAGCTTTTCTGATTTCGACCCTTTCAGGCGCACCTTCCGAAATCCACTCCCAAAGCTGCCTACCATGCGCGGACCTTAATACACTATGTAACGAATCGAAAATTCCTGTCCTATCCTTAGAGACAACAGCATTGTGGTTTTGGTCAATCTCAAATACCGTTGTGAATTCATACTCAAGTCCATCACGAAATATAGGTGCCAGGCCAATTTTCCTTGGTACTTTCTTACCTTTTTCATTTTCCTCGACAACATAATCAGTTTTCGTTCGCAATGTACTAATGACATTCATATTACATTGCAACACTTTATCGACCAACCGATTATGTTGAGGAGTTACGTCGCGCCAAGCGGTATATGAATTCGACGTTTTTGCCGATACCGCACCATGAATATCGAGTAAACCACCTTCACCTGCCCATGCGTGAGACAAAGAATCGACAATCAATACTTCAATCCCACCATCTTCTGCACAATCAATCGCTTCTTCATATCGCTGCGGGGAATATGGAGGCGACAATGGAATCGTAAGGTATTGTCCAACGCGTATATCGCCAGAACTATTACCTACATACAACGAACCAGAACCGTTTTCGGTATCGATGATGCAAATTTTCTCCCAAATGTCGCTATCTGCCAACCCAGGATACTCTGCTCGCAGAAATCCATAGCTAAGTATCAATGACGACAACGTTTTCCCACTACCAGACGCCCCAATCATTCCAATTTTGACCTTTGCTGAGCTGCGCCTGGCTTTCTGCAACTGAATTTGTCCTGCCATCTCGTTTCCTCCTTTGTTTTTGTGCCTTACATATATCTACGGTCCTAAAAAATCTCAAATTTTCGGATTTCAGCAGTAAAGTGTTTGTTAAATCATATTGCACAAATTTCCTTCCTTATATACCGCTATTTCCCGCGCTCCTAAACTCCGTAAATCCTCATCTTTCATAGCCCATGTCCGTGTGACGTCCCTTTTACCCACCATTTCATTCGTTTTGTGCACCAGTATCCACACATTCTCGCTTCATCCTCTTTTCTTTCAACTGCTCCGTCAATTCCGGCAAGACATCCATCCATCCCTGCTCACACAAAACCCTTTGGCGCTCATTCGCCGTCGAATGCGCGTATCGATCTGTCATGTGCGTCACCGCATGCCCTGCGATGTCTCGCCCAACGGCATAACCTCCAATTCTAACTGCATTCGTAACTACTGTATGCCTCAGAGAATGCAGCCCTGTGTGCAACCCACACGCCCTCTGAATTCGTGACACCCTCGCGAGTGCTTCGCGTCGTTCATATCGCCGCTCGCCACCTCTAGCACAGAATAGAGGAGCGTTGGGTTCAAATTTCATGAGTTTCACATATTCCTTCAAGTATAAAAGTGCTGGCTTGGCTACCTCGACACACGTCGGTTTATTACTGCCTTTTCGAACGACATCCACAGAATGTTCCGCATTCAAAATGTCTTTCACATCAAGCTGTAGCGCTTCATGAATGCGAAGCGCGCTGCCACCAATGAGAACAATGAGCGCCTTAGCTACCATTAATGCATTTGTAGCCCACTTTGGTTCGCATCGCAGCATATTCCGCATTTCAGCATCCGAATATGCTCGTTCAATCTCCTCGTCACTTCCCGGTTGCGGTACATCCGAACGACTTAACACCGGCAGAATTTTAGATGGATCCTTTAGAATATATCCTGCCACTTCACAGAAACCAAAGAAACTCCTCAGGGCTGTACCTACAAGCGAGCGGCTCGCATCATTTAAGTCTCGCGTAGTCCCGTACCATTCCATTACCATTGCGCCCGTAACTCGATTAACGTTCGTCAGGTCCAGCACAATATCGTGATGGGCACGCACATACGAATTCAAATTTCGCACCGAACGCATATACGCCTCAATGGTTAGCGTTGCCGCTCGTTTCTCCATCATCCACTCCATGTACTTCCGCATCAGGTCCGTGTCACCCTCCTTTGCCAGTTGATCTACGTAGAACGGAATCGAACGTTTGTTCATGTCTCGCATTATACCTTACTCCTCCTCGCCTGTCAAGACCTTTTTGTAATATTGCGAACAGAAATTCGATTGTAATTAAATATATTATAATAATTATATTATACTACACATTTCCTAACACCCACAGCAAAACCGCAACGCCGACAAAAAATATCCCAAGACAATCGATAGCATCTCTATAGTATCGCAGCGTATCAATTTTCCGTGCCCTCAAATCTCTGCGCGGTGCCCGCTTAAAAGTAGCCTTCAAATTCCATTCCTCCATTCCAAAATAAAAGAGAGCAGGTTGTCCTGCTCCCTTGCCCGTTGCTATCGATTACAGATCATCCGGCATTTCGTATGTACCGTTGTTCATCCGCTCGACGATGCCGCCGAGGTCGTTCGGATCCTGCTTGATTTCCGCCATGGGATCGTCGCTGAGCATGGCTTGCAGCTTTGCGTCCGTATCGTACTCCCATGGCCTGGAGTTCGCTTTCATGGCGTTATGTATAGCGACTCTCTCCAACGCTCGGTTGCCCTTAGCAGCATTCGGAATCACACTCCGATAGAGATTCTTGAAGTAATCAAACGCACCCATTTTACATACCTCCATTACTGCACTTGTCTAATTTCCATTTCACTTCTATCCAAATTTTGTCCACTAAAATAGTGAACCGGAATTCCACATTGCCTAGTGATATTTATTACTCTATAGAAGTCAGAATGACTTATATAGTCGGCGCGAAACCATACTTCTGATGCATTCCTGACGGTAGAATTCTGCACAGAAACATCTACTGGATAGAATCCTACAGACGGGATTCGTTCTTTCATTGCTCTTGCCCATGCGGATGTCCCACCAATACAAATCACGCCGTTAGGAATTTCCCGCACCTGAATTTCGACGTTTACAACTCCCTCATCTTGCTCCTGTGCTGCATACAGCGCCTCACGCAATGCCGAAATTTCCTGTTGCTCACTTTTCATTTGTGAAATTTCTGCATTTTGCTTTTCGATTTCACGTTGCAGCATTGCAATCTGCGCCTGCAATTTCAAACGCTCTGCTTCATTCTTCTTAAGTACATTTTCTAGCTGTTGCTTTTCATGTTCTGCTTTCTGTTGTTCTTGCTGTGCAATAGTTCTTTGCGCTTCGTTTTCTTGCCCAGCAAGTTCAAGGCAAAACTTCTTATCCGCCCGTATAGCAAGCATCAACATACGAATCAATGCACTTTGCCATGGCATTCCTGTCGCATGAGCCATTGCCAAATCTCGTTCGGTTAAGGTAATACCTCTAGTATATGCGTTTATAAAAATCCCAGCCTCCTCTCCGGACAAAAAGTATTCATTCAAATTAACCCCGGCATCATTCGCCGCTTCTTCTAATGCGTCCCCACCAACGATTTCCGAACAGCCAAAAAATTTCTTAGCCGAACGACGTATATCTGAATCGACAATAATTCTCTTAAAATCTTCTTGATGAGCGCATACCTCACCAATGCATTTTTCAAATTCAGTTATATCAATTTCTTTGTGCAAGTGCTTAGCATAAACATAGAGCAATAACATGTCATCGAAAAAATCATCACTTGGTTCATCTACAAATTCAACATATGCTGTTGCTAATGCTATAACAGATTCTGCATCTTTTATCTTATCGTATACTCTGGGATTCGTTGCACGCAAAAGACGCGATATAACAACATTATTATCCTCATAGACCATCAAGATACCAAGTACACGCAATGCCATAATCTGATGCTCGGCTCTACCGCCGGTAATGACTGGATGATTTTTAAATTTCGACCGTTGCGCTGCTGCAAAACATAGCGCAGGTTGCGCATTATACAATGCGTTTATCGTACTCCGCGCCTTTTGCTTTCGCGCAATCGCCACCGCTACAAATGGATCGAACGAAACATATCTGCTTCTAACTTGATTTTCTGCCATAAAAATTCCCCTTTATCCCATTGACATTTGCAGCGACCTACGATATAATAGACGCAGGTCGCAGGTTTGAGCGTTGTGGATGGTAACCTTCATCGTGACTGCGACTATTGGGCGCGCACGCGCCCTTCTATTTTACTCAAATCCGCCACCAGATTCTCGGTGGCGGATCTAAATTATGCATCTTCCTCAGTAGCTGACTTACCGACTGTCAATCTTTCAATTAGATCGTCCATGCTAATGCCAGTAGTTTTCATGACATCCAGCAGCTCGGCTATCTTTGCTTTTTCAGCTGTGCGTCGCGCTGCTCGTTCTTCCTTTGTCATAGCGCTGCGTTCCTTAAACGCGACAATTCGTTCACGTTTTTCTCGCGCATTCTGCAATGCGATTTCTGATTTATTTAACGCTTCCTTACGCTCATTCAACTTCTTTTCTGTTTGTGCAATCAGTTCACGACGGCTTTCATTGAGCTTTTCTAAACGATGGATCTGCTCGTCCACCAATGCAATGCGTGCATCTGGGTCTGTCGTGCGTGGCTTACGTACCTTCGTCTCCACCGGGTTCCCATCTTTCTTGATCCTAGGCATATCATTTTCTCCTTTCGGTTTGTCTGGCAAAATTATACTCTACTTCAATTAAAAAATCAAGTCTGTAAAAGCTCCCGCTTTTAGTCATACCAAAATTTTAGTTTTGCAGGATCTACCCCTACGACAACCGCCGAGATTAAAGTATTTCACACACACACCTCCATTCGGTCGAGACATCTTTCAGGAACCCCGCCCTCAAGGGCGGGTTCACTTCATTCCCGCGAGGGGGCCGATTCTGCGATGTAAGCGTTAAGCTCATCGGTCAGCTCCCTGACAACCTCGGCGAACCCGGGATTGTCCAAAGTTTCCGCGGCCCAAATGCCGTTAGGCCCGTACAGCTTGGCTGCCACCATGTCATCGATGTCCTGCTGCACCATGTCGTCGATGTCCTGCTCCTCGTCGTCGATGTCCTGCTCCTCGTCGTCGCCGCAGTATACCTTCCGGGCTTCTGCCGCGAAAGCCGCGCGCATATCCTCGAGGTAGGCGGCGCGCGCCTGGGCGCAAAATTCAGCGTTCCTGACGTTGCCGCCAAGCTCTCCATCCGTATAGTACAGATAGTACCAAGCTTTCCCAAGATCCCACCCCATTGAGTGCTCCCCGATCAAGTACGCGGCGACTTCTTCTACAGTATACTTCTTCATTTTCGTTGTTCCCCTTTCTTTGTGTCAAAAATTGATTATGTATTTGCCCGCGTACAATGCCCACGGGCGGGCGGAATCTTAGAAGTTCATCGCAACCTGCCCAGTTACCGGGCTGCGGCGATTTCTGCGCTTTTGCTGGCGTATCATATACGCCCAGTTCATCTGGGTCCCAGTCGATCCGATTCTGGATTCCGCCATCAAAAACCACATTTAGAATATCGCCACCGTCCCATTGGGCGACCTTTTTGTGTAGAACTTTTCCACACGAATTCGTTGATGCTCTGCCAATGTGGCAGTTTCCGTACAAAGATAATATTTTGTCATAGTTATTTCTCCATTCTTATTCATCTTCATCCAGGAGTTTTCGGATTTCCTCATTACCAAAATCATCATCATTCACAATGATAAATTTCACAATATCGCCGATGGATACTGGGCTTTCCTGGTCTTGAATCGGATAGTCTCCACTTGATATGTCGCCGCACTCATTAAACCAGAAATACTGGTCATGCGGATAAAATCCGCCACTGTCACACATAAGCATTATTTCAAGAGGCAAATAGTCTTCTACCATCTTATTAAATTCGTTCATACCGTAAATGCGACATTCGAGCTTATCTACTTTTTTGCAATAGTCGTTGTGCAATGAAATTGCCTTTTCACAAGGCAATTTGCAAATATACTCACTAATTTCGTCGTAAATCCCTATTACCCTCAGCCTTTTGAATTCTCTCAGCGTGCCAGTTTCCTTACAGATATAATATTTTTTCATAATCTATCCCCTTCAATTCCTCTAGAAATTCAAGCTCACGCTCATAGTTTGCAAAAAGCTCCTGAACTTCTATCACGACATCACGTCTGGTTTTGTAACCAAACATCCAGTCGTTTACTATTTCTGTTGCTTCAACAGAAATATCTCCATCCATCAGGATATTACGCGCATCTTCTACCGCGTAGTCTTCCTCTCGGATATATCCACTTTCGGAGATGATAAAACGTACCATGCCAAGTGTACGCTGCTGCGGCTTTTGCCATCCCGTTGCACCTTTTGCCGTATACCATTTTCGAAAATGATAAATCGACGGAAGTACTGCATTAATTACTTTTCTAGCTACTTTCATTGCATATTCTCCCCATTTACAAACCCTAACTTATTACAGGGGACAAAACGCTCACCGTCCCATTTTGCATATCGAATTATAGTATTCCTTCCACCACGATAATCCTTCTGTCCATAACCATACACCATACCAGGAGTCGGATCAAACACTACTAAATCTCCTTCATCTCCATCGTTACCCGAAAAAGTTCCAACACGAGTTTTAAAATCATAGTTTCCATCCGGTGTCATTTGGCAAACCCACGGGAGAGAGTAACGACGCTTATTATAACTATCAAAGTGTGCAATAACTTGCATTCAAATTCCCCCTTCTCACGTTCTCTAATCTATTGTTCGCATATAATACATTAACTCATCGCCTTTTAATGTATCTACAGCGTACTTATCTGCTAATTTCCAAAGTTTGTCATAAGTATTTACCAACTTCTCATTGGTATTAACATGATACCAAATCTTATGATTCAACACCATTACAAGTTCTGTGAGATACTTATAATCATCCTTCCAATCTTCAAACACACGATTATAAGTATCCACTACTGCATCCTCTCCAAATTGATCAGCAATAGTAAAGTCCTGCCAAAATGTCGTAATTGGTTTATATCCAAATATTTCAGCCATCTTCCACTTCATACATCTCACTCCAAATCTCCCATTATATTATATCACAAAAGCCAACAAATGTCAACACATAATTTTCATACGTTTGGACAACTCCAGGTCTCTCCATAATACACAATCGTAAGTGTTCGCCCGCCACCAAGCAATTGAATTCGCGCCTCGCGGTCCAATTTCCGCAAGTTCAAAGTATATAACAGCATTTTCATTGCCTCATACGGAGTACGAGCACAGAAATACAATGCCTGATGCGTATCTAAGTTATATATTCGAATCATACCATCCCCCCAAATAAATCCATCAAATTCCATACAACTTACCTCCTATCTATTCATTCCATTTCGAATTGCTTTTCTGCGGCCCTGTTATATACCCTTGGGTTAGGAGACTTGCGCGTCACAGGATTAATGTCACCCCAGCTACCACGTTTTTCTGCATCGATCTTGCGTTTTTCCTTCTTCGATAACTTCGAATACGGAACATATATTTTGCTTTTCATACTTCTATTCCTCCTGATGCTTATGTAGATTAACTGCAAGCAATACAGCATCACCGCTTGCACTCTGAATATATAATGGCTTTTTCCATCCATCATAAGTGTTATTGTAATAAATTTCTGTGGCATCTGGCAATGCCTCAATCAAAGTAAGCAGATACTGTGCATTTACAGCAATTTCTCCATCCACAATATACCAAATAGGATCATACTTTCTACCGTGCAAAGCTTTCTCAGTTGCAATGAATGCTTTAAGTTCTGCTTTGGTAGGCAACGGTGTCGCACTATAATCATGATGTATATTTGGCACAACCTTGTCCAAATCAAGAGGAATTTCTGCTTCTTCTGGACGTTCTTCCAATGGCACCGGGTTAATCAATCGAACCGCTCGATATCCATCACATACACACTGACGTCCTTTATTATCCATCCATGCGTACTGCAACCCTATCCCCCTACCTTCTTTTCTAGGCAACTCAGTAATTTCTCGCATTGCTTTAGCAACACTCGCCTTCCCAGTAGATGCAGCATATTCTCTACGAACTTGTTCCTTCAGTTCCTTAACAAATTCCTGTAACTCAAGTGCAGTATTTGTATTGGCATCGGTAATCGTAAGAATATCATTAACCCGTGCAAGAACTTTTTCAGCTTTCATGTTTTGTTCCTCCTACTATATTATATATGATATATTCTAAGTTAATCAAGCCATACTTGCTTACAATACGGACAGATTTCCTGTTCACTATTTTCCGGATTTAGTTCTAAGTACTGTGGTGAAAAAACATCTCCACAATTTTCGCATCGAGTTAACTCACCATTATTTTCTTCATACGCAACACACTCATCACACAACAACCTTGCAGTAGACATATCTGAATCAACTTCTCTAATATCATATTCCCAAAATTCTTTACCACACTTATCGCATGTAGTAAAGTACTCGCTTACAACACAATCAGGCCGCAATGTATCAACCTCGCCATTACGTACCATCTTCTCGACCACTTGAACCGCTTCTTCAAAACAGCCTGCTTTCACTTCAATATCATACGTATTTGTTTCACGGATTGTAATCTTATATGCTCGCTCTTTCTTCTTCTCTTCTTGCATTTTCAAAATCCTTCCTACAATATATTTGCCGTCAAATTTTGCCAATTGCGTTTTTCGCAAATTCTGAATCGTTATATTATATAATATTCGGCAAAATTGATTTTGAGTATATCCACCTGTGCGTTTTGCCATCAGTGTATCATAGATACAATTACGCGATAAGTTCCATCCGGGGTTCGAGCTACATACTTCATTTTTGTACATATCTAATTCCTCCTAATAGCACCTTGTCTGAGCATTAACGTTTTTATTGCACGCTCTCGCACGTCCTCTCGCAATGGCAGCGCATAGAGGGATGACGTAGAAGAAAACCCTACGTTGTTA
>OLGD01003773.1_pt1 | contig 13605 bp, 15 predicted proteins | sample 1605311 | NCBI WGS metagenome assembly OLGD01 (sample SAMEA3888917, study PRJEB22519) | human gut metagenome | biome: human gut; feature: human-associated habitat; material: faeces | place: Denmark | collected 2010 | reverse complement strand
GGTCATTTCACCAGCTCCGGCCATTTTATCGTTCTCCGGGGCGTGACCGAGGACGGAAAAATCCTGGTGGCAGATCCGGCCAGCGTGAAACGAAGCAATCAGGAATGGGAGCTTGGAATCATCCTCAATGAGGCGTCCCGCCGCGCCGGCTCGGGAGGCCCCTTCTGGGTCATGTCCGCTTAGGTGACTCCCATGGCGGAACAAAAAATGTGCCGGATGGCGGAGCTCCGCCTGCGCTATAGCATTTCTCAGGCAGAGCTGGCAAATGCGGCCGGTGTTTCCAGACAGCTGATCAGCCTGATTGAGCTTGACACGGCCAGTCAGAGCAAAGGCCATGAGGCATTGATCCGGCGGGCCTTTTCCGCTGTCATCGCTTCCCGGCGGGCGGCGCTCGACGGACTGGCGCACGAGTTGGATGCTGCCCCATGGCTATTTTCGATGTCCAAGGAGGACGACGAACATGGATTCTGAAACCTATTATATCCCAGTCAACTATACCGATGCGGGAAAGCTGTTCGGGCTCTTCGAGATCCGAAACGCAATCGAGGCGGTTGTCCTGGGCCTGCCGATCCTGGGGCTTTGTACCACACTACCCCTTACAATCACATGGAAGATCATTGTAACGCTGTGCCTGCTGGTGCCGACCGTGGGATTTGCGCTGATTGGCCTGAAGGACGACAGCTTGACCCGTTATTTGAAAACCTGGTGGACCTGGCGCCGGCGGCGCCGGGTCCTGACCTATCGTGGAGAGGTGAACGCCCATGAATTTGAAAAACGCTATCTTCGGTGGTTCCGTCACGGGAATCAGTGACCGCAGCGGAGCCTATGACGGGAGCATCCAGGCCTGGCTCCCCATCAAGGATATTGTCCAGGGGGTCGTCGTCACCCGGGACAAACGCTTTGTCAAGATATTAGAGCTGCTTCCCGTCAACTTCTACACCATGTCCAGCATGGATAAGAGCGCCGCCATAGAGGACTTTGCCGCCTATCTGAAAATCGCGCCGGCCAATCTTCAAATCAATGTCCTGACCCAGCCCTTTGACCTGGATGGCTACCTAAAGCTGCTCAGGGGCTACCTGGAGCGGGAGACCAATGAACAGTGCCGCTTGATGCTGGAGGAGAGCATGGACTATGTTCCTCAGCTGGTGGAGCGGGAAGCTCTCACCCACCGCTTTTTCCTGTCCTTTTCCTATGACCCGTCCATGAAGGCCCCGGATCACACACCGGAGGCCATTGCCGCGGTGCTCAACGAAAAGGCGGAGGTAGCCCGGAGATATTTGGACCGGTGCGGAGTGGCTGTTTTAGAGCCGGAATATGCGGACAATTTTATTTTGGAACTGTTCTACAAGCTCATCAATAAACACACCTCCCAGCATCTTCGTCTCCCGGACGGGGTATTCGATATGCTGGGGATGGTACATGGCGTCTACGATGAAGAAGCACTGAAGGCGCTGGACACGGCGGCCGCGGAAAGCGCCGGGAAAAAGAAACGGAAATGGTTTTCCCGAAAGGAGGCATCCCCGCTCTCCCGTCTGGAGGCCGGAGCCACCACCATTCCGGATCTGATCGCGCCGCCCGACATAGATACGCACCATCCCGATTATCTGCTGATCGACGGGGTATGCCACGCCTATCTCTACATCAGCGGCTATGGCTACTCGACCGTTGTAGGCAAAGGCTGGCTCACCCCCCTGATTGAAGCCGGGGAGGGAGTCAGCCTGAGTTTTTACTTGGTCAAACAGCCCCGGGAAAAGACGGTCAACGCCATCGGCCAGACAACCATGATCAACCGCTCCCGGATGAGGGATGTGGGTGATACCCGTCAGGATTTCGAGGAACTGGGGGACGCCATCGGCGCCGGACTGTACCTGAAGGAGGGGATGAACAGAGAAGGCCAGGATTTTTACTATATGCACACCTTGATTGAGGTCATCGCAGACGACCCGGACACCCTGGAGCAGCGGGTAACGGCGGTAGAGACCCTGTGCGTAGCCTCCGATATGCTGGCCAAGCGGTGCGAGTACAAGCATGAGGCGGCGTTCTTGTCGTTTCTTCCGCTGTTGATCTCAGACCCGGATATTGAACGGAAAAGCCGCCGGAACGCCTTGACCTCCGGTGTGGCCGCCTCGTTTCCCTTTGCTTCCTTTGAGCTGAGCGACCAAAAGGGTATCTTTCTGGGCCTAAACCTCTACAACCGCTCTCCGGTATTCATCGACTTGTACGATGACTACAAATACACCAACGGCAACTTTGCCGCGTTCGGCAACAGCGGAGCGGGCAAGTCCACCCTGCTTCAGAGCATCGGCAAGCGGCTTCGGGAGCAGCAGCGGAAGGTGATCTACATTGTCCCCGAAAAGGGCCATGAGTACCGTCCCCTGTGCGAGGCGGTGGGCGGCCAGTTTATCAAGCTGGGGCCGTCCTCCCCAGATTGTATCGGCCTGATGGACATTCGCCGTCTGAAAGCCTCTCCCTACGCGGCTCAGAATGGCGGTACCCAGCGCCGGGAATCCCTGCTGGCGGAGAAAGTCTCCTGGCTCTCCGTATGGTATTCTCTCCAGAAGCGCAATTTGTCGGAGGAGGACATGAACTACATCGACGCCTCTCTGATTGAGTGCTACGGCCGCCGGGGGATCACCTTTGACAATGCCAGCCTGTTTGAGGAGGACGGCGTGACCATCAAGGAGATGCCCGTTATCCAGGAGTGGTACGACATCCTGCGGGAGAAGCAGGAAACCAAGCACCTGTCAGTAATCCTGACCCGCTATGTATCCGGGTCGGCCGCCTCCATGGGCGGGCATACCAATGTGGACACGGAAAACCCCTACATTGTGATCGACCTGACTGATATTCCCGACGACCTTCAGTTGGCGACTGTGTACGCGGCCACCGGCTTTGCTACCGACATCACCGTGCAGAATGGGGATGTGGGAACGGCCCTGCTCTCCGACGAGCTGTGGAAGCTCCTGGGGGCGAACTCCAATCCCCTGGCCGCCGACTACACCATGCGCATGGTAAAGCTAATCCGCTCTCAGGGTGGTATTGCCGGCGTCACCTCCCAAGGCATGGCCGATATGATGGCGCTGGACGGAGGTAAGTACGGGAAAGGCATTTTGGACAGCTGCCGGATCAAATTCATCATGCAGATGGAAGATCAAGAGGCAAGGCTGGTGCAGAACATCCTCAATCTGACCGAGGAGGAGACGAAGATGATTACCCGCTTCCGCCGGGGGGAAGGTCTGCTCTGCATTGGTCATAACCATGTCCCCATCGCCGTCCATGTGTCCCCCAGGGAATATGAGGCCATTACCACCTCGCCCACTGATCTGCGGGCCAGAAATACGGTAAAATAGTGAAAAGGAGCGGGAACTAAGCTCCCGCTCCTTGCTGCCGCAAAATATTTTCAATGGATTTCTTGAACTCTGGAAGGACCTCAAACAGTATCGTACAGATTAGGCTCCAGTTGGTATCGTCATAGTTGTGGACCAATCTGTGGCGCAGACCAGAAATTTTGACCCAGGGGATTTCAGGGTACTTCTCCTTGAACTCGTTGGAGAGATTGTAGGCGTGTTCCCCGATATTGTAGAGCGGCGTGGTGATTGCCCAGCGAATAGGCTCTCGCTCCAGGACCATCTGTGTCGTAATGCCGGCATCGTCCAGATACGCCAAAAGTTTTCCAGCCGTGAGGTTGATTTTTTCAACCCGCTGTATGTCGCTGTATTTCATGCGATTTTGACCCCCTCCGAGAAAATGGTGCGGAAGAAGTCTGTGCCGGCATTGACTTCCCGCAGCTCATAGACATCCACCTGCTTCCCCGTGGCCCGGTGCAGTTCCTCTCCAATACAGAACACATCGGTCGGGTCAAAATTGGCCCCACCAATCACAAGCAGGTCTATATCAGATTGTGCATCCGCCTCTTGACGGGCATAGGAGCCAAAGAGGATTGCCTGTTCCGCTTTATATTTCCGCAGGATCGGCGTAATCACCGCTACCATCTCTTCCAGAGAATACACATGTCCATTCATGCCAGCACCTCCAATCCAAATGTATGATTTCTAACTTTATTGTAAGCGATTTTCTCAAAAAAAACAAGCGAAGGAGTAAAAATCATGTCCGAACAGAAAGAGCATATCCAGCGGATACAGGAAATCACCTTTGAGGCGTACAAGTCCAGCGGCCGGATCGCCGCGCTTCTGGACCAGAATACAGGCCCCTCGGAACAGTTGTCCGAGGAACTGGAGCGGGTAGCAGCTCAAATTGAGCATGGGGCGATAGAGCTCCGCAACCTTTGCGCCCGCTATCAGGCACCGCTTCCTCCGGTAGGGCAAAAGCCCGCGCTGGAGCCGCTGAACATCGCCGGCCATGCGGAGTGCAACGAATTTGGCTGGCTCCATATCCAACTGAACGCGCTGCTTCCCAACTGCCGCTTTGCAAGTCCCCTGTGGATCACAGACACCATAACCAGGCTCCTGGACCGACTGGAGCGGCGAAACGGCAAGCTGCCTCTTTTGGAGGAGGCCCTACTGGTGATCGACGAACACTGCGACATCGCCGCCCGGCAGGTCTACGACCAGGACAATAAAGCGTGGAAGGCGGTCTCAAACGCGCTCAAGGGCCGGGTTGTCGCTGACGATGACCAGTACAGCCTGGGGGTATGCCTGCTGTCCAGACGCTCGCCGGAAGCGGAGTGCCACATCTATGTGCTCCCTGTTCAGGACGCGGGAGACTTTTTCTTCCTGCGCTCCGACCAATACCCCTTTTCCCGTTGACCTCCGGCTACACCGGACCGCACGGCGGGCGTACAACATCGGTTACAGCGGCGGGCAAATCCCCGCCTTGGCCCGTTACATACAGCATACGATTTTAGACCGGACCATCGGGGCCTCCCACAGCAGGATGTAACCGATGGTCCGGGCAGTTTTTTGCCGTCTGCTCTGGCTTTTTGTACGGCGCTTCATCCGTTACATTGAAAATTTGTAGATGTCCTATGCCACCTACCGATACAAACAGACCTCAAATCTGAGAGGAGGGCTACCATGCTCTATGACCGCAGGGATTTTGGCCTGCTCCGTCTGGCCGGGACCTATCAATGGCTCCCCCTGGCCCCGCTGCGGACCCTTTCCTCCCTGAAACACCTCTACCGTGAGGCGGAGCTTCTGTCTGCGCTGGGACTGTTGAGCTTTTCCCGCAGCAATCAATACCTGATGCCCTCCCCGGAGGGTTATCAATTTCTGGCGTCTATGGAAATCGACTGCCACGCCCCCACCAAACGCCCTTACGCGCAAAGCTCCGCCCTACGACGGCGGTTAGAGGTGGGGACCGTCCTGCTCACCTGCCTGGGGGCAGGAATTGAGCCGGCCTATGACAAAGTAGACCGCTTAAAACGCCAACCGGTTTTTCTCCCCGCTTTCGCCCTGCGCGGCGGGGACGGCAATCTGATGAACGCCGCCAGCTGTGTCGGCTTCGGCCACTGGGGAAACCACGCTTATCTCCTCCAATATGTCAGCCGGCAAAATCCCGGCTTTTTTATGAACAATGAGCTGTCGCACCTCTATAACCTGGCAAGCGTGTTCAGCGAGCGTCTGGACACGCCCCAGGTGCTTCTTCTGGCCGGAGAGAACTACCGGTCCATTTATGAAATACTCTCCAACAAAGCACCCTCAGAGCGGAACGGGAAAAAAGGCTTTACCGATTACAGTCAGGCATATCCCCGGCTTGGTATTCCGGTGTCCCTGGTTTCCTGTGACGATACCGGGGCCATGCAGCTGGCGATCATGCGCCAGATGGATTACCGCACCCGGATTGCGCAGGCTGCCTTTGGAGCCCGGTGGAAGCCGGAGGACGACCGCCTCCCGGAAGTGGATGGCCATGTGGACGGCAATCCCCTGGTGATCGCGGTGGACATGGACCTGCGCCGCTTGGAGCGGGTCTGCCGCGACGCCTGCCAACAGGGACGGCGTGAAATCCTCGTAGCCGCCCTGGAGGGCCAGATGTCCGGCCTGCTCTTGGACCAGTTCCCGCGTGGGGCGCCGGTCCGGGCCCTGCGTATCAATACCCAGGTGCTTACGGCGGCTTTCGGAGAAAACTTTTCCACAGGCGATCCCTGGCCGAATGAGCCGCTTCGGTGGAAAGGCGGGCTGATCCATGTTTAGGCTGTCGGAAAAGCTGGCCCGCCTGGAAGACCGCATTTCGGGCCGCTGGGGAAAGAAGCTGGACCGTTTTTTCGACCGCCGCAAGGGAAAGTGGAAGTTTTATATCCCGCTGGGGCTGTTCTGCTGGTACTTTTACGGAATGTTCATCAACTCTGTCCACCTGGGAATCCAATCCACCTTTAACGCGACCGGCGAGCCGGTGGGCTCCATTTGGGTCGTCAACCCATTCCGTAATCTGCTGGCCGTCTTTACCCCCACGGGGCTGGGCGTCACGGCAATCTGCTTTATCCTTTTTTGCCTCATCACCAAAAAGGGCTACATCTGGTTTTCCGGCTACAAGTTTATCCGGGACAAACGCGGCTTCGACATTCTTCCCGATGGCACACACGGTACCTCCGGTTTCATGTCCAAGAAAGAACAGGAGAAGATTTTGCTGACGGGCCCCATCTCGGAGCTGTCCGGAACGCTTCTCGGCAAGCTAAAGGATGATCCGGACGATGATGACAAGTACGCTGAGTATGTGACTCTGCGCCCCAATAACGGCCTGACGGAGCACATCATGGTGTACGGCGCCACCGGCGCGGGCAAGACCCGGGGCTTTGTGAAGCCCTTTATTCTCCAATGTGCTGACAAACGGAGCACACAGGAGAGCCTGATCTGTGTTGATCCGAAGGGCGAGGTCTACGAGAGTATGTCCTCTTTTCTCCGGGAACAGGGATACGAGGTCCGGATGTTCAACCTCCTGGACATGGAAAACAGCGACGCCTGGAACTGCCTGAGCGGGATTGAGAAGGACAAGGACCTGGTGCAGTCCATCGCGGAGGTCATCATCAAGAATACCTCCAACGCCAACGAGAGGCAGGACTTTTGGGAAAAGGCGGAGCTCAATCTGCTCATGGCCCTGATGCACTATGTCGCAACCCAGACCATCCCCGGCACCACGGAACTGCTCCCGATTCAGCAGCGGTCTCTCGGGGCCATTTACCGGATGCTTTCCAACGAGTCCTTTGGGGATCTGGAGCGGCGCTTTGAGGCGCTGCCCAAAGGGCACCCGGCGCTGGCGCCCTATGGTATTTTCAAGCTGGCCAACCGGCAGATCTGGGGCAACATCGCCATTGGACTGGGCAACCGCCTGTCTGTGTTTCAAAATCCTTTGGTGGACAAAATCACCTCCTACAACGAGATCGACCTGACGCTTCCCGGGCAAAAGCCCTGCGCCTACTTCTGCTGTATCTCCGCGCAGGACTCCTCGCTGGAGTTTTTGAGTTCCCTGTTCTTTTCCCAGCTCTTCGCCCGTCTCATTGAGTACGGCCGGCGGCATGGCAAGCACGGGCGGCTGCCCATGACCGTCAATGTGTGTCTGGAAGAGTTCTGCAATATCGGGAAACTCCCGGATTTCAAGCGGGTACTCAACTTCTGCCGCGGCTCCGGAATCTTCTGCCAGCTCATTGTGCAGTCTATTCCTCAGCTCCAGGACCGCTACCCCAAAACAGAGTGGGAGGAGCTGATCGGCTGTACGGATATTCAGATCTGCCTTGGATGCAACGATGTGGACACGGCGACCTACATCTCAAAAAAGTGCGGCATGGTCACCATCAAGGTGGAGAACAACCAAATGCCGCTTTTGCCGTTGTTTTCTCCGGTTTACAGCTCCACCCGCCCATACAGCCAGACCAAGAGCAACACCCAGCGGGCCCTCATGCTCCCGGATGAAATCATGCGCATGGACAATCAGGAGAGTCTGGTGCTTCTTCGAGGTCAAAAACCGCTGAAGCTCTACAAAATCACTCCGGACGAGCACCCCAGCTTCCAGCGCCTGCATGATGTTAAGGTATCGGACTACACCCCCGAATGGCGCCGCCAAGAGGAGTTGGCCAAGGCCGAAAGGAAGTCCCGGCCAGCGCCGTCCGCGCCGGAGGCCGGTCCTCCGCCCGCTCAGCCGGCAGATACGGTGCCGGCAACCCCTGGCCAAAAAGAAGCCGGCGGGGAGATGACGCCTCAAAAGGAGCGGGATCAGATCCTCCGGCAGGAATACGACTATGGACTTCTGGACCCGGAATTGGATCGTGTCTCCTCCCAGTCGCCGGATACCGAGGCCCCTTATGGAGCCTTTGACCTGATCGAAACATCCCCGGATGAAGTGGGCGGGCCATAAGCCGTTCCATGTCCCTGCGCCGCTGACAATCAACAAACTTGTGTAAAAAAGGAGATGGTCCCAATGAAGGCAGCACCAATAACGAAAAAGCCGTCTTTCCCACTGATGAAGCAGGGGGACATTCAGAATATCTACCATTTGCAGATGCCCCGCTGGCTGTTTACCGATCCCCGATATATGGGGCTCTCACTGGAGGCTAAGGTGACCTACACCTTTTTACTCAACCGCTTCCAGCTCTCCCGGCTCAACGGCTGGCTCAATGACGACGGAGAGGTGTTCATCATCTACACCCGCCGCTCTCTGTCCAGCGAAATGCAGGTGAGCTATCACAAAATCATTGAGGCGATGAAAGAACTGTCCTCCGCCGGCCTGATCTGGGAGCGCCGGTGCGGCCGCGGAGACGCCAATCAGATTTACCTTGCCCTGGTGGAGCACCGGGAGACGGCAGGCGGCAGCGCCCCCTTTGTACCCCCGGAACATGAGGCCGCCGGAGGGGAGCAGCCGGTACCCGCTGGTGGGCCGGCTTTGGAGACAGGGCCATCCGGCCAGGGGCGTACTCCACCGGAGCCGCACGAGGCACAGGCCCCTCCCGCCTCCTCAAGAAGTGTGGGATCGGAACTTCTTGTCCCCTCTCATCTGGAGCAGCGGGGCACTGCGGCTGGCTTAGAAGTCCCAGGCCCGGACCTCTTGAAGTCCCAATCCGGAACTTCAAGAGATTTGGAAACGGAACTTCCAGAAGTTGACCAACGGGACTCCAGTTATATTGACTTAAATCATACTGATGGGATTCATACTGAATCCAGTCTGTCCTATCCGTCCGGTGCTGGAGACCGGATGGACAGACTGGGGCCCTGGTGGAGAAACCTGTCGGAGCAGGAACAGCTTGCACAAATTCTGGAGAACTGTTCCCTGTGGGTCTTTGACCCGGAAACGGCAAAGGTGTTTGAAAATGCCATTGAGCGGCTGTTTTATACCCAGGAATACCGAATTGGGAAGGCTGTCCTGCCCCAGGCCAATGTACGCTCCCGCCTGTGGGATCTGGACAGCACCATCCTCCAGTCCGTGGAGGGGAAGCTCCGGCAAAACCAGCGCAATGTCAAGAACTCGACCGCCTATACCATGGCGGTCATTTTTAACGCCATCTGCGAATCGCAAAGCGATCTTCTGCTTGACCCCTATCTCAACAGCATAGGCGGAGCCCCCGGCGGGGAGTGAGAAAGGTGGTGATGTCCAATGCTTCTGACGAGTGACCAGCAGTTTCTCCTCAGTATCCTGCGCGAGGTCCGGTATATGCGTCTGGATCAGGTCCTTCCGCTTATGCGCCTCCACGATCCATCCAAAACCAAGCACCACTGTGAGGCGATACTACGCTATCTGCGCTATGCGGGAGAGCTGGTCCCTGTTGGAGACAATCTCGTGTGTCTGGCAGAGTTCCGGGGGCAGGCGGCGGACCCTGAGATGCTGTGCGCGCTGGACATTTTACTGTCCCTCGCAATCGGCCCGCCGCTTCAGCTTACCAGCCGGAGGCCGCCTTACAAACTCTGCTTCCTGTTGGAACGGGAGAGGGAAAACGGGAAAATCGACGCATTCGCGGTCCTGCCGGTGGAGCCGGGGAGGGAACAGCTTGTCAGCATCCTTTTGGCACAGCAGTCTCAGGATGTGACCGTACTTCTCTCCCTGTCCGATTTGGAGCAACATCGGCTTTTACATGTCCAGCAGCGGCACTACTTTGTCATTCGGAAGGAGGGCCGCCTGCGGTTCTTTAAGGGAGGTGAGGCCAGCCAATGACACCACAACAGTAAGCGCGAACAACTTATCCAAATCAGAAAGGAGCCAGACTATGAGCTACACAGAGCATGACGAAACTATGGGCGACCTCGGCTTGGACGGCATTACGGCTTCAGGCACTGCGGAGTCTTCCCCCGCGGACGCTTCTCAGGAAGCGTCCGGTATGGAGAGGGGCGATCCCGCTGGAGACAGGACAGAAGACATAGCCCCCGTCCTGGATGCTGGCACCGAGGAGGAGGCGACCGCCCCTGCAGCCCAGACGGAGGGAGGCGGGTTGGACCCGCCTGAAGCCCCCTTATCTTCTGGCGAAAGTGAACAGACCGGCGGGGCAGGTCCGGAAACCCTGGCCGTGGAAAAGCCGAAACGCAAACGGGTTTCCCGCAAAAAGGCGGCAGAGCCTTCCGCAGAAGATACATCCGGCGGCGAGGCTTCTGGGGAGGACATCCAAGTTTCCGGGGCGGAAGATGCTTCCAGCGGCACCTCGGATGATTTGAGCGTCCAAGGAGGCGATACGCCGGAGCATGACGATGACGAGGATCTGGAGACGGATGCCTTTGTCCTGAGTGATGGTGGAGAAGAGATGCCGCCCACCCCATTGGAGGGTACAGGTGATGATGATACGGCAGACGCCCCAATGGAAGGTACCGAGCCCGCGCCGCCTCCCAAAGCACGGACGGTGCAGCATACAGCGTCGGCGGCAAAAACGGCAAACAGGCCTAAACAGGAGTTTACCAGCAAGCCTCTGGAGAACAAGCCGACGATCCTATCCCTGGATCTGAACAAGCTGGATCAGGACCTGTCTGAAGAGGAGCGGAACGAGTGGAATGCCATCTACGCATCCTACCGTTCCAAGTCCATTCTGACCGGGCGGATCATGGGTATCGACACGCATTCCTTTACTGTCCGCAACCGAGAGACAAGGCAGACCGAGCGGCGCAAGATGCTGTGCGCCGTCATCATCAGCTATCGGGTCAAGGTGCTGATCCCGGAAACTGAAGTGTGGTACCCAGGGCAGGAGCGGCCGCCTTATGTGCTTCGCAACATGAGCGGCGCGGAGATCGACTATACCATTCTGGATGTAGACCGCGAGGGCGGTGTGGCCATCGGCTCCCGCCGAATGGCATTGGCGGCACAGAGGCACTTTTTCGACACCATCAAGGGAGGGCGGAGCATTGGCGACAGGCTGACCTGCCGCGTGCTGGCTGTGGGCCCCAGACGGTGCCTGGTGGAGTGTGGAGGCAGGGATATGAGCCTAAGCCAGAAGGACCTCACTTACACCGCCACACCTGACCTTCGGACACGGTATCACCCTGGGCAGACTTTGAACTGTGTTCTGAAGGAGTACAACCGCAGCGAGGAACAGTTCTGGATCTCAGTAAAGGAGACGGTAGACAATCCCTTTTTCGGCGCACTCCGAAGGCACCCCATCGGAAGCCGCCGGCAGGCGGTCATCTCCGGCAAATACGGCGGCGGCGTATTCTGCACGCTTCCAGATGAAACAGTGTGCCTTTGCCTCTACTCCACCCGGCACTCTGACTTGGATTTCCATGTGGGGGATACGGTCATTCTGGCAATCAAGCAGTTTGACTATGACCGCTGCCTGATCTATGGCCGCATCCTCTCCAAGTGGTGAGCGGAATGGCGGATGAAAAGCGGCTCCTGGAAGATCTTCAGGAGCTTGTGGGCTGTCTCTATCTCTCGGACCTGAGACTGCTGTGCAGCCGTGAGCGTGTTCGTCAGGCCCTGAAGCAGCTCAAGGCAGAGGATTATCCCCCGGCTCAGTGGCAGGATGCGGCTTATTATCTGATTTCTTGAAATATAGCCGCTGCCCCTTTGCTCCCATCTTATGTTGGTAAGGATGCTCCTTGACATTTTCCCATGTCTATACTATACTCGCTTCACTATACCGATAAAAAGCAAAAGGAGAATTTTATCATGGATATTATCAATGGAATGATTGTTGTTCACGATGGCCTTGAGGAGCAGTCCTACGAGATTGAGCAGATTACAGTGAGCATCGAAGAAGATAGAGAAAATGTCATCGGTATTCTCCGCTGTACTGGGATTGAGATTGAGAGCAAGGCCCCTGCGGATCTCAACACAGAAGCGGAAGCCATGCTATTGAACGAGTTTGCGGATGTGGAATATAACGATGCTGATGGTGACGGCGGCTATCAGGAAGAGATTCGGGAAGACATCAGTGAGCGGACTGGCGTTGATGCTTCTCAAATTGAAATTGAGTAAGTAGCCCGCACAGTCTTATAACAAGAAGAATCCTTTTTTGAACAGCAAAAGCGTGCAGCGGATCGCTCATTTGGGAGTTCCGCTGCACGCTTTTCTTTTGGGGATAGAAATATACTTTTAAGGCGCGCAAAAGTTCAATATTCAGATTGATGTTGTGTCGTCCGCTTTTTATTTGATCGCGTCTTTCAAGGTCTTCCCCGCCTTAAAGACCGGCATCTTACCAGCAGGGATTGTGATGGGCTCCTTGGTCTTGGGATTCCGGCCAGTGCGCTCGGCGCGCTCTTTCACTTCAAAACTGCCGAAGCCGGTGAGCTGGACCTTATCTCCCGCACACAACGCTTTCTCGACTTGGGAGAGAAATGCGTTCAAGACTTTCTCCGCATCCGCTTTGGAGACCCCGCTCTCCTCGGCGATACCAGCAATCAGTTCTCCTTTGTTCATAAAGCAAATTCCTTTCTTTATTCTATTGATTTTGACAAGCACTACACGACAGCCGCATCGGCGGCTTACCACAGGGTTGAAGCCCAAGGCATAACGGCTGAGGGCGTTCCTCCCTCAGCCGCAGCCGCGGTCAGCACATATCCCGTGCCCACTCCCGGACATCTTCCAAAGTCAGCTCAAAGCGGCCGCCTGCCGCAACCGTATTCCTGGACATATCCACGATCATATAGCCGCCAAGGTTGTCCGGACTGATGGGCGCATGGGATTTCCGCATCATGTAGCCAGCCGCCTTCAGTACACGGCGGAGCGATTGCTCCAGGGAGTCTTCTGTACGCATCGAAATACCTCCAATTTGATATTCCGAGCCAAACCACGCCGCGCTCCAGCCGTTTTCATGCTGGTATTATAACAGGGAACTCACGGAAAATGCAACTGTGCGGGTCATTTTCAGCATCTTTTTCCTTGCGTTTCCAATGCAGGCGCTCAAAATTAGCGCAAAAAGGCCTCGGACACCGAAGTGAACATATGGCACTCACTCTTGCAAAAGGCCCCCATCTCTCCAGCACCCTAAAAATCTGAATATTCTGTAATCAGACAGCCGCGGCGCAGGTAATAGAATACCCACACCGCGGCGTTGCCTTTTTCAATCAAAGTGTCCAGCGGCTGGACTCCGTTCGCTCGGAGACAAAATCCCGGTAAATGCCCGCCTGTTGGATCAGTTCGTCGTGGGTACCCCTTTGGACGATGCGGCCCTGGTCCACCACCAGAATCTGATCCGCGCCCCGCACCGTCTTGAGCCGGTGGGCGATCATCAGCACGGTCTTCTCC